>Ga0055584_100002915_pt1 | contig 16956 bp, 10 predicted proteins | sample OSDHelmetaG_FD_58716 | JGI IMG/M metagenome (GOLD analysis project Ga0055584, IMG submission 58716) | Pelagic marine sediment microbial communities from the LTER site Helgoland, North Sea, for post-phytoplankton bloom and carbon turnover... | ecosystem: Environmental > Aquatic > Marine >... | reverse complement strand
TCCAACTCCTCGCAAAGTTGTAAACTCTAAGTTAACCACTGCTTCCGGATGTGCCTCTTGGTCTGGAAATAAGTTAAGGAAGCGTTGCCAAATAATCTCTGCCACCTTCGTCGACAATTGTTGCGACACAATGGATTGCATTAGGTTTCGATAAATGTCGACGTCAGGCATGGGTTCCACATCAACTGGTGTAGCGGCAATCACTTTTTCCATGACAGAATCCATAGAAATAAGTTTGGACTTAATATCCTTGTATGGCAATTCAAATGACATGAGTATTCAAACCTACAATACAAGTATACGCCATCCAAACTATTCCACTATTGACTCTTTTCAGTACGCTCGACCACTTCAACCCAACCTCCAGGCTGAGTAGCAATAACGGTATGGTCGTACATGCTTTCCGCAGTAATAGTTGGCTGGTAAAAACGTCCAGCATACGTGGCGGTGAGTTTAAACTCATAGGTGAGTTGTCCTCCACTATTCAAATTAAAATACGTATACACCCTGTCGTCTCTAAAATCTCGATATACATAGTTGTGGCCACCGGTTCCATTCAACCTTGTGTTTTCAATTTCCCAACCTGTTGGCATCATCATGGACAAGGCTAAGTCCTTTTGATAGCCCTTACGAGTGCCATTTTTAACCGTTACAATTGCCTTGAATTCGGTGCCTTGCTCCATCTTTTTTGGGTCAATTTTAACTCCTGAATAATCGACATACTTCACTTCAAGGTTCATGTTACTTTGTTTTTTAACGGTGTCTGATTGTAATGGTACGTACGTTTTAATCAGTCGGACAAACAACAGGCCTTCACCCTTATTAGCCACCTTTACAGGTATTGTTTTTCTGCTTGCGTTCAAAATCAATTCTTTCTGAAACAGTGCTTTACCCGTTTTCGCTTGCGTTGTATGTCCAGATCGAGTGAAATCAAAATGCAATTCACCATTGCCTTTGTTTTGTTTGTAGATACCCGCCATCGCAATCAAACTATATGCGGTTTCTTGGGTGCTTAACCAGCTTTTTGACGACAACTGTTTGGCAACTTCCTTCATCAAATCAGCATATCGTAGTTCCTCGCCTAACAACCCTAGAGTCTCAAGAATCATGGCTTTATCGCGTAAACTACTGCCAAAAGTATAGCCGTGTCCGTTGATGTAGTGTTGACCAACAATTTCTAAATCATTCACAAGAGATGTTGCCACCTCAGGCATGCCTGCTTTGGCATATGCGGCAGCCAATCTCCATTTTACCGTTGGGTTCAAGTTTGCAGTTTCTCGCATCCGGTTCATTGACGCCAAATCTGGTTTTCCAGCCAACACTAAGGTGTATAATCTATAGGCCTGAATGAGGTCATCGTCATACCGACTGTTACTAAAATTTTTAGCCTCTTTTTGTTGGTACGACAACCAATCTTTCATAAAATCTCTATCTACTTTATACCCTTTTTGTTGAGCCAATACTAAAAAGTGACCCGCATAATTCGTTCCCCAAGGACTACTCTCATTAGCACCTGGCCAATATCCCAATCCACCCGTACTGTTCTGGAACAATTGAAGACGACGAATGGCCGCTTGAATGTTCTCATCAGCTTCAAAAAGTTGACTTTCAGTTAGCGTAATGACGTCGTTTAAAAACAATTGCGCAAATACAGAACTGGTCGTTTGTTCAACGCATCCATGTGGATATTGAAGTAATTGGTCTATTCTAGAATGGAGGTTTAACGGCGGCAACGCAGAAACCTCTATGGCACAATTGTTTGTTCCATTTAGTCCCTCTAAAATCACCGAAGAGGACAACGTTTCACCTGATTGTAGTACCAAATCAGTGACGTCCGTCACCCTTGGATTAGGTGTTCGAATGGCGATTTCAATAGCTTTTGAGTCTTTTTCATTCCCCTCTTTGGCTGTTGCTTCCAAAGTGGCAACACCCACTTTTTCTGCCACTTCTGCTAAAAAATAAACTGTTTCATCGCCAGATTTACTGAACTCTATCGTCTTGGTTGTAAGTCCAACGAGTTTTAACCCATCATTCGTCTTAACAGAAACGACGACAGACTTACGTCCATCTTCAAGAGAAAAAACAGTAACCGGAATTTGTACTGTTTCTCCAGGACTCAGCACTCGTGGTAAAGTTGGCAACACCATAATGGGCTTTTTTACTTTTACCGATTTCTCCGTCTCACCATAGGCATCGTCTTTGCGAGCGATGACCATCATGCGTACGGCGCCAATGTATGCTCCCATTTCGATGTAATGACGGGCAGTTTGACCAGGCTTTAATTGAAAAGGACCTAAAAATTTCACAGCTGGTTTAAATCTATTTGCCTTGTGTACGGATTCGTCAACTCCTCCTGACTCATCTCCTCCAACACTCAAAACATTCCCGTATTTACCGGCATAACCGCCCATCACCTCATCGTACAAATCCCATGTTCTTACACCCAAACCTTGTTTTTGGTAAAAGTGATTCCACAAAGTGGGTGTTCTAAAATGTGTTAGGTCTAACAAACCTTCATCAACCACCGCCAATGTGTACGTCATCGGTCGGCCGTATTTTTCTTTAACCTGAACCAGTTCATTTCGATCTGGTCGGATTTCATCTTTAACCACCAATTGTGGGTGTAAATGGCTTTGCTTGTTTTCAACTTTGATTGGTAAAATCCCATATAAACGGGCAGGTAAATCATTGTCCTTGTGTTTATACGTTTGCAAATAGCTCACATGCACATACACATTCGGTGTCATCTTGGTGTTCGTCGTAAAACTGAACTTTGTTTCTCCTTTGCTTCCATTTATCCAAAACTTCTTTAAAATAGAAGATCCGTTCTCAACGCATACCAACGCACGCCCAAAATCGGAAGATGGTATGGTTACGTGTACTTTTTCATTCACTGCATAACTCACCTTGTCGCTCGTCAAAACGATGGTTTTGGCCTGACTCGTTTTGTTTCTATTCCCGCGACGGTAGTATGGCCAATCGATATAAAATGTATGAGAACTTCTGTGGTTAGAAACTGGATCTTTTGCAATCATCACAAATCGGCCCCAGTTCGGATACGGCAACGAAAATGGTGTTGACGTTAGTCCGTTAGCGTCGGTTGTTACCACTGTATCTAAAACGGGAAACAAACTGTTCGACTGCATATAGGTCGCTAAGTTCCCGTCGTTGTCCCACCACCAGTTCCAATCGATTTTATAGATTTTCACTTGTAGCTTCTTTCCAGTAATGGGTTGCCCCTTGTCGGTTACATTTACCAATCGGAAAGTGTGCTTTTTGTCCGTAACCAAACTATTGTCTTGCTCATTCACTTTTGGAGATTCAATACCCACATAACTCTGGTATGCTTTAACCGGGAACGTTCCATAATCCTGACTAAAGTTCCCTCCTTTTTCAAAGATTTTGGCCATTAAATCCACTTTCAAACTACCTCGCACTTCGTTATTAAGTGCCAGGTTTGGATTAAACTTCACTTCCCCATTTTCGTCTAAACTTCCTTCCGAAAGCACCATTTCTTTAACTCCTGTGTTTTTGGTTCTATCATCAAAATCAAAACTTCTGTAGCCTGTAAAAATGGTTGCTACTGGAGTTATTCTCCCTTTCACATTATACTTCAGTCCCGGAGAAGGAGCACCATGCAGCCACATACTTTGTAGGGTAACTTCATTGTCTTTACCAACCGTTATAATGCTGTCTTTTACACCCAATACAATTTTTAACCTGTTCGGTTTAACGGTTTCGATTGCGAGTGTTTTGTAATATACGGAACCTCCCACACGGACCTTAGCCGTATAGTTACCAGTTGGCCATTGTACTTCTGTAGATGTTCTAAAATCATACACATCACCAACTGATGTCGTGCGTACTTTTTTGCGCACAACTTGACCCTGAGGATTCATCAATTCAAAAGTGACTGGTGTATTTGCCGGTAATTTATCTTGTTTGTCTTGCAGTGTAAAGCACGTATAAATACTGTCACCTGGTCTCCAAACGCCGCGTTCGGTATAGATTTTTCCATCAACCATCGACGCTCCGTTTACTCCTCCAACATCAAACTTGCTAGTAGAATTATTCCTGGCATTACCAAGTTTTAAATATCCCTTTTGATTGCCAGAACTTGCCACAACTATGTATGGTTCGTCCTGAAGTTTCAATTGAGCCATACCAAGTTGATCTGCATAAGTCGTAGCAATTCTGGTATTCTGATATGTATAAAAATCCAACCTTGTGTTGGCCAATGGCTGTGCCGTGATAAGTGAACTCACAAACACATGTGTTTGGTCGTCTGCACCTTTTTTTACGATCAAACCTATGTCTGAGGCCAAGATATTGCGACACAAAGAGCCGCTGTAGTAGAAACGACTGTCGCATGGACCGTAACCCACCAAGTTGTGGTTTTCGCCATTGTAGTACTCGTGATACATGCCGTCTTCATCTAAGCTATAATCTGTTGAACCTTCTTTACATTCGAAAAAAGTATACGAACTTCTATAACCAATCAATACACGATAGATGGCACCAGGTTCTTTTTTAATGTAGTTACTAATGTTTAAAGTGTAACGCGACCATTCTGTTTCAAGTGGTTTTTTATTTTCGGCTAAATCAACCTTACCCGTATACACCAATGATCCAACCCTAGACAATTGGTTGTTACCGTCCATATCATTCACTTGTAAAAACTGAGGGATGTTTTTCTCATGTATTTGGTATACCCACACATCGACCGCTTTTAGCCCCATAGTCTCAAACGGAAACACAACTCCTTTGGCATCTGGTACAATGGTTCCTTTTCCGACCATACGTAGTTTAGGCTTGGTTTGTTCGAATTCAATCGCTCGCTCCGTATCGTTTTTCAATCTATATCCTGCGTAGTTTTTTATGTCGGCACTACATTGGATTTTATGGGCTCCAGTCAATCGTTTTTTAGGGTAAATGGTGACTTTGTTCCCAGACAACTCATAGTTTTCTATTATTTGGCTATCCAATAAAACAAGACCTATCAAGCTTTGAATGCTGCTCAAGCTTTCAGAAAAATACAGCTCCACTTTCTGGTCTGGTTCGTTGGTGACTTTAACCGATTCAAGTCTAAAAATACCCATGCCAGCAACGCTAACAATACGATGATCCCTGCTTTTAGATTCAACAGGATTACCCGTCAACTTAAGGTTCATTTTCTGTTGAAACTCCCCTCTCATGATGCTGTCTATGCGGAAATGAAACATGTTTTCAGAATGCGAAGTCCACTTTATATTGAACTTCTTGTCATTCATCTCCGCAGTTAAGCATTGTGATATCAAATCAAATTCTTCTTGATCACTGGTTGCTACATATCCAGTCAAGTGTCGGTATCTTGGATTGTTATCCCCATAGGTCCGTAGACCATTTAAAGCGAGATTTAATTTCTGCTCACGTGTTTCAAAGCGAAAAGGGAACTTCTTTAGTTCCCGTTTTACAGACTTTAGTTTACCTAAGTAAAATACCGCTTGGTACACTGTACCTCGAGGAAGTTTTTCTTCAGGGGTAAACTCGATTGTACGATTGTCTATCCATGTTGCTTCGCCTTTTATACTCGGACTAAACCCAATAAGATCATTGGCGTCAATCTTTTCCATTTTAGATGATTTGACTGCATCTGAAATAATAAGTTGGATTTTGGCATCGCGATTAATAACTCCTGACGTATACGCCGAGATGTGTTGTACAAATTCTGGGTTGTACACTGGAATGTTCGAAGAATTGTTACAAGCAACAATTGTTAAGAATAGAACTAGAAGGATGTGATACGTCTTTTGCATAACTGAAACTGATTTGTAATTCAATTTTAGTATGACTTACCACCGCATCTCCTTGCTTTTAATTAAAAGCGGTGCCTGATTTATTTTCCGTGAGGGTTTTTAGATTTTCTGCAAATCGGTCTTATCGACCATGAAAACGTGTTGGTTTTCTGCTCTTCAACGACGTCGAAAAGCCAATGTTAATTAACAAAAAGTTGTCTTTGTTAAACCGGTTACCGCGGTCTCTTCCTGGGGCATATTGCGCCTCATTACCCCGATAACTAAGTGCTGCTGATGCTTTTCCTCGGTTAATTAATAACTGCTCTCTACTGTAGTAACTGGTGCTCACATCATCGATGTAATCTGTATTGGTTAGCCGATATCCCATTTCACAATAGAAGGAACTGCCAAACCCATACCCGAATCTGAGTCCGCCACCAATGGGTGCAGATAACCCAATCAGTGAATACTGTTTGGTATCTGGTTTTAAGCCTTGGCCTTCGGTCGATAGCGGTCTTAAGGCCACATAATTCCCGCGATATTCCGCTTTTGGGTTGTAATAAAATCCGCCTACTCCACCGAATACGTAGTACTCCCAATGACTCTTCTTTCTTTTTGTTTTCATCTGAAACTTCGCCACTCTTAATTCAGTTATGAATGATGCTTCGAGTATATGGGTCCTAAAACTTAGGTTTCTTGGGTGACGACTCGCTGAGTATGATTTTGCATCGGACTGTTCCAAATACGCATAAGTTAAACCTGTTTTGACCGCCACATATTTGTTGAAATTTCTTTTTAACCCAACACCGATGGTTGGTTTGGTGGCGCTAAAATCTAGTTCTTCATATCCGAACAACAACAAAGCATTTTTTTGACGTCCTCCAATATCCCCATAAAAATAAGCACCACCAACATGGACTGATTTTTCAATCTTTGGTTTGTTGTGGAAGTCATATTGCGCAAGACATGGAAGAATGACAAGCATCAATGCAAAACTATATATATAGCGCATCCATGCCATTGTTCAATTAAAAAGCTGCTTTTTGCATAAGTACTGTTCCGTCTGTGGCAATGGCTTTTATGAAATAAACACCTGCACTCATGCTTGAATGAGAAAATGTCCAGCTAGCCAATCCATTGACTTTCATCTCTGCAACCACCTTGCCTGCATTGTCGATGAGCTGAGCTGATTCCAGCTGGACGCCTACTGGAAAATGTACTTGTATGGTCTGGTCATTTAAATAGCTAATGACCAATTCAGATTTGCTTGTTTTAACATCTTCAACACCAACTGAATTGTCTTTAACCGATACATTCATCAACACGGGTAAGTGATCCGACATTTCGTATAAGGCCGTTTGCACCGATGAAGGAATGATGTTGCTCGCTGGGTTTTGCATGTTTCCATTGAATCTACGACTGTCCTGACCAAACGCAGTATACGTTCCGTCGACATATTTCACTCCATACGTACCGTCCATTACTTCTTTCCCACAGAGGATAAAATCAAATCTGTCGTCCATACCCCCTGTACTAAAACAGCCACCTCGTGAATCACCATCGTAGGTGCTTTGTGTATGTAGGTTTGAGTAAAGACTATTGTTGTTCCAACTACCTGGAGCGTCTTTTGGATCGTAAAACCTAATGGCAGTCGCGCTATTTTTAGTTAACGTCTGATAACACGCTTCGCTATGTGTTTGGATGTTAAAATCGCCTGCAAAAAAGTAACTATGCGATTGGTGATTGTTTTTCAAATACTCCATGGCTGCGGCGGTCATGGCAGCACGTTGTTCTTTATCACTTGAACCAGAACCTGCTTTTAGATGAGCAACAAATACCGTCATGTAAGTCGTGTCTCCTGTCTTTAATGCGCCGTTTTTAACGAATAGTTTATACACGTCGATTACCCGTACCATTTCTTGCCCGGTTAGGTCTTTCGATAAAGCCACCTGACTGTGTAAACCCAACTTGTCGCTATTAAAAAACAACATATTGGTTAGGCTACTAAAACTGTTGTTGGCATATTCTGCTTGGTCGTAATGTGTAACCCCGTTTTTGTTCAAGGAATTGGTAAGTAATTTATTTGGGTTCAACCAATTGGCGCCCATTTCGTTTACCGTTAAGATGTCAGGTTGTACATGAGCGACTATCGTTTCTAAATGCCCTTCTTTGGTTTCTGGATTATTTGTACTGTTGGTACATTGAGTCGTTGTGTTGCGATAATTCAGCAAATTGTAGTGCATAAACCGAATGGTATCTTGCGCAAATGCAGCTGAAATTTGTGTACATAAAACGAGTAGTATAATGATCCTTAACATGGTGCAAAGGTAGTTTTAATGGACGACGCTTTTATACGACGAATGTTATTTTACTGTAGATTAGCCATAAATTTAACCACACCATTTTCCTGAACCAGTATGTGTAAACTCGTTTGCATTTTCTTTTGTTGCTTTGGCCTTCTATGTATTTCCAATGGGTGCTCGATAGATCAATCTCAAGCTACTGAAGAAGTAATTACGACAGTTTACGACAGCACTAAAATTGGATATATGTCTATCGGTATGGGCTCAAACCTTGGTTCACTCCAACCTGTATTTAAGTCTGTTGGAACCAATTATACCTACAAACGTGCTCAAACGAGCTTCATTGGTGAGAAGTTTAAGCCCGATGAACCTATTTGTTCTGGGTCATTGCGCCCGTCTTCCATTGATTCTATTATTAACTTGGTAAAAGACATTCAAGACACCTCCATTTGGAAAAACAATTCACATATTATGAGTGGTGGAATTGTCGAAATGTGGGTACAACACGACTCCATAAACCTCCACTTTACTTTGTGGAATGCGTATGACTCAATTGCCAAAGAAATTGTGAAAATCCTAAATACGAATCTCCCAGATTCAGTTAATAATTTATGGATCTCAGATTTTGAAGCTAATTTGATTTCTAGAGACTAGTTACCAAATTTTTATTCTTTCAGAATCGGGCTTAGACATGTTTGTGCCTTTACAATTAAATGCCTTTTCGAATTCTGGAATATTCAATAACGGACCTATTACTCTTTGTTCTCCTGGTGAATGTGGGTCGGTTAGTATTCTATTACGTAACGCTTCGTCGGTGATGTTTCCTTTCCATACATTGGCCCAACCTAAAAAGAATCTCTGCTGCCAAGTAAATCCATCAATCATTGGATCTTTCTTTGTTTTCATCACTTTCTCGCATGCCATGTAGGCCAAAGTCAAACCACCTAAATCAGCAATGTTTTCTCCAAGTGTCATTTCCCCATTCACAAATTCGCCTGGTAATACTTCGTAAGAACTGTATTGTTCCGCTAATTTTTGAGTTAATTCCTTAAATCTTGCTTTGTCTTCTTCTGTCCACCAATCATTTTTGTTGCCATTCCAATCGTATTTCGCTCCTTGGTCATCAAAACCATGGGTAAACTCATGGCCAATCACAGCACCAATGCCACCATAATTAATGGCATCGTCAAACGTTGGATGGAAGAATGGAGGTTGTAATATTCCGGCAGGAAAAACAATTTCGTTCCCGCTTCTATTGTAATAGGCATTCACCATTTGAGGCGACATATGCCATTCCTTTTTGTCAACTGGTTTGCCCAGTTTTTCAATCATTCGGTTGTACCTGAATTCAGCTAAATTAAGGAGGTTTTGCAGGTATTCATTTGGCAAAATATCCAGTTTAGAATAATCTTTCCATTCATCTGGATAGCCAATTTTGTATGTAAACGACCCTAACTTTTTAAGTGCTTTTTCTTTTGTCGAATCCCCCATCCAAGTTAAGTTCTGAATGCTTTCTTTATACGCTCCTCTAAGGTTTTCAATGAGCTCAGTCATGTACTCTTTCGACTCTTTAGGAAAGTACTGTTGAACAAATAGTTTGCCCAATGGCTCAGATAAATTTCCATCGATGGTGCGCAAGATTCTTTCTTTTCGAGGTCGCATTTCCTTTACGCCTTGCAACTCCACACTAAAAAACTGAAAACTCAATTGTTCGAATTCATCATTGATGTGTGCCGAGAAACTAGAAAATACGTGCCACTTTAGGTACAATTTCCAATCTTCAAGACTCACTTCATTCATCAATCGATCTAAGTCTTGGTAGTAACTCACCGGACCAACGATTATTTCCTGTGCCTCCCCAAGTCCCATTTCTTGAAGCATTACCCTAACTTCTATATGCATTAAAGAATTGTCGAACTCCTCAACATGCATTTTGTTATACGTTTTGTCGGCATCTCTTAAGTCCTTCCTGTCCCAACTGATTTCCGCCAATCTTGTCTCTAATTCTAGAATTCTTCGTCCTGGGTTATCGGCTTCAACTCCAGCTAGGTTTAAAACAAGTTGTATGTGGTCAACATACTTTGCACGTATGTCTTCAAATTTTTCTTCGCCTTTTAAGTAATATGATTTGTCACCTAACGTCAGTCCGGACTGGCTTGCACTCACGATGTGTTCCGTACTTTGCTCATCATCTACACCTACGTAAAAAGCCGTTGGCGTTGACACACGAACCTTACGTAGCTGTGCAAAGGCTCTATTTAGGTCGCGCAAGTTTGTAATTTGCTCAATGGATTCAAGAATTGGAAGTAATGGTTCAAATGACCGCTCATTGCGTGCATTTGAATCTAATGCCGATTTGTAAAAATCTTGGATTAGTTGCAAATCACTTCCCTTTGCAGGATTCTTGGCTAATAAAGCCTGATCCAATATGCCTTGAATCTTGTCTCGGTTTTCTTCTGCAAGCAAATTAAAACTCATCCACCTTCCTTCTGTAGGAGGAATCGGATTTGTTTTTTGCCAATTACCGATGGCATATGAATAGAAATTCTCACAAGGTGCTACCTCATTGTTGATGTTGTTTAAGTCAAATGCCTTTGGCCCTTGTACTTTTTTTGGATTGTCTTTGTTTACACTTTGTAGAACTACCAGCATTACCAACGCAACCCCAACAATTTTTAAATTTCTCATCTGCATCACTTTTAACATTTCGTATACAAATAAAATACTTTTAAAAGAGCAGGAATATTTAATCGGTCAAAATTCCTTTAACGTCGAAAAAACACAGACAGACGAACGCTTTTGTGCTAACTTACGTTAATAGTTTGTTGAACTTTAAATGCACGTTTTAGTTTAGACTAAAAATTACGTGCTTTGCTGTACCAACCAACCACCAATAATGTAGTATAGAAATGAGAAGGTTTATAAAAATATCAATGATTGTGGTACCCGTAGCTTTAATTAGCTGGGGTTTTCTATTAAAGCAAAATGATACGGGTGAAGAGGTATTGTTAAAGGTAATTAAGGAAAATCTTGATTACATGCATTTTGCTCCATTGGAGATGAACGATGAATTGAGTGAAAAGGCCTTCGACAATTATTTAGATTTTGTAGATGGTAACAAACGGTTTTTGTTGGCTGAAGATGTTGAATTATTAAAAGTCAACAGACAACTAATTGATGACCAAACAGAGGCTGGGAGTTATGTGTTCTTCGACAACACGTTAGCGCTTGTAAGCAAAAGAGTGAAAGAGTGCCAAACGTATTACCGCGAAATATTGGCTACGCCATTTGATTTTACCGAAAAGGAAACCGTGGATTTTGGCGAGGACATTCCTTATGCAGCGAACGCAGCGGAAATGAAAGAACGTTGGAGAAAGTATCTGAAGTACAACGTGCTTACTCGCGTTGCCACAGCATTAGACATTGAAAAAGCAAAAGAAGCAGACTCCACCAATACTGATGAAATCAAATCATTGGAAACGATTGAAAAAGAAACGCGTGAAGCCGTTTTAAAAAATCACGACGATTGGTTTGAACGCTTAAATAAACTAGATCGTAAAGAGCGATTATCCACTTATGTAAACGCGATAACTACTTTATACGATCCTCACACCACGTATTTCCCTCCTGCAGATAAGGAGAATTTTGACATACGAATGAGTGGTCAATTGCAAGGAATAGGGGCACAACTCCAAGAGAAAGATGGTTATATCAGGGTAACGTCTATAGTTCCTGGTTCGCCTTCTGCCTTACAAGGTCAGCTCAAAGCAAACGACTTAATCCTAAAAGTGGCGCAAGGTGATGGTGAAGCTGTTGATATTGTCAATGCCCGTATCGATGACGCCGTAAAACTGATTCGCGGAGATAAAGGAACTGAGGTTAGGTTGACTGTTAAAAAACCAGATGGTACCGTTGTGGTGATACCCATCATTCGAGATGTTGTTAAGCTTGAAGAGACTTATGCCAAATCTGTGATGCTGAAAGACGCTTCAAATAAAAAAGTGGGATATTTATACCTGCCAAGTTTCTATGCAGACTTTAACGGTGAAGGTGGACCATCGAGTTCTAAAGATGTTAAACGAGAATTAAAAAAGCTTCAAAAAGAAGGAGCAAAATCACTCATATTTGATTTGCGTAATAATGGTGGTGGCTCATTACAGGATGTGGTTGACATTGCTGGTTACTTCATCGACAAAGGCCCTGTGGTTCAAGTGAAAGCGAGAAACTATCCACCAAGAATTTTAGAAGATGAAAGCGGTGGGAAGATTTGGGACATGCCTGTTGTTATTATGGTAAACGAGTTTAGTGCTTCCGCAAGTGAGATTTTAGCGGCTGCGATTCAAGATTACGGCCGAGGCATCATTGTTGGGTCCCATACTACCCACGGAAAAGGCAGTGTGCAGCAATTCTTTGATTTAAACAGAACGCTTAGAGGGACGGGATATCCAGATTTAGGCGCGCTTAAAATAACTACTCAGAAGTTCTATAGAATAGATGGAAGTACCACCCAATTAAAAGGAGTTACTCCTGATATTATTTGGCCTGACAACTATACATATATTCCTACCGGAGAAAAAGAACAACACTACAGTTTAGAGTGGGATAAAATTGAACCTGCAGAATATGTAGTTGACGTAACCGACAAGCCTAAATTCAAATCGGTTATAAAATCAAGTCAAAAGCGAATTGAAAACAACTCGGTATTTAATGAAATTGATAAGAATGCACAACGTTGGAAGGAACAACGCGACAAACATATCTTCACTTTAAACTTGGCAGAATATCAGGCTGAAACTAAGGCACAGAAAGAAATTTCGGATGAATACTCGAAGTTGTTTAAGTCCTTTGACGAAATGAAAATATTCAGTTTAAAAGCCGATACCGACGACTTAAAAGCGGATTCAACCAAGATGGAACGCGCAAATGATTGGCATAAATCATTACGAAAAGACATCTATTTGTATGAAACTATACAGGTTGCTGAAGAATTGATGTAACATGGCGGATAAAAAAGGTAAGTTGTACCTCATCCCAAATTTTTTGGGAAATGGAAATAACGATTTTCTTCCTAAATACAATCTTGATATAATTCACCGATTGGATGAGTTTATCATTGAGAATGAAAAACCCACTAGGGCTTTTTTAAAAGCCATAGAATCACCCATTCATCAGAATGATTTCATTTTCCATTTCATGGATAAGCAAGCCGATCCTCAAGATTTTCCATCCTATCTTAAAGCCTGTGACAAAGGGAAAGATATTGGACTGATCTCAGATGCCGGCCTACCATGCGTCGCGGATCCTGGTCATCAGTTGGTGCGTATTGCCCACAAAAAATGTATTGAAGTTGTGCCACTGGTCGGGTTCTCGTCCATCATGATGGCATTAATGGCTTCTGGTTTCAACGGACAATCGTTTAGGTTTCATGGATACTTGCCGTACGACCAACAACTCAAACGCAAAAAGCTGAAACAAGCCCTCAGTGATTTGTCAAGAAACGAAACGCAAATCTTTATTGAGACTCCATATCGCAACGCGGCTTTTATAGCAGAATTAAAACAACAATTCCCCAGCGACACCAAATTGTGCGTGGCAGTTGACCTTACATTAGACACCGAAAACATCACCACGATGAAGTTGAACGAGTGGTCAGACAAAGAGGACCGGCTCCATAAAAGGCCCGCAGTGTTTGTATTGGGATTGTAATATTTAATCTCATTGTCCAAACGCAACTTGGTTTTTCTTTATCTTGTAACTTAATCAAATCTCAATCATGCCTAAATTGAAAACCTCAATTAAAATTGCTGTTGGCATGTTTGTATTCTTTCAATGGACTTACGCGATGTCGCAAGTCAAGGATGCCATTCCTCCGGTTATTGACCTTAACACCGAAGACACCATATTTCATGAAGTGAACTTAATGTATTCCCCTGTTAGGGCCTCAGTAAAAGATAATGTTTCTGACAGCTCACAGCTTTCTTTAACACGCTTTTCTAATGTGAACCCCTTTGCTATTGGAATATATTCAGATCGATATTTAGCAATCGACTCGGCAGGAAATCAATCCACAAAAATCCGTTGGGTGATTGTTGGTGACACCACGCCTCCGACGATAACAAGTGATCCGTTAATTGTAAAGGTGCAGCTGTTCAGTAAAATTGATTTAACTAAGTATTTAATCCTTCGAGATAATTACAGCTCACCAGATTTATTGAAGGACTCGCTGAAGGTGTTTTTTAGTGATGTAAATTTCAATCAAGTAGGAAATTACGCTATTGAATATATTACAAATGACCAATCAGGTAATTTCTCAAATGAATGTCTTCAACTTGTTGTAGTTACTCGCTACATATCTGTGGAAGATATGGAAGAGAAATCGGTATCCATAAGCCCAAATCCGACTACGTATTCCTTCAAAGTTGCAGGAATTTCAAACTCCTCAGGAACGATTTCTTTGTTTTCCAGCAATGGCGAACAAATCTTATCGCAACAAATTTCAAGTACGATGAACACAGTTAATACAAGGCACCTTAAGCCTGGAATTTATCAGTTAGTAATTAAAACAAACAACGGTCTTCAAACACGGAAAGTAATTATTCAATAAACCAATGTTCCCTATCTTCGCCAAAATTTTTACTCTTGACTGTCTCCGATTTAATCCAGCAAATTCAGGCTAAAAAAAGTTATTTGTGTGTGGGGCTTGACACCGACATCGAAAAGCTGCCAAGTCACCTACCTAAGACTACGGACTCCATATTAACGTTTAACAAAGCAATTATTGAGGCTACACATGACTACGCCGTCTCTTATAAAATCAACACAGCGTTTTATGAGCAGTATGGTGCAGAAGGTTGGACCATCATGGAAAAGACCTTGGAGTTGATTCCTGATAATTGCTTTACCATCGCCGATGCCAAACGAGGTGATATCGGAAACACCGGTAAAATGTATGCCAAAGCGTTTCTTAAAAACATGGATTTCGACAGCCTTACGGTAAGTCCGTACATGGGTCAAGATTCTGTTGAACCTTTCTTAAGTTATGGTAAAGTGGTGATTGTTTTAGGTTTGACTTCAAATGCAGGCAGTAAAGATTTTCAACATCTGTCAACGGGTAATGGTCAATTATATGAAACCGTCATCGAAAAAGCGGCGACTTGGGGAAACCCCGACAACATGATGTTTGTCGTTGGTGCTACGCAGGCCGAAAAGCTGAAAGAAATACGTGCCATCGTTCCGAACCACTTTTTATTAGTTCCAGGAGTCGGAAGCCAAGGCGGAAGTCTTAGCGAAGTCTCTACTTTCGGAATTAATGCCAATTGTGGTCTGCTTGTCAACTCATCCAGAGGCATTATTTATAAGTCGAGCGACGAAGGGTTTGCTGAAGCAGCGCGTGCGGAGGCTCGTTCTTTACAAGCTGAAATGGCGACATATCTTTGAGGGAATAAACCCCCTCCTTGAAAGAATCTTTCCTGCATTATATCTGGCAAACTGCCCAATTCGACCACACTGATTTAAAAACAGTTTCTGGTCATTCCATTAGCATTCACAAAAGAGGATCTGCGCACCACGACGGTGGTCCCGATTTTCAAAACGCGTTGATTGCCATCGATGGTGAAAAATGGGCCGGACAAGTTGAAATCCATATCAATAGCAGCGATTGGTTCAAACACAACCACCACCTAGATTCGACTTATGACGGCACAATCCTACACGTAGTGTATACTTACGATGCTGACGTAACGCGTACCAATGGGACAATCATTCCTTGTCTGGCATTAAATACCCGAATCTCAAAAAGTTTAATCACAACGTATGATGCGCTCACCAACAACAGCCACAAAATACCATGTGAAATGGTTTTGTCTAAGGTTGCATCTCAAACAAAACTCCTTACCATCGAAGCGCGCGCCATCGACAGGCTTGAGGCGAAGTCTATACCCATTTTTCAAAAACTACAAACTTGCCAAAACGACTGGCAGGAAGTCCTGTATCAAATGATATCCCGGGCATTTGGCATGCGTGTAAACAAGCTGCCGTTCGAGTTACTGTCGAAACAAGTCCCGACGCGACTACTCTCAAAATATACCAATATCGAGTATGTTACAGAAGCGTTGTTGTTTGGCTGCGCAGGTTTCTTAAACCCTCAACTTAAAGACGACTACGGCAAACACCTGTATCAGGAATATGCGTTTCTGTCGAAGAAACACAGTCTTGATACCATTCCCATTGAACATTGGAAGTTTTTACGCCTTCGGCCAACGAATTTTCCGACCATACGGATTGGTCAACTAGCTGCTATGATACCATCTCAACAGTCACTTTTTGCAACCGTACTTGAACATATGCGCTATGATTCACTGAAACCCATTTTTGATTGTCAACCCAATCCCTATTGGTCGAATCACTACCGCTTTGATGTTGAATCGAAACCCAGAAAGAAGTCGATTGGACAAGGTTTGTATCACAACATCTTGATCAATGCAATTGTTCCTGTGGTCTACTGTTATGCGCTTCACCGGAATGACTTACCACTCCAAGATAGATGTTTGACGTTAATGACAGAAATCGCCCCAGAACAAAATTCTATAACCCATTATTTTCAAAAACAGGGATTTGATCTTGACAGTGCTTTACACAGTCAGGGAGTGTTGCACATGCATGAGAAGTTTTGTACTTTTAAGGACTGTTTAAACTGCCAAATCGGGCACCAAATATTGACACAGCCGTAACATGAAACAAAAGTTTTTAAAAACATGGAAGTTCATTATAGAACAGCGCTTCTTTGGCGTGTGTGCCTACTTAGGTGAAAAACTCGGATTACAAGATTCTAGGATTCGGCTTTACTTCATTTATCTCTCTTTTATCACTTTTGGCTCGCC
>Ga0055584_100002914_pt1 | contig 16956 bp, 11 predicted proteins | sample OSDHelmetaG_FD_58716 | JGI IMG/M metagenome (GOLD analysis project Ga0055584, IMG submission 58716) | Pelagic marine sediment microbial communities from the LTER site Helgoland, North Sea, for post-phytoplankton bloom and carbon turnover... | ecosystem: Environmental > Aquatic > Marine >... | reverse complement strand
AGGTCGTACCAAGCGAAGAAGAGCGTGTGGTCTTGCTCTACGGCTTCCCGATAACAGAGCTCGGCTTGGGGTAGGTCACCCAGGAGACGGTGGATCAAGCCTTCTTCGTAGGCCAAGCGTGCGTCGCTTGCGACTCGGGTGCGAAAACCCTGGACCATCCGCAGCGCACCTTCCAAGTCTCCGGCCTGGATCATGGCGTCCGCTTGGGCCTCTACGCTGCCCAACACGGCGTCTCGGTAGTCCGGAGGGGGAAGCTCAGCCAGAGCAAAGCCTACCCCCAAGAGCCAGATCATCAGCTGCGTCGTCGGCGCAATAGCACGCCACCCAAGACAGCCAGTAAGCCTAGCAGCATACCGGAATCGGGCGCAGTGCTTGAGCAGCTACAGCCGCCAGCGGGCATGATGGAGGTGGACAGCTCTGATTCGTCATCGTTGTTGTCGGGGGTGCTCCCCAGGTCTTCTGTCAGGCGCAGCACGGTGACGTCGTCCAGCGTCCATCCAGCCAGCTCCTTGCCCCCATCACTGATCAGGTCCCAGCTAATGACAATAAAGCCGTCGCCGTCAATATCTTCGATGGCGATAGTCTCCAGGGCCCACTGCAGGTCCACGTGGTCTTCGTTCTCGTCGTCGTTGTCCCCATCATAGTTACCCCAGACCACCTGGCCGTCCACGAGCACCTGAGCGCTATCGTACTCGCCGTCTTCGACGGTGAGCCAGCGGCGGAACTGAAGGAAGAGAGGACCCTCACCCTGAGGGATCTCGATGGCAGGGGAGCTCAAACGGTTGTGCTTGTCAGCTTGGTAGGTGCCGTTCCATGTTGCGCCCTCGTGTTCTCCACCCAAGTCGTTTCCCCAGCAGGTGTCGCCGCTGTAGCAAAAGGCCGGGTCGCCGTTGAGACCGGCAGGCGTTCCGGCCCACCAGTCATCCGCTCCCTGGCTCTCGTCCCCGGAGACCAGCTCGTGGTTGTAGCCACCCTCGCCACCCTCAAAGTCCTCGAAGTACAAAATCTCCGTTTCGCCGACCAAGAAGCTGTGTGGGTTGATGAAAGCGCCGCTGGGGTTGTTGGTGGTCTCGCCATTCCCGGTGAAGCTCATGTAGTAGCGCATGATGGTGCCTGCGGACTGACCGGGCAGGTCGCCGTCGACTTGGAGATCCGAGCTCAGAGACAGCTCTCCGTCTTGCCAGGTCTGCCCGTCGTCGGTGCTCCAGCTGATGTCGGCGCTCTCTGGATCCTGGGCGCAGTCTGGCGCCAGGTTGGTGAGCACAGCGCTTAGGCTGTAGGGCTCATCGCTGGCTTGCTGGTTGTCCAAAGGGGCGTGGCCAGCTTGGATGAGCAGGTCGGTGCCACCAGGACCCAAGCCGTGGGGGGTGAAGGCGTCCAGTAGGTAGCAGAGGTGCGGGGTGCCGTCTCCCAGGTCCCCGTTGTCGTCGTCGGCGGCGACGTAAGCGTCATAGACGGAGGTCAGGGTGGGCCCCTGCTTGACCGCGCCTGCCAAAAGGCGCGAGGAGATGTTGCGGGCCTCTTCAAGGCCGAAGTCTTCTTCCAGGGCCTTGAGCAAGTCCCAGGCCGAGCCTCCGTACATCAGGCCGTTGTAGTGAACGTCCCCGTTGCGGTAGTCGTCCGGGTAGACCAAGTCGGAGTCCACCTCGCGGATGCCGCCACCTCCTGTGAAGAAGTGGCGTGCCATGACTGGGTCGTCGGTCTGAATAAAGGCCACTGCGTCGCCGATGCCCTCGCCCATGTCGCCGTCGTAGGACCCGGTGACCAAGCTGGTGTAGTGAAAGCCGTGTCCCCACTCGTGGTAGGCGACATCGGCGATCTCACCGGTGTTGTTGCAGCCGCTGCCTGCCCTGTAGAAGTTGACGTTGCCGTTGTAGAACGCGTTGCAGGCTTCGTCGATGTTGACCGTGGCGCGTATGCTGCTGCTCACAATGCTGATGCTCGGTGCGTACTGCTCGCCCCAGGCCTGGATCTGATGCAGGAAAATGTAGGTGTCGATCTCGGCCTGGGTGGCCTGGCCGCTGTCCCAGAGCATCTGGTCCCCGGAGAAGTTGGCGCTGGCCTCGGCTCCTTCGTCGTTGCGCATGTCAAGGTAAGAGCCATCGAACTCGGTCCCAAAGCTGCTTCCGTCTAGCTCGAAGTCGCCGAAGGCATCGGTGTAAGCCGAGCCGTTACTCCCGAACACTGGGGCCCAGGGGACCGGGCTCTCGATGAGTTCAGAGCTGGGGTTGCGCTCGTGATGCAAGGCGCTGACATTGCCTTTCAGGAAGCGTACTTCATTCCAGAATGCGACCAGGTCGCCGCTGTTGGCGTCTACCATCGAGACCCAGATGCCTACGGGGGACTCGGTGGTGCTGCGGGTCTCCCAGACCAAGCGGTAGCGCATGTCGCTGGAGCCGCGCTGTACAGGCAAAAGCACCAACCTGGCGCTGATGTCAGTGTGAATGGCCAGGGGCGCTGGACCTTGGTTGCGTGCCGCCTCCACGGCCACTTCGCTGGTGATGGTTGCCAGATCGCTGCCAAAGCCTGCGCTGGGGTGCGTGTCGATGCCCATCATGATCAGCTTTCCGTGCTTGATCACGATGTCCATGCCGCCGCGCCAAACGGGCACGTCGTTGACCGTGCGGTCCAAGTGGACCAGCCAGGTGTCGGTCTCAGCAATGTAGGCGATGTCCCGTAGGTTGAGCTGTTCGGCTGTGACTTGGAAGAGGGCACCGTTGGATGAGACCAACTCCATCAGGCCTGCGATGACCTGTTCTTCGGTGTCCACCGGGCCGATGTCCAGTCCAGGACCCCAAGCGCGCCGAGGTGTTCCGGTCCACTCGTCGAAGGTGGCCTGCCAGCCTTGGCCTTCTCCCTGGACGAAGGATTGCCAGGCTTGGCCCTGACGGAGCGTGTGCTGACGCTCGATGTGGGTGTGAGCCATTCGGATAGGCGCAGCTCCGAGCTCCACATCGTTTTGGGGCACAAGAGCCAGGGTGGGAGCTGTCTGGAGCATCAAGGTCAAAAGCACTGGGGCCTCCAAGGGACGATGGCCGCAGCATCGACCGGATAGACTATGAGCTGCAAGTGCTCGAAGGTATTTCGACACTGGGTTTGCAGGATGTGCACATCAATGAGTCTGTTTCGCCGCGCCATCTTTTGTGTACTGTTTTGTATGCTTGGAACATCCTGTGATGTCGAGCAAGCCGGCCAGCTTGCCTCTCAGCTCCCGGAGCTACCGCCTGTGGCGGATCCGGTCCAGCAGCTCCGTGGCCCCGAACGGGCACTTCGTGAACTTACTCTGGTGTTCAGCGGTGAACTGCGCGGCGAGATCGAGGCTTGCGGTTGTCCCACGCTCCCATACGGCGGCTTTGATCGCCGAGCGGTTCTCCTGGAGCAGATCCGTGCAGAAGGGCGACCGATGATTCAAGTGGACGCCGGGGATGCGTTGCTGAAAGGGTTGGTCTCTAAGCGTAAAGATGCGGTCCCTCGTGCCACCTTGATCGCCGGTCTGTTCAGCCAGATCAGTGTCGATGTCTTTGTTCCTGGGCCAAGCGATGTTGCTGCGGTCGGCTTGCGGGAACTTGGCGGACTAAACCTGCCCCTGACGAGCGCGACCTGGGCAGACGAGGAAGGTGAGCTGATCTACCCGGCCTTCCGGATCGTTGAGCGAGGGGGTCTAAAGGTTGCTGTGGTGGGCCTGTCATCGGCGACGGACGCGGTTCCGTCAAACAAGGACCCAGTAGAAGCCCTCCGGAGTGCGCTGGAGCAAGTCCCGGATGGGGTGGATCTCGTTCTGGCGGTTGGGAACCTGAGAGATCAGCAGGCCCAGGCCGTCGCTGCCGTTCCTGGGGTGGCGTTGGTGGTGATGACCCCCGGAGAGAGGCGCGAAGCCATGAGTACGTCGGCTCGCACGCCGGTCATGGAGGTCTCCGGTCGAGGCCGCTATCTGAGTGTGCTTCGCCTGGCTTTGGGTACTGACCCCTCGCGCCCCTTGCTCTTGGAGGAGAACCGAAACTTCCAGGATTGGATGCGCTTGAAGAGCCGTGGGGAGCTGAGCCCGGGTCTGTTCTTGGAGCAGGAGAGGTTGGAGGGGCAGGTGGATCTACGTGGCTTGAACCGTGGGTGGGTTGAAGACAGGCCCCTTGGCGCCGAGCTGGATCCCAAGACGGTCTCCGCCACCCAGGACATGCTGGCTGCATTTAAGGATGCAACCCTGAGACGGGCTGAGCGGAGCGTTCAGAACCCGGAGTCGCAGGGCCCTCACTACGCCACCGGTGCCAAATGCGTGAGCTGCCACTCCCATCAGGTGGCCGCTTGGGCTGTGCGGCCGAACCATGCCCGCGCGATGGAGGCTCTCTTTGAGCGTGGCGAGCAGAACAATCCGGAGTGCGTGGGCTGTCACAGCACCGGTTTTGGACAGCCTGGAGGCTTTGCAGCCGTAGATAAGAGGACTCTGCAGACTTGGGGAAACGTGCAGTGCGAGGCTTGTCATGGACCGCTCGGAGGTCACCCCCGGGATGCCACGGTCCAGCCTAAGCCCATCAGTGAGGCCACATGCACTGGCTGCCACGACCAAGCAAACAGTCCGGACTTTGACTACGAGCAGTACAGGATGGCGGTGCTTTGCCCCTCGGATCCTTAGGGGGCTGAGTCAGTAGGTCGCCAAGAACTGGTCGATCTCTTCTCGCTCCATGAGCCCCAAGGAGAGCTCCAAGCAGGCCGAGCAGATGTCCACCTGCTGATAGCGAAAGACTCCGCGGCTCTCCAGGTGAGTCTTGCCGCAGAAGCTGCAGGCTGCATCGTCCGGCGCTTGCAAGGAGCGTCGCTTACGAGAGACTTCCATGACGCACACATCGCAGATGGTGCCGTGGCTGCCAGCCATGAGATGGGATGCGTCCCGAGCGGTGCGTCCACAGCATGAGCAGTGGGCATCCTCGTCGTCGGATACGGGGCGGGGGGGGCGTGCTGCGGGAGGTGGAACCACCCGCGAGAGTAGGGTGCGCATTCGAGGGCCCGAACCCTTGCGGTCGGCGGCGGCTTGCAGTCGAGAGACGGCTGCTGGGTCGCCCATCAGTGCCAGTCCGGTGTTGGCGGCAGCGCTCAGGTCGACGTCGGCCATGCTGGTCCAGCTCTCTAAGAGCTTGCGACCGCTGCGGGACCGGCGGCTGGAGATGGCCAGCAGCAGGAGCGCTTGGTACGCCCTGGCCAAATTGCGCTCGTGCTCGACCTGCTTGCGGTGGGTGGTGACATCGATTGCTGGACCGTGACGGTCCACGGCTGCGCGCTTTAGATCTTCCTCTTCAACCTTCAGGCCTCGGGTCAGCACCGGCTCAGGCAAAGCGCCAGCGACGGCCACGGCTTGCCTAGCCAAGCGCACCGAGTAGGTTGCGCCAGGCTCCCGCAGGCTCCAGGCTACGTCGTCCGCCAAGGCTGCGGCAGACATGGCGCAAGCAGCTTCCCACAGCAGGAAGCGCATGCCCTCGTCCTGGACGAGATCGATTGTTTTCAGCACGCCGCCGGTCATGGCCGGACCTACGGCACGAAGTTGATCGAGCAGAACCTTCGCCCTGCGCCGCGTGATCTCGCGGGCATCGCCCACTCTGGTGCCGGGCGGTAGACGGTCGTAGTGGCGAACCTCTGCGTCCAAGGCCTGAAGCAGCCAGGCCTCGTCTCCAGCGATGCGGCGGGTGCGGGCCAGCTCTAAGTAGGCCTCCATGTGGTCCGGGTGCTCCTGGAGTGCCTCTTTGAACACACGCAGGGCCTCGCTTGGGTTGCCTTCTTCGAGCAGGGAGCAGCCCAAGGTGTAGCGAGCCAACTTGTTGGAAGGGTCCAACATCAGAGCCTGGTTGCAGGCTTCCCGAGCTCGCTGGTGCTCGTTGAGCTGCAGGTGCGCCATGGCCATGCGGGCGTGTACCTTGGGGTCCTCCGGGCGCTCTCGAAGCGTCTGGCGAAAATGCTGAATGGCATTGTTGTATTTGCCCAGATGGTAGGCCACCATGCCCAAGTGGTACCGGGCCACCCGGCTGAAGCGCTCGTGCTCACGAAGCCGCAGGAAGAACTTCTCCGCCTCCTTGTAGCGGCCGGTGGCCAAGCAGCTCAGACCTAAGTCCCGGTGCAGTGGGGCAGCTAGGTCAGGAGTGGGGCCTAGTTTTAGGGCCTGCACAAGGTGGTACTGGCTGCGCTCGATAAGGCGCTGGCTGCCCGGCAGCTCTTGGGCGCGCTCGGAGAGCACCCGGCCCAAGTAAAGGTGGGGCTCCCAGGCTGTGGGGGCCAAGCGGCAGGAGCTCTCCAGATGACGCAGAGCCAGATGGCGGTCTCCTTCGCTCCGGTAAAGGGTGCCCAGGGCCAAGTGCAGATCGGCGCGTTCGGCGTCGATGCGGCTGGCCTCGTCCAAGTAGCGGCGCGCCCCTTCTGGGCGGGCCATACCGATCAGGGAAGTGCCTGCGGTAACCAAGGCACCTACATGAGCAGGGTCCTCGCCCAAGACCTTGCGCGCCTGCGCGAGTGCCTGATTGCACCAAGACTCCCCGCCGCCGTGGTAGAGCCCTCGGGAGAGGTAGGCGCGGGCCAGTTCGTGTCGAAGTTCGGGGTCTTCTGGAGACTGCTGAACCTGACCTTCGAGATGGCTGATCAGCCAGTCGAGCTTTTTGTGGGGGTACATGAGTAGCTCAAGGAGGGGGTAGGGAAGGGATTCCAATGATATCCTTTCTACACGTCCAAGGGAGCTTGCAAGTGCGCATCTATAGGCGCCATCGCCAACACGGGCAGTCCACGGTGGAGTCGCTGCTCCTGACCAGTGTTCTGGTCATCGCCATTGTGTGGGTGGCCGGGGACGCGCTCTGGCCAGGTCTCGCGGATGGTTTACAGTCCATGCAAGACCGCATTTCTGCCATGTCCGAGGATGGCGTGGTGGATGGCCACTGATGGGATTGTCCAGTAGAAACATAGGAAGAAGTGGTCAAAGCAGCGTCGAATTGATGTTGCTCATCTCTGTCTTCGTGGTGGGCATCGTGGCCGCAGGCTACGCCCTCGTCCCAAGTATTCGCTCGGGATTTCAGACCTTGAGCCAAGGGGCCGCAGGGGCCTATGTCGAGCCCTCGCGGGCACCCTGAGGGAGTGAGCTTTGGATGAGATGGTCGACGCGCTTCGGCGCGACCGCGCGGTGCGCTTGTTGGTGCCCCTCTTCTTCGTCTCCGGTCTGACTGCGCTGATCTACCAGTCCATCTGGGCCCGTCAGCTCCAGTTGGTGTTTGGAACCAGTCAGTTTGCAATCGCGACGGTGCTCTCCGCCTTTATGGCGGGGTTGGCCGCTGGTGGCTTTCTCATGGCCCGCTACGCCGACCGCTTGAAAAAGCCTCTGTTGACCTATGGGGTACTAGAAATCATCATCGGGGCCTATGCGGCGGTATTCCCGTTGCTGCTCAAGCTCGCCACCCCCATCTACCTGAGCTTTGGGGCGACCACGGACTCGCCGGTGGCCTTTGGCGTGTTCCAGTTCTTAGTGGTCAGCCTGCTATTGCTGGTGCCTACCACCTGTATGGGCGCCACGCTGCCTTTGCTTGGGCGTTTTGTGACCACCCGTCTGGGCAGCGCGGGGGACCGCATCGGTCTGATGTACGGGGTGAACACGGCAGGTGCGGTCGTTGGAATTCTCATCGCGGGTTTTTGGTTGCTACCCGCTGCTGGTCTGTTGTTGACCACAGGAATCGCCGCTGTGGCCAACTTAGCGCTCGGTGTTGCAGCCATTGCCTTGTCTCGCTGGCAGGCGGAAGGGGGCCGGGTGCCCTCGGTCGAAGAAGATGTGACTGTGGATGGCGGCAGGAGCTGGCTGCCGGTCATGATCTGCGCCGCGTTGACGGGCTTCTCGGCCTTGATATGCGAGGTTGCTTGGTTTCGGCTCATTGGCCTGGTGTTGGGTGGTTCGACCTATGCCTTCTCAACCATGCTGCTGGCCTTTTTGAGCGGCATCGCCCTGGGGGGCTGGGTGGGTGGCAAGCTCGCCGACGGCAGCCTGACCTCGCTGGGCTTAGGCGGTCCCCTCAAGGTGCTCGCGGGCCTTCAGGCAGGGATCGCGGTGCTCACTTACTCGATGATGTACCTCTACGACGACCTGCCTGTTTTCTTCCTGCAGATGTACGATGCAGCGGGTGGAGACAGTCCGGCGCTCTGGCCTTCCAAGGTATTGCTGGCGGCTTTGGTGATGACCCCTCCGGCGGTGTTGATGGGTGCCAGCTTTCCGTTTCTGGTGCGGGCCTTGGTGGGCAAGAAAGGCTTCGGAAAGCCGGTGGGACAGGTCTACGGGGCCAACACCCTGGGCTCTCTCTTTGGTGCCTTCTTGGGTGGCTTTGTACTGCTGCCTCAGCTCGACGTGGTGGGCACGTTGCTGGTCGCGGGTGCTGCCAACCTTGCCGCAGTCCTGATTGCCTTTACCGGTGGAATGGCCGCCGAAGGCAAGGTGCGGCGCGGTCCCCAAGCGGCCTCGGTCTTCTTGGCCGTCTCCGCTCTACTACTGGCAGCGCGTTTTCCGCCACCATGGGAGCCCCTGCTCATGACCGCTGGCGTTTATAAGTACGCTTCGGACATCACCGACCCCACCAAAGAGGGGCTGCTCGCTTTTGCAGTCGAGGACTACGACCTGCTCTTTTACGACGAGGGCCTGAGCACCGTTGTCACGGTGGCGCAGTCTCGCCTGAGCGGAAATATCTGGCTGGCCAACAACGGCAAGGTCGACGCCTCCACCACCGTTGATATGCCCACCCAGGTCCTCGTTTCGCACCTGCCCTTTCTCTTCGCCAAGGACCCTCGCGAGGTCGTGGTGGTGGGCTTGGCCAGTGGCATTACCTTAGGCAGCGTGACGTTGTATCCGGAGCTGGAGGAGATCGAAGTTGTCGAACTGGAGCCTGCGATCGTACAGGCCAGCCATTTCTTTGACGACTACAACAATCGACCCCTGTCCGACCCACGGGTGACCCTGCACGCCAACGACGGTCGGAACCACCTTCTTTTGGCAGGTCCTGAGCGCTACGATGTGGTGGTCTCCGAGCCAAGCAACCCTTGGATCTCCGGGGTGAGCAACCTGTTCACCCGAGAGTTCTTCATGATGGGCAAAAGTCGGCTGCGTCCTGGCGGCATCTGGTCCCAGTGGGTGCAGCTCTATGGCATGGCACCTCAGGACCTGCAGTCTCTGCTGGCCACCTTTGCCGATGTCTACCCACACGTCGCGCTATTCGCGACCATCGAGGATGCTGATCTCGTCATGGTGGGTTCCGATGCGCCTTTGGAGCTCAACGTCGCCAAGGCTCAGGCTCTTCTGGACAGTCACCCCAAGGTCTCGGCTGAACTCCGTCAAATTGGAGTGGTTCAGGCCCATGACTTGCTTACTTTCTACCAGTTTGGCCGCGACGAAATCCTCGAACTGAGCGAGGGCGTCGTTCTGAACACCGACGACAACATGCGCATTGAGTACTCGGCTCCTCGGCACCTGCACTCCGAGACCAGCGAGGACAACTTCCTGCTGCTCTTGCCCAAGTCCAAGGCGGTAGAGGTCGAGGGTCTACCGGAGAACCTGTCCCTGGCTCGGGCCTACGGGCGCCGGGAAGAGTGGATCCGCGCCCTGGTGTGCGTGAACAGGGCTTTGGAGATTGCACCGGCCAACGACGAGGCCCAGGCGCTGCGCTTTGAGTACAGCGCCGAGTTGGAGGCAGAGCTGTACGGGGAGTAGCGGACAGGAGCCCTAAAGGCGCTTGGCTCTTGCCCTTGCGCGAGCCGATTTGCCCGCGATGATGAACCCTTCGATGGGACCACTCAGCACGTATGAGGCCATCACAGGCATCACGATAAAGCTGATGTCGAAGAAAATACCGACGAAGATGAATCCGCCAAGGAGAAGGGCAAAGAAGACCTTGCTCGCGGTGGTCATTTTGAGGGACTTGGTCGTGCGGTAGGGCACTGCACTGACCATCAAGAAGGCCACGACGAGCACAATGGCGAAGGGGCCCCAGGGGTTGGCCACGAAGCTCTTGCCAGTGGCCGCGTGGAACATCACCAAGGCGGCCAAGCTGCCACCCCCCATGGTGATGGCCAGGCCACGGGAGCGGTGCCATTCGTCGTTTTCTGCCGCGCCAGTGTTGAAGCGGGCCAGACGGAAGATGCCGCAGATCATGAAGAAAAAGCTGGCTCCCAGGCCTAAAATACCCAAACTGTCCAGCCCCCAGCGGTACACCAGAACGGCTGGGGCCAGGCCAAAGCTCAGAGCATCTGCCAGAGAATCCAGTTGCACCCCAAACTCCGAGGAGGAGTTGGTCATACGGGCCACGCGGCCATCCAGCCCGTCAAAGACAGCTGCAAAGCCGATGAGCAGTCCGGCCTGGTAGAACTGGGTTGCTCCAGCATCGGCGCCGCCAGCGAGCAGCACGGCATAGAAACCACAGAAGATGCTGGCCGCCGTGAACCAGTTTGGCGGGCTGAGAAACTGTTTGAGCAAGGGAAACTCCGCGACAGAGTAGGGCCGAAAGTGACAGCCAAGGATTGCGGCATATCACGCTTCGCTTACTCGTTCTGCAAGGAATCCTCAATCAGGGCGGCGTGCAGCGCCTCCGCGGCCTGTTGTGCTTGGTGGGCTGGCACACGGAAAACTATCGACTCACCGCTCCCCTGCCACGAAATCACGGGAACACCCACGGCCTGTAGGGCCTGTAGGGCTGTGAGTGTCAGGTCGCCGTCGACTTGAACGTGGCACATCGCTGCACTCACCTGGCAGGCGGGGCCTTGGCTGTGGCCATGGGTCGGCACAAAAGCGGCCCGGTCGTGCCAGTTCCGCAGATCCACGATGATCTGGTTGGGGCTCACGCTTCGAATGGGGGCGCCGGCTTGGACGAGCTCTTCGAACAAGGCTGTGGTGTCCTGGGTCGCAAAGAGCTCCAGTTGGTCATCGATTGTGATGCCCGAGACCCTTGGTGGGAGAGGGGGCACTTGGATTCGAGTGCCGCCGCTTCCACCGCTGCTTTGAGTCGCCAGCAACTCGATACCCAGGCGCTTGGCCAGAGCTACCGCGTCCGCCTGAAGCACTTTGGCGCCTTGGCGTGCCATAGCCAGAACCTCGTCCACCGAGAGGGTGTCCATTCGCTGAGCGGCTGGCACTTGGCGGGGATCAGCGGTGTAGATTCCGTCCACATCTGAGCAGATCTCGCACCATTCTGCGTGTAGCGCTGCTGCTAAAGCCACGGCGCTAAGGTCGGTTCCCCCGCGGCCCAGAGTGGTGACTTCCTTGTCGCGGGATACGCCCTGAAAACCGGCCACAATCACGACGTTTCCCGCGTCCAGGGCGGCACGGATGCGCTGAGGGCGTACCGCCACGATCTGTGCCGCGCTGTGGGATTCGTCGGTGATGATCCCCGACTGGCTGCCAGTGAAGGACACGGCTGGGGACCCCAAGTCATTGACCGCCATCGATAGCAAGGCCATGGAGATCCGCTCGCCCACGGAGATGAGCATGTCCAACTCTCGCCGCCCGGGGGCCGGGCTGAGTTGGCGGGCCAAGCCCAGCAGTTCGTTGGTGGTGTTGCCCATTGCGGAGACCACAGCAACCACCTGGTGTCCTGCTTCTTGGGTGGCCACGATGCGGGCTGCCACGGCCTTGATCTTGTCCAGATTGGCCACAGAGGAGCCACCGTACTTCTGCACGACGATGGAGTTCATCGTAGCTCCATGTCATCCAGGTAGATCACGTTCTCGCCGCGGGAGGTGGCGCCAAAAGCCGTGCGATCCCAAAGAGACAGGCTGACCACGGTCCCTGGAGTCATGTGGCCCTCGGCCAGTCCGCCGGTATCTTGGAGCACAAACGAGGACAGATCTGCTGTGACCAGTACCCAGTCATCGACCGGGGCCACGATGGGTTCCGGGTAGATGTAGCGGCGGCCCTTGTCGTCGTCTGCAGCCAGGACCAGCAGGGCGCGGAACTCCTTTGCATGTGCACGAAACTCAATGTGCCTTGGACCTTCGAGAGCCGGGTCGAACCAGATCTCTATGGCGTCGTCCTCGCGATCCAGCACGAGGGTGCGCCAAGCCAGGGCCGGATTGTCGCTCTGCGGCGGCAGCTCACTTCGAATACGACCCTTGTCTGGGTAGAGCCAGCTGTGCAGAAAGTGGCCTGTTCCAGTGGTGAAGTCGTAGGCGACGGGCAGCCTGCGTACTTGGAGCTCTTGGGCGTCCATCTGACCCAGTAAGACTTGGGCCTGCAAGCGAACCGTGGGATCGTTCATCGCAATGAGCAGAGCCTTTCTAGAGGCTTCGTAGTCGCCCTGAGCATACTCAGCCCTGCCCAGCCAATAGTGAAGCTCGGCTTGACTGGGATCGTCTGCAGGCAGGCCTGCAATCCAGCCTTCGTACCAAGCGACCGCTTCATTCAGCTCCCCGTCGGCAGCTTCCATGAGCAGTCCTTCGTGTAGCCCCTGCCAGGCGCGCACGTCCTGACCCATCAGGGTGGCCGCCAGGACCCAGCTCAGCATCAGCCCTCTTCAGCGATGAAGCGGTAGCCCACGCCGTGCATGGTCTCGATGAAGCGGGGACTCTGGGCGTCATCGCCAAGCTTCTTACGTACGTTGAGGATGTGTGTGTCCACAGTTCGGGTGGTGACGTTGGGGTTGTACTGCCAGATGCTGGTGAGCAGGAGTTCGCGCGGCAAGACCTGTCCGCTGTGCTCGATGAGAAAGCGCAGGAGCTCTTGCTCGCGGTTGCTCAGGCGCTCCTCGAGCCCGCTGTGGCGGATCACGTAGTTGTTCAAGTCGACCTCGACCGAGCCGAACTTGTAGACCGAGCGGGCGCCTCCAGCGCGGCGCAGGGCAGCCTGGACGCGGGCGTGCAGCTCCTTCAGTGAGAAGGGCTTGGTTACGTAGTCGTCCGCTCCAAGCTCAAAGCCCAAGAGCTTGTCCTGTTCGGAGGCACGAGCGGTCACGAAGATTACGGGTCCCCTGAACTTGTTGGCACGCAGGGCCTTGCAGATATCAAAGCCGTCCATGCCATCAGGTCCCTCGGGGCCCTCCTGGAGCATGACGTCCAGCACCGCCACGTCGGGCGGAAAGCGCTCGGCCAACTCCAGTGCGTCGGCCGCGGTGCGGGCTCCGTAGACATCGAAGCCTTGGCGTGAGAAGAACTTCTTGACGGTCTCCAAGACCTCCTCTTCGTCCTCGACAAATAGAATGCGCGCCATTGGGGTCCTTGGGGCTATGCCATCGTCGGCGGTGTGAGGGGGAAGTGTAGGGCAAAGACTGAGCCAACGTTGAGCGTTGACGAGACCTCGACACGGCCACCGTGTGCTTCGACGATGTACTTGACGATGCTCAGGCCAATTCCAGTGCCTTTCCGGCGTCGTGCAGCTGGGTCCGAGGACCTGTAGAAGTGCTCGAAGAGGTGGGGCAATTCGTCTGGGGCAATTCCGATACCGCGGTCGCACACCTCAATCACCACCTCCTCGCCGATCAGCTCTGCGTTTATTCCAACCCAGGCGCCTTCTTTTCCGTATTTGGCGGCGTTGGAGATCAAGTTGGTCAGGACCTGAGCGATTGCATCGGGGTCGTGGACCACGATGGGTAGGTCAGGGGCCACCTTGAGATCCAGGTGCATGTCCCGCATTTCCATACCGTAGCGGGCCGATTGCACGGTGTTCTCGACGGTCTGGGAGATGGGAACGGCCCTGAAGGTGTAGGTCTTGTGGCCGCCGTCGATCGCGGCGAAGTCCAGGACGTTGTCGACCAATCGACTCAGGCGCTCAGACTCTCGCACGATCGCGTCGTAGTGCTCGCTGAGTTCTCGCTCAGTCTCGGCCATGCCCAACTGTAGGGATTCGCCCTTGAGCCTGATCTGGGTAATCGGACTGCGCAGCTCGTGGGAGACGTTTGCGGCAAAGTCCGACTGGCTGCGCGCGATGGTGAGTTCTTGCCCAACCAAGCGCAGGGTCAGGCCGGCGCCCATCACGATGATCAGCAGGGCCAAGACCAGGATGGCCGCCCTCTGGATAGACTTGCGCCGCTGTGATGTCGCCAGATCGCTGGCGGAACGGGGGTACACGGCCAGCTCGTAGCCGCGCAGCCAAGGGCTCAGGCTACGGCGGGCCAGTGTGTCGTCTGGGGTGTCACGGTCAGCGGTGAGCGCGACGACGTTGACGGTCTCGGAGGTACGTGTGGCGCTCCGGGTCAGGGCTTGGATTTCCTGTTCGAGTGCCGTGATATCAAGAGCAAAGGCGTAGAAATCCGGGTTGTCTTCGCCCCACCACATGGTCGCCCACAAGGCATTCGTACCCAGCCGGTAGCTAAATTCGCCACGGGCGACCGGTAAAATCCGCCCCTCCGGATGAAAGACCCGTAGCTCGGGGTAGAGCTGCTTGGCCCAGTAGAGTTGCTCGACTTGAGAGTCCAAGCGGCCTCGAGATCGGGCCAGCCAGTCCTTTTCGGCAACGTCTTCGACCAGCTCCAGGGCGCGCGCAGCAATCGCGGCATCCAAGGCCCCAGTGCCAAGGGACCAGCGGCGGTTCAACAGTCGCTCTACCAGTTCTATAAGGTCCGCTGCGCCAATCTCGGGGTCTACCTGCATGCGCAGCTCCCCGCGTTTGAGGCTGGCCAGGTCCCCTAGGCGGAAGCCGTGCAGGGTGCGCACCTCGGAGTAGTCGGCGAAGAGGTCGGCATACATGCCAATTGCCTCTTCGGTCTCCCCAGCCTGGGCTTTCATACGGGCGGCGTTGAACAGCGCCTCACCTTCCTCGTGAATGGACTCTGCTTTTTGGGAAGCCAGCAGGTAGGTCGCCGAAGAAGTGGTGGGGGCTTGCCTCTCTAAGCCTTGGGCTTTCCGCCAGGTGGGGGAAAAGTAAAAGCCTTGGTCTTGGAGAGGAGGAAGGGGCTCCTCTGTGAAGGGCGCCGCCAATGTGCCGTTGGAGTTCAGGCGGAGGCTGGTCAGAAGGAAGGGGGAGATAGAGGACTGGTTGCTGACCGGTGAGCGCCCGGAAACCAGGCGTGTTTTGACCTGACCCTCAAAGCCCGTGAACAACTCCTCGACGTCTTTGAGTACGTCCCTCAGTTCGCGGTCGCCCTCCTGGCGCACCTCCTCCCACATTGCGGAAGACTCCGCGCCGATAGCGCTCATGCCAATCCAGGCGAGTGCAACGCCCGGAACAAGAACCGTAAACAGAAAAATCAACGCGAGCTGGGCGCGAGAGCGCAGGTGCGTCAGCTCGTTTCTGAGACGCACTTCGCTTCGGTCTGGCCAGACCCTTCGGGCAAGGGTGGCCAGGACTCTGTCTAAGAGCTTGTCCATCTGACACAGGAGTATGCTGCATGAATGCTCTTGGCTCTTTTCTTCCTGATTGCTTGTGGCGGCTGCGCCCAAGAACAATCGCGTCCAGAACCCCACTACGTCCAGGCCCAAGGTATTTTTGCTGCTGTATCTGCCGAGGACCTGGTCTTGGCCCGACAGCTTGCGCGGGAGATGGATGGGAGTGCCCTGCAGCCGGCATCGGATGACAGTCAGGAGCATCTGGATCGGGTGCACGGCGCAATGGGCTTTCTGACCGTCGCCGAGGACAGGCTGGAAGGCGCCCAGGCCGTCGCTGGAATCGGCCTTGGCTGCGGGGGATGCCACGCCCAGCTCCGGGTCGCCCAGGGTCCTACTGGAGTGGGGCTAAACGGCGCTTGGACTGCTCTTTGGCGGGGAGATTTTACTGGTTCATTAGCGGCCAGCCATGCCTGCGCGGCTGAGCGGGGAGTGCCTTTGGAAGAAGCGCGTCCGGACACCGCAGGGGAGCTGGACGCAGCTCAGGGCTTTGCGTTGCTTTTGGCTGGTGGGTCTGACTGCGCACCGCAAGAAGGTTCGGTTCCCTAATAGGTGCACTGGCCATTGGAGTGTGGCGCGATAGACAGGTGCCAACTTGAGACCTTCAGCCAAAGAGTGAGCCTCCATGGAAAAGTTCAGCGGCGTCGATTTCTACAACATTGACAGTCACCTCTCTGATGAGGAGCGCATGGTGCGGGAGCTCTGCCGCTCTTGGGTCGAGGCGCGGGTGCTGCCCGTCATCGAGGAGCATGCCCGAAACGGCACATTCCCGATGGAACTCATCCAAGAGATCGGGGACATGGGCCTCCTGGGCGCAAACCTGGAAGGATACGGCTGCGCGGGCATGTCCAACATCGCCTACGGCCTGATTTGTCAGGAGCTGGAGCGCGGAGACTCGGGCATCCGCAGTTTTGTCAGTGTTCAGGGATCTTTGGTCATGTTTCCCATCTGGAAATTCGGTTCAGAGGACCAAAAAAACAAGTATCTGCCCAAGCTGGCCTCGGGAGAATTCATTGGTTGTTTTGGTCTGACCGAGCCTGACCATGGGTCCAACCCCTCGGGCATGCTGACCCGCGCTGTCGATGATGGGGACAGCTACGTGCTCAACGGCGCCAAAATGTGGATCACCAACGGCAGCTTGGCTGACGTGGCCGTGGTCTGGGCCAAGCTGGACGGCGACATCCGGGGTTTCATTGTGGAGAAGGGTGACCCCGGCTTCAGCGCTCCGGTAATGAAGGGCAAGCACAGCCTGCGTGCCAGCGTCACAAGCGAACTGGTCTTCGAGGATTGCCGCATCCCCAAGAGCCGTCTGCTGGGCGAGGTCCGCGGTCTGCGCGGACCTTTCTCCTGCCTAAACAATGCGCGTTTCGGCATTAGCTGGGGTGCGCTCGGTGCAGCGATGGCCTGCTACCACTCCTCGGTGCAGTATGCCCTGAGCCGTGTGCAGTTCGATAAGCCCATTGCAGGCCGTCAGCTGGTGCAAAACAAGCTGGCTTGGATGCTCCGCGAAATCACCAAGGGGCAGCTCTTGGCGCTTCACTTGGGCCAGGCCAAGGACGACGGTAGCATTACGCCACCAATGATCAGCTTGGCCAAGATGAACAACGTGGACATCGCCCTTCAAATCGCTCGGGTGGCGCGTGATATTCACGG
>Ga0055584_100002912_pt1 | contig 16958 bp, 13 predicted proteins | sample OSDHelmetaG_FD_58716 | JGI IMG/M metagenome (GOLD analysis project Ga0055584, IMG submission 58716) | Pelagic marine sediment microbial communities from the LTER site Helgoland, North Sea, for post-phytoplankton bloom and carbon turnover... | ecosystem: Environmental > Aquatic > Marine >... | reverse complement strand
ACCTAATGATCAGCAAGTTGCTCAAGCAATTCATTGGTTAATAAAATTTGAAAGTGGCCATAGTACACCAGCCGAGCAACAAGCCTTTCAATGTCATATTACTCTCAGTTAGCGGTGAGCTGAGTAAAGGAAAAAAGAGTAAAGGCGTTAACGGTGCTATGCCAATAAAACAAGCATTACAACAGTTATTGCTTGGTACCAATTTAAAAGCAACAAGAAAAAATAATGGTAGTTATACCATTAGTGCTAGCGCTAGCGCTAGTGCACAGCATGTTGGCACACTTGCAGTTACCCAAGTTCTTGATGCTAAATCTGAGGAGGAAAAAACCAGATATACTGCCGATTCTATGAACTCAGCGACAGGCTTAAGTTTATCTTTACGTGAAACACCTCAATCAGTTGTTGCAAGAAGCATTTAATTCTAACAAAATTTAAGCCTGAAAGATCAACAGACCTTAAAATTATACCTATCATCTTTTATTAAATTTGATTGTTATTCATACGATCAAGTAAACTAATGTTTTGCAATAAATCTTGCCTAGATGGATTTAATTTTATTGCTTTTCTTAGCATAATAGCGGCTTGTTGATAATTTTTAAGGTCTATAAATACTTGCGCATGCCCTATATAGGCACGCTCGGCAAAATTAGGTAAGCTAGCCGCTCTAACAAATAGTAGTTGGGCTTGAGTATAATCTTTATTTTTCTGATAATGCTCAGCTAAGGCTATTAAGGTTTGTCCATTGGTTGGCGCTAGTTGGATGGCTTGTTCGAATAACCTTGTTATTTGTTTTGTGGTTTTACCTGGTAATTTAGCAGTATGTAATTTTAATTGGCTCTGCTGTAAATGTGTTAATTTTTTAGTAAAATTTTTACTATATTTCAATAGTGATTTTGCTTCTTCCCAATGTTTTTCATAGACTAACCAACCAATAACTGATTCTATTGCGTTAAAATGATCAGTGTTTTTAGTTGTATATGGGGTTGCTTTTGTTTGCCACTGTTTTAATAATCCTGTCATTAAATCTGCCGCTCGACTAACGCTACCATAGTTAAGGTGCAGTTGCGCAGTTGATATTAAGTTATCAGCATCATTATTTCCTAGCCTAATTGCCATCTCCATACTGGTTAAAGCATCAAGTGGGGTATTGTCATCTAGCGATATTCTGCTGCGTTGTAGCCATAAGCTGATATCCTTTGGGTTTTTTTGAAGCATTTCGTTCAACATTGCTTTTGCCGCATGGGTATCTTTTGCTGTAATTAAACCGTAGAGTAATCCTTGTAGCCATTGGCTATTTTCAGGTTCTAGTAATAATGCCTGCTCATAAGCTGAAATAGCAGACCATGGTGTACTAAGCTGTAAATTAATATACCCTAAATAACCAAATAATTGGGCGTCGCCTTCACCTAAGGTAATAGTTTTAACTAAGTGTTTTCGTGCTTGTTTATATTGTTCTTGTTTGATATAGATAACAGCTAAGCTTTTATGTGCACGAATAAAGTCTGGCATAAGGTTAATGGCAGCTAGAAAACTCTGCTTTGCCTTTTCGTCTTGTGACAAAGATAAATGAATTTGTCCTTGTACTTGAAGTAAAGCAGGGCTCAATGCCAATAAAGGCTCTGGTTCATAATCTTCGCGCTTAGCGAGTTCAATGGCGTTTAATGCACCGCTGTAATCTTTTACATTTAACAATGGACGTAACGTGAGTGCTAAGTTTTGCTCTTCAGGTAACAATTTTGCATCACGTTGTGATAATGGGTCACTACCAGCAGGCATGACCCATACAGGTGGCATTTGTTCTATTTGTATACTGTTTATTTTGATCGGTTTCTTAATGGGAGGTTCGTTCTGATCAAAATTAGCCAGTGTTGACTGGCTAATGCACATCATTGATAGCACTAATAATGAACGTGTTATGGTTGTTTTAATTACAGCATTGATAAGATTAAACATTATATTTTTTTAAACTCTACGGGCCAGATAAATCGGGCGCGAACAGGTTGATTGTTTTTAGTTGGCACGGAAAAACGAGAAGTGCGAATGATCTTTTTTATAGAATCAAGTAATTCTTCATAAGGCATTGATTTAATACCAATTAGAGTAATAGTTCCTTGTTCATCAATAAACACATCAAGAGAAACGCTAGCTTTGCTTATGCCTTTACGGACTAAACTGCGAGGGAAAGCAGCTTTAATTTTTGTTAACAGTACCGGAACACTATCGAGTTCACCTAAACCAAAGGCTTGCCAATCTACTTCTAAATCTAAGTTCACATTATGGGTTTGATGATTAAATTCAGGTGGCGTTAATTGTGGCATTAAAGGTTTATTAATTTTCAATTTTGTCGTAATTAATGACGGACCTGTTCCTGCCGCGTTAAGGTCTATAGCCAATTCCGTTTGTTGAACTTGTTTTGTGATAGGTTTCGGCGGTGGCGGTGGCGGTGTATAAGCTTGGCTGACTTTGCGAACCATTACTTTTGGCTCATATTCTGCTGCAAACCAACTGCTCGCTAATATTCCTAAAAGCGCTATTAGCATTAAAACAACACTACTTAGAAAGGCGAATATATGATAACGATTAATTTTTTTCATCACAGTTTTTTTTATCATAATGCAGTCGCGATATTTACCGATTTTGCACCAGCTAATTTAGCTTCATCGATGACTTCTACTAAGAGTTTCGTTAAAACTTGTTCATCAGCTTGTATAACAACTGACCTTTCTCGTACTTGCAACAATTGTTCAATAGTATTACGGACACCCGCGACACCAATAGAGGTACTGTCATATACAACATCTCCTTTATTGGTTATAGCAATCATAATAACTGTATTTTCAAGTCGTTGTGCTGAAACTGCTTGTGGTTTTTCGACTTCAACACCCGTTTCTTTAACAAATACTGATGTAACAATAAAAAATATTAGTAAAATAAATACCACATCAAGCAGCGGTGATAAATCAATACCATTATGAGATTGTTCTAATCTTTGTTGCAGGTTAGCACGCATAGGGTATTCCATTTAAATCGGATATTATTGAAAACTTTCTTTGGGTAAGGTGTGTCATTTTATTAATTGGCATAATTAGCTTCCTTTATTACCTGTTTGGTAAGTAAGTGTTTAATATGCCCAAGTAATAACCAGGCAGGAATTGCCATTACTAACCCCAATTGGGTTGTCCATAAAGCATCGGCGATACCTTGACTTAAAGTACCTGCTTGATCGAGAGTTTCACCTAATGACATCGCATAGAAGGTATCTAACAAACCACTAATGGTACCGAGTAAGCCTAATAGCGGTAAAGCACCGATAAATATCTCAGTAGAATAGATCCAAGAGGCATTTTTTAGCTGGTATCCACCAGAATAAAAACGAATAATATAATACGTAAGGAGTTGGTAACAAAAGAGCCCTAGGGCCAAAATGCTCCATACAACTAGGTTATCAAAAGAATAAAAAGACATAGGCTATTTCTCGTTATTTAACTGGCTTAAATGAACACCACAAGACTCTAATTCACCATAATAGGTTTTGACTCGTCGTGATAATATGGCATGTAATAAGAGGGCAGGTATCGCTACCACTAAACCTAGTTCAGTTGTAACTAACGCTTGTGAAATGCCACCGGAAACTGCTGCAGGATCACCTGCACCAAAGAGTGTCATTAACTTAAACGTTTCTATCATACCGCTTACGGTACCTAATAGACCTAATAATGGCGATACTGCCGCTGTGATAGCAATAGCACCTAGCCAATAATCAAGTTTATGTTTGTCGCTAAGTAAGCTTGCAAATAATCTGTCATCGCGCTTTTCACCTACTTCACTTGTCAGCGCTATATCAATTAATTTTGCTTGCATTCCTTTTGCTTGAGAGAACAGTTTTTTCTGGGCATCAGCTTTATCGTCTTTTTGAGTAATTTTCTCTAATTGAGAAAAACGTTCATTAAAAGCCGGAATAAGTGCTGGTAAACGCCAGAATTGTATTGTTTTAAATAAGCCGATGATAATAGCAAAAACACCAAAAGCAATAATTGGGAAGATCCAAATGCCACCTTTACTTATATGGTCAATAATGGTCTCTTTTTGACTGTGTATTTTAAATGCACGTGTTAATGTGGGATCGAGAGAAATAGAACCTGATTTATTATTGAGTAACTGTGTTAAGCCATCTCTTCCTTGTTCATTTAACGTCAGTTCAGCTTTATATAAGGTTTGAGCGTTGGCTGTATCACTTCCTTCCACTAAACTAACAAAGCCGGCACTTTCTATTTTGTCGGCTACAAACCAACTAACAGGGCCTATTGTCAATACTTTAGCCGTGTGTAGTTCACCACTATCGAGTACAACTTTTTCATCTTGCCATTTAGGGTAAATACTGTCATTAAGATTCGTTATATGATCAGATAACCAAGCAAGTTTTTCATGGGAAGATGTTGAAGCAGAAAAAGGAGTAGTCGCAATATTATGGTTAAATCTACTCACGATATTTTGTTGATATTGATGTTGTTCGCTCCACGTTTTTAAACGTGATTGTAACTGTTGTAAACTTAATGTTTTTTCGTCTTGTATGCGCTGAGATAATGAGAATTCCTGACGTAATTGTGCAACTTTTTGTTCTTTGTCTCTCACTTTTTTAGCTAATTGATTGCGTGTTTTTGTTAAACTCTTTTGGCTCGAATTTAGCTTTTGTTGTGCTTTTTTGATATCAGCGAGTAGCTCAGCAGTAATTTTATCATTTTTTATGGCTGTATCAGCTGCATGGCTTGCTTGGATAAAACTAAAACTAAGTATTAATAGGATGTTTATGGTTAATTTATACATTAATGAGTACCTGATAATGAGATTGGCAACTGAACAAATTTCGCTTCTGTTTCTCGTTCCATCATAGCGATAGTCTTGAATAGTATTTTAGCGCTAACGGTTTCATCTGATATCCATTGCCAGCCATGTTTAGTTGGTTGACCTCGACCAACTAAATTGCCATCAAGTGAAACATACCACGCTTGAGAAAGGCCAAGGTAAACTTGGTGTACCATCATTTCTTTATCACCTGATTCAGTGGCTAACACCAGTGCTGATTGCACATGACTAATTCGGTTTTGATAGTCGTGTAATTGTTCTAGTAGCTCTAACAAAGTATTTAAGCGTTGCGTTGTATCTGCTTGCTGTAATTCAACTTCAGATAATTTGCTCCGCCATATTTTTTGTATCGGTGGAGGTAATTTACCTTGTAGCTCAGAAATAAACTGGTAATACTTGACTAATGAAGATTCTAATTGACCTTCAGCGGCTTCCATCTCATTTTGTGATGTTAAAAGTTCTGCCCGTTTTTTTTCTACGTCAGTATCATTAATGCTAGCAGTGATCATATCTTGCTCAAGCTGTTCTTGTTCTTGTGTTAGCAAGGTTAACCTTTGTTCTAGTAGCGGTTTTTGTTGATGCCAGTCATTGATAATATCGTTGCGTTGTTGTTCAACAGACAACCATTGCTTAATTAAATTATCCGTTTTTTCTACTACATTATTTTGAGCAATCGCGCTGTTGGTGAAAAATAAAGCAATTAATGTGATTTTTATGGTTTTACTAGGAAAAAAACAGATAGAACTTCCGTTAAGGTATTTAAGACTGATTAGTTTATTCATTGACTTTTTATAATACATTTAATTTGTACATATGATAATGATTTCGATTTACATTTGCAACTGTGTTTGTTGTTTTTAGTCAATATTAATGGCCAAAATTATTTTTATTCCCCCAGAGAGGAAGGGAGGGAGCTACACTTTTAACTGCACTTGAGTTAACTGAGTTAGATTGGCAGACTTACACGAGTTCGCGAGGCGGATTAACGACTACTGATGTTGATATAACTGCAGCCCAATTATAAACAATATTTTTATTTTTCGATGAAAGCCTGTTCAATTACATAGTGCCCTTGAGTACGGGAAGTGGCTTTGGTAAAGTTTTTAGCATTTAAAATAGTCATCAAATCTTGTAACATAGCGTCATTTCCGCACAGCATGAAACGATCGTTTTGTGGACTAATATCTGGTAATTCTAAAGCCTGCGTTATAGTGTTACTTTTTAATAAATCAGTAATACGTCCTTGATGAGGCTTAAGTCCGTCAAGTTTATTTAAGCTATTATATTCGTATATTTCGCGGGTAACCGTTGGGTAATAAACTAATTTATCTGCAACTAATTCCCCAAAATAAGGATTATTGGGCAGGTCTAGCTCTATGTCAGTTTGATAAGTTAGCTCGGATACTTTACGAACACAATGAACCAAAATAATTTTCTCAAATTTATCATAAATATCTGGATCACGAATAATACTCATGAATGGGGCAAGTCCAGTACCCGTGCACAGTAAATATAGATTTTTTCCGGGTGTTAAGTGACCAGGAACTAAGGTTCCTGCTGGTTTTGTGGTTAGTACTAATTCATCACCGACCTTTATCTTTTGTAATTTCGAGGTAAGCGCTCCATTAGGTATTTTTATGCTAAAAAATTCTAATTCTTCAGCGTAATTAGCACTAGCAATACTGTAAGCACGCATAAGAGGTTTACCGTCTATTTCCAAGCCAATCATTACGAATTGACCATTTTCAAAAGTAAATGATTTTTGGCGGGTAATCTTAAAACTAAATAGGTTTTCGTTCCAATGGTGAACGTGAGTTACTCGTTCTTTGATTATATTTCTCATCTGCTTCTTCACTTCCAAATAATGCAATAAAACACAATCGTAATGTAAGTGATAATGATTATCAATAGTATGTTTTGTGGGGGATACAATTCCTTTACCATATACCAGTTTCATTAATTAAGTGATCAACTTTGTATGCAGGGACAACGGCCAAAGACAAGGTGTTTATTGTACTAACGAGTGGCTCTAATGATTAAATAAATAACGCAGTCGTTGGTTGTTTTAACCAGTAGAAATGATCATATAGTGAGAGAGATTAGTATTATATCCCGTAAATATATTATTTTACATGTTTAATGAGGTAATAATGTTGAGAATGAGTATCATTTATATGATAATGAGGTAATTATAATTTAAGGAAAAATAAAAATGAAATCTGTTACAAAAAACATAAGAAAAGTATTAACCTGTTTAGTTATAACGACTAGCTTTGCCGCATTTTCAGCAATTACTATTGCTAATGGTGAAGTAGGTGAGCATGTTAATCACCTTTCCGATAATATAAAAAAATATGAAGAAGAAGTTAATTGGTTATCAACTAAAGTAGACGGCATTGTCACTACCTATCAAAAAAGTGGCGCTAAAGCAGCTCATCCTGATGCACTAATGGAGCATTGGGAAGCTGTTGATTTTCACGCGGCGATAGAAAGTAATTATGTACTTATTTATGCTTCAATTTGGCAAGGTTTATATGCCGTAAAAGGTAGTATTGATGAAAAATCTTCTATTGCTAATGTTAAAGCAGAACAAGTAAAATTAGAACGTGCATTTTGGCAAGCTTTAGGTGCTGTTAAAATGGCGGCTAAATTTCAAGATGAAGGTTTGCTGGCTAAAGTAAAAACAACCAATGAAGCACCTAAAAACTCTATTGAAGCACTTGTTATCATTGATAAAAATATACATTCAGTTGTGGCAAAATATGCAGAGAAATTAACTGATACCGCAACAACTATGGTACATGATACATACCTTAACTTATTTGAAGGTGTTGAAGGTGAATTAATCACTTTGGATGCCAAATTAGTTGAAGATTTAGAAAAAGATTTTAACGTAACTTTACCATTAGCAATTAAAAATAATAAAAGTGTCGATCAAGTGCGTGATATTGTAACGGCTATGAGTAAAAAATTAACTAAAGCCAAAATGCTATTAGAAAATAAAGCGAAAAACAAAAAGGATGTATTTTAATTCATGCAACGTAGAGCCTTCATCAGATCACTTTCCTATATAGGGATTGCAAGTGCATTTCCTTTTTTATCTACCCGTAGTTTTGCTGGATCGATTGATGTTATTTCGAGTCATGCTATTTCGGTAAATGATTTACCTGAATTAACGGGAGAGCTAACCTTATACCTTGGTAGAGGGGAGGGTGGTTTGTATGAAGATGTTCTTAATGCGATAAAAAAACGAAATCCTAACTTTACTTTACGTATCCGACGCGGCCCAACAGCTGCTTTAGCTAATACTATAATGGCAGAAGCTAAGGCGGGTGTTAGACAAGCTGATTTATTCTGGGCGGTTGATTCGGGGGCTATTGGACAAATAGTAGGAGCTGGATTAGCAACACCATTACCTAGTGATTTGACCGACCAGCTTCATAGTAAATTTCGTTTTAATGATTGGGCACCTATCTCTGGGCGCATTCGTACATTGCCTTATAACCCTGAACGTATAACTGCAGATAAAATACCTGATAGCATAATGGCTTTGCCTGACTCAAACTTGTCGATTGCTTGGGCTCCTGCTTATGCTTCATTTCAATCTTTTATTACTGCCATGCGTATACTAGAAGGCGATAAAGCAACAACTCAATGGCTTAAAGCCATGAATAAAAAAGCCAAAAAATATGCTGGTGAATTAGGTGTAGTGATGGCTGTTGAACGTGGAGAAGTTGATGTAGGATTGGCTAATCATTATTATACTTTACGTTTAAAATCAGGTAAGCCAGATGCAAAATTAGATCTAGCTTTCACCAAGGATGATGCTGGATGTTTAGTGAATGTTTCGGGGGTGTTAGCATTAAAAGAAAGTAAAACCGCTACAGACTTTATTCGTTATTTACTCTCTAAAGAAGTGCAAACATATTTATCTGGTGAAGCTTATGAAATTCCGTTGGTTGGTAAATTGTCTCCACCTGAAGGTATTCCAAGTTTGACCGAGATATCACCACCAACTATAGACTTGACAAAGCTTGCAGATTTGAGACCAACATTAGTATTAATGCGCAATGCAGGCGTATTATGATAAGGAAGATTATCCGTTGGCCTTTATCTTATAGTATTTCTTTAGTTATTACGTTATTAGCTTTTTTACCTGTGATTATTTTGTTTACCCTTGCATCAGATAGTGTACAAATGTTTGATGCGCGTAATCTTGATATTCTAAGTAACACTTTACTATTAATGCTTTTTACTGGCTTAGGTGCTGCCTTAATAGGGGTGCCCTTAGCATTATTACTTACCTATGTTCATATTCCATGGCGACGATTTTGGTTGATCTTATTAACCGCTCCTTTAGCTTTACCTAGCTATTTAGGTGCATTTACTTTTTATGCCGCATTCGGTAGTGGAGGCGAGATTGAAAATGTTCTTGGGATAACAACGCCTGCTGTTAATGGATTATTTGGCTCAAGCTTGATCATGGTGTTATATACATACCCTTTCGTTTTATTAAGTACGCGCGCAGCATTAAGTAGCTTAGACGCTAGTCAGGTGTATGCTGCAAGAACATTAGGTATGTCATTACTACCAAGTATATGGTTTGTTGTATTACCACGTATTCGCAACGCTATTGCTGGTGGAACATTATTAGCCGCTATGTATGCTTTGTCTGATTTCGGTACGCCTGCAATGATGGGATTAACTACTTTTACTAGTGAAATTTATGTTGAGTACAATGCTTTTGGTTTAAGTCAGGCGGCTATGCTATCGCTACAATTATTAGCGGTGGTGGCATTAATTTTATATATAGAATCAAAAGTAAAAGTAAGCCAAGAGTCACCTGGGCGACATTTAACATTTTGGCCTAATTATTGGCAAACTAAATTATTGCTACTATCGACATTACCAGTTGTGATATTAGCTATTTTCTTACCACTAGCGATATTTTCTTTATGGCTATGGCGCGAAGGAATAGGTCATTTTGATATTAACTATGCAATAAACTCAGCTTATGCGTCGTTATTAGCGGCATTAGTTGCTGTTATATTTGCCCTACCTTTAGCTTATGCGGCAACTAAAGGTAGGGTAGGTCGCATAATGGAGCGAATTACTTTTATTGGTTTTGGTATTCCCGGAATCGTGATGGGAACCGCTTTAGTGTATGCTGGTTTGCAACTACCATTTTTATATCAAACACTGACGCTATTAGTGTTAGCTTACGTATTAAGATTTTTACCTCTCGCAGTTGGAACAATAAGAAGTTCAACGGAAAGTTTAGACGGTTCTTTAGTGAGTGCGGCTCGTGTATTAGGTGCTAGCCCAAAAGAGGCATACCGACGTGTTACTTTACCTTTAACTATGCGTGGTGTAGTTGCTGGTGGAGCGTTAGTGTTTTTAGAAGTAATGCGTGAATTACCTGCTACGTTATTATTGGGTCCAATCGAATTTGAAACATTATCTACGTATTTGTGGCGTGTTTACGAAGCAGGTTATTTTGGGAGAGCTGCAATTCCTGGTTTATTACTATTTTTCATCTCCGGTTTAGGTTTAGCAATTATGTTTAGCACTGAGCGTTGGGGAAGTACAACGTTAAATGAAAGGTCATCCCGTTAATGATTACAATCAAAAATTTATCAATTAATTATAGTAAAATTACCGTGGTTGATAACTTAAATTTAGAATTAGCAAGCGATGAAATACTGATGCTCGTCGGTCCTACAGGTTGCGGTAAATCAACTATTTTAAAGGCTTTAGCTGGATTGATTCCTATTAGTTCAGGTGAAATACGTCATCAAAACTGGGTAGCAAGCACCACTAAAAATATTGCACCAGAAAAACGTAATGTGGGTATGGTTTTTCAGGATTTTGCTTTATTTCCACATTTAACTGTTGAGCAAAATATCGCTTTTAGATTAAGTGATAATACCCAGGCTGATCGTTGGATAGATATCTTAGGCTTACAAGATTTTCGCCATGTTAAACCTAATAATTTATCTGGTGGGCAAAAACAACGTGTTGCATTAGCCCGAACATTGGCACATCAACCTGCTTTTGTTTTATTAGATGAGCCACTATCAAATTTAGATGCCGCATTAAAAGATGATTTACGTTGGGAAATTCGTAGTGCATTAAAAACGGCAAGAATACCCGCTATTTGGGTAACCCATGATCAAGAAGAAGCCTTGTCGGTTGGCGATCGCATTGGTGTATTACGTGCAGGAAAACTGGAGCAAATAGATAAACCTGAATCTTGTTATAACCAGCCCGTTAATCGATTTGTTGCGCGCTTTCTGGGTGAAACCAATTTCATGTCGGCAGAAATATCGACCGATAAAAATCTTGTTGTTACTAATATAGGCTTTGAACAAATTGTTGAACATTCCCAACTGAGTGGTCATGTTGATTTGTTATTACGACCGGAAGATATTTCAGTACAAGCTGATGAAAGTGGCAAAGGAAGAGTATTCTCAATGCGTTACGAAGGCTGTAGCCGTTTGTATCAAATTCAAATAGACGATAATTTAATTAAAGTGAGAACCCGTCACGATATAAACTTGCAGCAAGGCCAACCAGTTAATTTGAAAGTAACGATTAATAGACCAATAACCGTATTTGAAAAAGAGTAAATATTATACCCGTTACCATTCAAAGTGCGGGATTTCAGTGGGAATGAAAATGCCTTTAGGCAAGGTGAATTATCGATGTTACATTCCTTGCGTCGCGATAAAAAAGTATTTAATTCGAACAAAAGTTAAATATTAAAAATCAACAGACCCTATTGTAAAGCCTATATTTCATAAGAAATATAGGCTTTATCATTTTATTAATACCTATAATTTCCTTTTCGTTATAAGGTGTTAAAAGGAGATTATTCAAATACGCTATTATAACTAGAAATAACAAATAAATGACCGATGTAAAAAAATTAAAATAAATGCTAAAAGACTGTTGACAATGTAAATGATAATGATTATTATTTGTTTTGTTGATTAGGAAGTGAATGCTCTCCACTGAATTAATCATACAAAAGTACGGAACTTAGTGGTTATGTTACAGGATGCATGACCACTAGGTGACTACTTTACTATTTAGTTATTTTTTATGTTGTTGGTTTAACCAGTAGTACAAATGTTAGTATTACTGGTTTTTTTTATTAAAACATCTAACAAGTTAAAATAGTATAAATTATATTGTTATAATTTTTTAAGGATAAAAATTAACTATCTTTAGTATCTTAGAAATTAATTATTTCGTTGGTATTTTATATAGTCAGCTATAATTTATACGTATAACTTTCTATTTCTGATAATAGTAATGGATAAAATGATTATGATAAAATATTCTATATTGTTTTTCATACTTGCCTTCATAAGCCTTCCTTTATTCGCAAATGAAACCCACTGGGTAGATGACTTTTTACCCTATATATTATTTGATTTGGTTTTTATCGTGTCTTTGTGGCTAATTATTACCTGCGTAAAAGTAACGACAAAACTCTTTTCAGTAAGAGATAGAGCTTAAAGTCTTAGAATTAAATCTTAGTCCAGGTTGGGAACTTCTGAGAGTCGGAAAACAAGAGGGAAGACGTTTATAATACTCAATTTTAGCGTCGTAATATTCGAATGTTTATTAATTAGAGTAATAATATTTTAGGTAGATCCCAACTTATTACAAATAATTCACCTTGCCAATTTTCAATGGTTAACCATACTTTATCTTCCGCACTTAGAACTTTTGGGCTAATAGCGTGTGCTTCTTTTCCGTGCTGACTGCCATGCAATATTCCATCGTCACCAGTAGATAACTGCTCTAGTGGCAATGCCGATGGTTGAACTGCACGTATTGTTGCTGTTTTAGAGGATTCTAAATCATACCTTGATGGTTTAGGAGATGATCATCCGTATTTCTCTATGATAGTTAATGATCAGTTACTGACAATTTAACGGTAACCTTTGGCTTATGCCAATTGCACACAAGTCGATTTTGAGACAGGCACGAGTCCAACTTAATATTGGACAATAAGGGGTGACGAAGATATAAGTGCTTTCGTTAAGTACGCTTATATCTTCGAAAATGATTGGGAAGTTAAAACAACTTATAACAGACAATCAAAGTAAGTTACTTTTTAGCTGGCTTAGAAAATAGTGAAACAAACGTAGTGACAAGAAGTTCAGCGGGTACATATGCAGACCAATTTTCTTAAGAATCTTATTTGATATTGATTCTTAGTTGTATTTAGATGATAATTTATTTTATTTAGCTTTGAGATCTTATGCGACATTGCCAACAAATTATTTATTGTAGTTTCTTTCTTTTATTACATTTATTCAATGTAAGTGCTCAATCAGCTGAAATACGTGTTGTTACCAAAACATTGGAGAGTACAATGTTAACAACCGATTTAGCATTGAGTGGTACTTTACAACCATTACGTAAAGCCGATTTATCAGTTGCAGCAGAATCACTTGTCACTTTATTGCATGTTGATGTGGGCTCTAATGTTAAAAAAGGTGACTTACTTCTTGAGTTAGACAGTGAACTTGCTGAACACCAACATATCCGCGCGTTAGCACAATTGGATGAAGCCGAAGCCACTGCCACTGAAGCCCAACGTTTATGGGATGAAAGTTTGAGATTAAAAAAACAAAATCATATTGCGCAAAGCGAAATTAGTGTCCGTAAGAGCAATGTAACCTTAACAAAGGCGCGACTTGCACAAGCACATGCAGATGTTCGTATCGCGGCTAAGCAACTTGCAGACCATCAACTTCATTCTCCTTTTGATGGTGTTATTAGTGCACGCTGGACCGATGTTGGCCAATGGTTAACTCGAGGCGACCAAGTATTCACACTTATTTCTTTAGATAGTCTTCGTCTTGATGTTCGATTACCCCAAGAGCAACTTAGCAATATAAAAAACTTACAATCGGTAAAAATCCAATTAGATACCCAGCCACAAGTCAAAATTCCTGCTCGTATTGACACCTTGGTAACGGTAGGTGATAGCGCACGTAGCTTTTTAGTCCGTATTATTGCAAATGAGGTTTCACCGTTATTGTTACCTGGTACGTCTGCCCGCGCACTTTTTCATTTTGAACATCAGAAAAAAGCGGTAATACTTCCGCGCGATGCGCTTTTACGTAATGTTGATGGTAATTACACTGCCTTTGTTATTGACGATGGCATCGCCAAGCGCCGTAAAGTTACGTTAGGTGACGCTGGGCGTGATGGTTATTTAATTGAAGAGGGGGTGAAAGCAGGAGAATTAGTGGTGATACGTGGAAATGAACTTTTAACTGACGGTGCTTCTGTGGTTATTGTTGATGAGTTGAGACAAACTCCATGATAGCTAAAGCAGTTAACCATGGTCGGTTATTAAGTGTTATTGTTTTAATTATTTGTATTTTGGGTATTGTTGTAGCACAACGTATGCCCGTACAAATGATCCCTAACCTTGAAACACGTATTATCAGTGTGGTCACTGGCTGGCCTGGTGCCACGCCACAAGACATTGAAAAAGAAATTTTACTCGAACAAGAACGTTATTTACGCTCTATCCCTAATTTAAGCCGAATGGAGTCATCCGCCACTATGGGTGAAGCAGTGGTTGAATTAGAGTTTCGTTTTGGGATCGATGAAAATGAAGCACTTATTCGTGTGTCTAATGCGCTCAGTCAAGTCTCTAGCTACCCTGAAAATGTCGACCAACCTCGTCTATTTAGTGAATCGTTTTCTGAAAATGCGTTTATGTATTTTGCGGTGCTTCCTAAGTTAGGTAATCCACAGCACCTTGATATGGACATGATTAGCAATTTTATCGATGACAATGTTCGCCCTCGATTAGAGCGAGTTCCAGGTGTATCTCAAATAACCATGAGCGGCACTTTACGTCAAATTCAAATTCATGTAGATCCTGCTCGTTTAGCGCAACGGGATATCAGTATTAATGATGTTAATACGGCAATTCGAGCGCGTAACAAAGATATATCGGCGGGTGATATCAATGATGGTAAACGTCGTTATTTATTAAGAACGAAAGGGCGATTTGACCAAGTTGAGGATATTAAAGATTTGATACTTGCACACCGAGATGGTTCCAATATTCGACTTAGCGATGTAGCAGAAGTGCGTTTAGATCATTATGAAAAACGCGGCTTCGCTATTGTGAATGGTGAGCCTGCGTTTACTATGGCGGTTAAGCGAGAGCAAGGCTCTAATGTTATTGATATTAAATATGCCATGCTTGAAGAAATTGAAAAACTAAAGATAGACTTACTGGAGCCTAATGGTTTACGTATATCCAAAATTGGTGATGATGTTCGTTATGTTGAATCATCCGTTAAAAATGTATTTATTAATTTATGTATCGGAGCCTTACTTGCGACATTAGTGATGTATTTCTTTTTACGTTCAGGTCGCGCCACATTGATATGTTTGATGGGGATACCGGTATGTACCATTGCATCATTTATCGGCTTAGCAACTTTTGACCGTACTATTAATGTAATTTCTCTTGCCGGTATAGCGTTCGCAATCGGTATGACGGTCGATAATAGCATTGTCGTCTTAGAAAGCATCGAACAGGCTCGCCGACGTGGGCTTGATCGCTTAGAAGCTGCTATTACAGGTGTTAAGGAAGTATGGAGTGCTGTGCTTGCTTCTAGTTCAACAACTGTCTTGGTGTTTTCTCCTATATTGTTTATTGAAGAAGAAGCAGGGCAGTTATATTCTGATATTGCACTCGCTATTTCGGCCTCTATTATCGCGTCTATGTTATTCGCTTTATTTGTCGTACCTGCTGCAAGTGCCGCTATTGGTGGGCGTGTAACTGATTCTGATCATTCGAGTAATGAAAGTACTATTTTACGATTGACGCGTTGGATTTGCTTTAATGCTAAACGTCGTTATTTAACCATGATTTTTAGCTTGTTTTTTAGTCTTGTTCTTGCCGTCGTATTAATGCCAGCAGCGGAGTACTTACCTGAAGGTGAAGAGCCTAAATCATTTAGTAAAATGATTGCGCCACCGGGTTATAACATTGAAGAAATGCAGCGTATTGGCAAAGAGATACAATTTGAATTAGATCAAGCGCAAGCGTTAAAAGATGAGAGTTATGATCCCGAACATAATATTTTACCGCCTTTAAGATACTACTTACTGCGTATTAGTGCAGGACAACTCTGGGTGATGACTGAACCACGTCATGGGGAAGATATTGACACTATGATGAGCGCTTTGGTGAACTTATTTGAAAGTTATCCTGGAATGAGAGCCTTTTCATCTCGAGGTTCAATTATTTCAAGTAATCAAGGAGGTACAAGAGCAGTAGAATTAAGTATCAAAGGAGCTGACTTAGCTGCGCTTTATGATACCGCTCATCATGTGATGCGTCGCGCAAAAAGTGTTTTTGAAAACCCGCGTATTGATTCATCTCCAGCATCACTTTCACTTGATCAACCACTCATTGAAATTCGTCCTCGTTGGGAGCGGTTAGCTGAACTTGGTTTCAGTGCCAGTGAGTTTGGCTTTATTGTAGCGGCTTATAGTGATGGTGCTTTTGTTGGCGAATTTATTGATGGTGATGATAAAGTTGATATGTTTTTATTTAGTACCGCAGGAAGTCATCAACAATTAAGCGAATTAGCACAAGTGCCAATTCGTACACCTAACGGAGGCGTTTTACCATTGTCTGCGTTAGCTGAATTACGAGAAACGGTAGATAGCGAAGAATTACGTCGTGTTAATGGACAAAGAACAGTATCGGTTTACATCATCCCAGAAGATGATATTGCCTTAGAAACCGCTGTCGATATGGTTCGTACTGAATTGATACCTTCGCTTAAATTTAATGGTGAGCTACCTAGCAGTGTATCTATTAATATTACGGGTGCAGCAGATGATTTAGCAGCGACAAGAGCCGCTTTATTCAACAACTTTATTATTGCGTTAATATTAATTTATTTATTACTCGTAATGATCTTTTCACATTGGGGATATCCTTTATTGATCCTTACCACCGTACCTTTAGGCATAGCAGGTGGTTTAGTTGGCTTAGTGGCAAGTAATAATGTTGGCGAGTTATTAACAACAAT
>Ga0055584_100002911_pt1 | contig 16961 bp, 17 predicted proteins | sample OSDHelmetaG_FD_58716 | JGI IMG/M metagenome (GOLD analysis project Ga0055584, IMG submission 58716) | Pelagic marine sediment microbial communities from the LTER site Helgoland, North Sea, for post-phytoplankton bloom and carbon turnover... | ecosystem: Environmental > Aquatic > Marine >... | reverse complement strand
CTTTTTCAGGTTCACTCAGGGCGAAGCCAAACTCTAGATTAGCGGCATCAAGGGCATCCCGACCACCACCGATCACATCGATGGTCGATAACGGCGAAGGTTGAGTTTCAGTGAACAGCTGAATCCCTTGTTCCGCATCAGCGAGAACAGACTCAGTCATCGGGTCGAAAATAATACCCGATAATAATCGATCGACTTCAGTATTATTGTCGAAACTGAAGGGCACATCACTGAACAGCTGCCAGTAAATGCCACGTTCGACGCGATGCACCTGGGTCAAACCACAATGATGGCTGATATCCGTGGCCTTTGTCGCCCACGGCGAAATAGTGCCAATGCGTGGTACTGTTAGCCGCGTAAGGCAATGCGGCGGTGGGTTAGTGGTTTCTGTGCCCACCCCCTGACCATAGTCAAGCAACTGCCCCATGACTGCGGTTTGATCAGCATCCAGGGTCTGGTTCGGCAACAGATTAACCAGGTGCAGAAAGCGCGCTTCCACTGCGCTGCAAGACGGTAGAACCGTTTTCAGTTGCTCGACAATTTTTTGCTTGCGAAAATCGGAAAGCGCAATACTTCCGCTAAATTGCAGCATAGTTCTCCATAGTGGTAAGAGCCTCGGTCAACACCCGACAGACATTGGGTGAGCAAACAGTCTTCTATAGAACGCCCGCCCGCTGCATGGCCGCTTCCAGCTGATCATGATACGGCTGCGAAAACCAGGTGAGCGGTAACCTGATACCTTTGCCGATCAACCCCATACGATTTGCCGCCCACTTGGCGGGAATAGGATTGGATTCAACAAACAGCTCGCTATGCAGTCCATCCAGTTCATCATTTAATTTTTCCGCCGTGGCATGATCACCAGCCAATGCCGCCGTACACATCTGGTGCATTTTCGCCGGAGCGATGTTTGCAGTCACCGAGATGCAGCCATGTCCACCTGCCTTGATAAACTCGAGGGTGGTGGCATCGTCGCCGGAATACAACGAAAAGTCTGGACCACAACGGGCGACAAAATCCGCTACTCGGGGAACATCCGCGGTAGCATCCTTTATTCCCGTGATATTTTCCACCTCGGACAGTCTCACCACTGTGTCATTGTCCATGTCGAGTGCTGTTCTGCCAGGCACGTTATAGAGAATCTGCGGGATATCCACCCGCTCTGCAATATACTTGAAATGCTGATACAGGCCTTCCTGGGTGGGTTTGTTGTAATACGGCACCACTAACAGACAGGCCTCGATATCCAGGGCCGCGGCCTTTTCAGTGAGCTCCAGCGCCTCAGTGGTGGAATTACCACCGGTGCCGGCAATAACTGGAATCCGCCCAGCGGCAAATTCAACCGTTCTGGCAATCACCTCAAGCTGCTCCGGAATATCCATGGTGGCAGATTCCCCGGATGTGCCTACAGAAATAATGGCATCGGTCGCATTTTCCACATGGAAATCCACCAGTTTTTTAAGGCCGTCATAATCCACACTACCATCTTCGAACATTGGGGTGATAAGCGCGACGAGACTACCTTTGATCATTGCCTGAACCTGAATTAAAAGGGGGGTGAGTAAAAAGCGATGGTATAGCGCTTGACCATGGGAGACAAGGTTTAGACACGCTTTAGCGGTAATTTATTGCCTGAAATTCATTCCAGATTTATACCGCTGGCTATTGATTGCGACCCGGTTGTTCGCATATAACAAGTCAAGTTATCTTTCACACGCCCTGTAAATGCCCCAACCCACTACCCTGAAAATCGGCCTGTTGCTTTGCGATGACGTCCCCGAAGACGGCCGCGAGAGATTCGGAGACTATTGCGGCATGTTCAATCGAGGCGTCCACGCAGCCGATCCGGACATTGAACTCACTCCCTATAACGCATACAAGGGCGAACTTCCCGTCGACCCTCACGCCCATGATGGTTATTTAATTTCGGGATCAGGTGCAAGTGTGTTTGACGATGAGCAGTGGATCAGGGAGCTGATGGCTTTCGTCCGTCAGTGTTATCAGCAACGAGTGCGTACCGTCGGCATTTGCTTTGGTCACCAGCTGATCGCTCATGCGCTTGGCGGCGAAACAATCCGATCAGAAAATGGCTGGGGGTTTGGTATCCACAGCGCCCGCCTTCAAGACGCTCCTGAATGGATGCACGCACAATCAAGGGATTACAGATTAATTGTGATCCATCAGGACCAGGTGGTATCGCTACCCAAGGGGTTTTCAACGGTGGCCACTAACGATTTTTGTGTCAACAGCATGATTACTGACCACGATTTAATGCTGGGCATTCAGGGTCATCCAGAATTTAACAAAGAATATTGCGCTTATCGGGCAGACTTTCGACGACAAACCATTGGTGAGGATAAGCACACGGAAACAATGGAGCTGCTCGCCAATAATGAAACAGATTCCAGCGAAGTATTTGGCTGGGTCAGCCAGTTTTTTCGGCACTAGAGTGATTACCAGAGGCTAATATGGCGCAATTATTCCTGCTGCGTCATTTTCCGACGCCGTGGAACGAACAACGACGGATTCAGGGTAAAACAGATATAGCGCTTTCCGCAACGGCCAGAGATACACTGGCATCAATGCATATTCCTGCGCCGTGGCTGGAGCTGCATTGGTATACAAGCCCACTCAGACGTACTCAACAGACTGCTGCACTTCTCGGCGCACACACTACTGAGATCGTCGAAGCACTGGGAGAAATGGACTGGGGCGAATTTGAAGGTCTCACCCTGAAAGAAATCGAGGGCGAAATTCTACGACGCCAATTAACACCCGATGCAGGCCTGGATTTGCAGGCACCCGGCGGTGAGAGTCCGCGAATGGTTTGCCACCGACTGGCCCGGTGGGTAACACAAGGCCCCGCAAATATTGCCAGCTCTATCGCCGTGACCCATAAGGGTGTGATACGCGCTGCACTCTGCCTTGGCGCCCAGTGGGATATGCTGGCCCCCTATGCCGAAGATATTAACTGGTCGCTGCCACTGCTGTTTGACATCACTGCTGCGGGCCAATTGCAGCTTGTAAAGATAAACTGTGACTGGCAGGACACCCGTGTGCTGTGGACTGATACGTCACCTGCTAAAATAACAGACTGAATATTTGATTCGAAATGAATCATGGCCGCAACAACGGGAAACTGAAATGATTGTCGAGCAAATCTGGACCGGGAACGCTTACCGAAACTTTAACTACCTCATTGCCTGCCCGGATACCGGGGAGGCTATGGCCATCGATCCGCTGGATTACACCAAGTGTCTGGACCTTGCAAAAGACAAGGGCTGGAACATTACCCAGGTGCTGAACACCCATCACCACGGCGATCATATCGGTGGCAATGGAAAAGTAATCGCTGCTACCGGGGCAAAACTTATTGCCCATCAAGACGCCAGCAACCAGATACCGGGGATGGATCAGGGTCTCGCCGCCGGCGATATTGTCAAGGTTGGCAGCAGCGTCGAACTTGAAGTGCTGGATACCCCGGGGCACACCATGAGCCACGTCTGCCTTCTGTCAAAAACCGATACCCCTGCCCTTTTTTGCGGTGACACCCTGTTTAACGCCGGTGCTGGCAACTGTCATAATGGCGGGCATCCCGACGAGCTTTTCCAGACCTTTGTCAAACAGCTCATCAGTCTGGATGACCGCACCATGATCTATCCAGGCCATGACTACCTGGAAAATAATCTGCGCTTCACCCTTGATCGCGAGCCTAATAATGACGCAGCCAAGAAATTACTGGATCAGAATCCGAACAGTGACCCATCAAGGGCGATGGTCACCACCATCGGGCAGGAAAGAGAGATTAATACCTTTTTCCGGCTGCAGAATCCCGAGGTAATAGAACAGTTACAGCAACAGTTTCCTGAGCTGGGGGCAAATCCGGACAGCCGTATGATTTTCCTGAAACTAAGGGAGCTTCGTAACAGCTGGTAATTCAGTGTTTTTCCTTGACCGCAGCAGGCCTGACTATTTGCTCACCGCAATATTGTCTCGGTGAATAAGTTCTATTTCGCCTGCATAGCCAAGTATTGACTCTATCTGGTCGCTTGGCTTACCAATAATCTGCCTTGCCTCGGCTGCACTGTAGTTGGTAAGGCCTCGCGCCACTTCCTCGCCGTCCAGATCAACACATAGTACGATTTCGCCGCGACCAAACTCACCGCCGACCTCCCTGACGCCGATGGGTAACAAACTGCGGCCCTTCTGTTGCAGCACCTCTACCGCACCATTATCAAGTACCAGCCTGCCATTGCCCCGCAGCTGGCCTGCCAACCACTGCTTACGGGCAGCCATCCGGTTGCTGCCCGGCCGCAACAGCGTGCCAAGCACTTCACCACTGCGCAGCCGGCTTAACACCTCGCTTTCACGTCCGCCAACAATCACCGTGCTGGCACCGGATCGCGCCGCTTTTTGCGCAGCGGCAACTTTGGTGACCATACCACCACTGCCAAAGTTGGCTGCGGGCCCCGCAGCGGTGCGCAAAGCAGGGTCATCCGCCATCAGATCACGCAGCATTTTTGCCTGGGCATCCTCTCGTGGGTCACGCTCGTACAGCCCGCCCTGATCGGTCAGAATAACCAGCGTTTCTGCTTCCACCAGGTTTGCCACGAGTGCCGCCAGTGTATCGTTATCTCCAAATCGAATCTCATCGTTCACCACCGTATCATTTTCATTGACGATGGGAACCACCCCGTGTTTTATCAGCGTCCTCAGGGTACTGCGAGCATTCAGATAACGTTCGCGATTGGCAAGATCTGCATGGGTCAACAGTACCTGGGCGGTGACAATATCAAACCGTTTAAACGCCGATTCATAACTTTGCACCAGCCCCATCTGCCCCACCGCCGCCGCAGCTTGTAACTGGTGCACTTCTCTCGGCCGTTGACGCCAGCCAAGTCGACGAACACCTTCGCCGATAGAACCGGAAGAGACGATGACAAACTCCATGCCTTGCTGCTTAAGGGTGGCAACCTGTTCGACCCAGCGGTCGATATTGCCCTGATCCAGACCGGCATCTACACTGGTAAGCAACGAAGTACCTATCTTGATGACCCAGCGGTTCGAGTGGGTTAAGGCTTTGCGGTCAGTCAGCTGCATATTCCACTTCGTCCTTCTCCTGCTGCCATATATCCCCCAGCCGTTCCATCAGGGCATTGACCAACTCCCGGCAGCCTGATCCCGTGGCCGCAGAAATAATATAAACCGGTCCTTGCCAGTCAAGTTGTCCCACCAGGTCCTGTTTCAGCTGCTGCAATATTTCATCATCGAGCAAATCGCTTTTATTCAACACCAGCCAGCGTTCACGACTGGCCAGACCGGGATCAAAGGTAATCAGTTCTTTCTCGATCTCTCTGATCGATTGACTGAGATCTTTTTCATCAACGGGGGCACAGTCAACGAGATGGAGCAGAATTCGCGTCCTGTTGAGATGTTTAAGAAAAGCGATGCCCAGGCCCACTCCCTCAGCGGCGCCTTCGATCAGTCCGGGAATATCAGCAATGACAAAACCGCTGGACTCCCCCACATCCACCACACCCAACTGTGGATAAAGCGTGGTAAACGGATAATCCGCCACTTTAGGTCTGGCGCTGGACACGGCACTGAGGAAGGTGGATTTGCCGGCATTTGGCAGACCAAGCAGTCCAACGTCTGCCAACACTTTTAATTCCAGTTTTATCCGTCGTTCGTCGCCGAGTTTTCCAGAGGTGGTTTTACGTGGTGTTCGATTAGTACTTGATTTAAATCGTGCGTTGCCCAGCCCCCGGCTACCACCCTGAGCCACCAGAAGTTTTTCTCCCTCTCTGACAACGTCTCCTATTTGTTCACCGGTCTCGGCATCGGAAACCAGGGTTCCCAAAGGTACGTTGATGATCAGATCTTCCCCATACTTACCAAATCGATCACGGCCCGATCCACCCTCACCGCTCTGGGCTTTATAAAGTCGGGTATAACGAAAATCAGCGAGGGTATTGAGGCCGCTATCCGCAGTGAGATAAATGCTGCCGCCATTACCCCCGTCGCCGCCGTCGGGTCCACCATAGGGGCGATATTTTTCGCGCAGGAAGCTCAGCGCACCATTGCCGCCTTTACCGGCAATTACCCTGATAACAGCTTCATCGACAAATTTCATTGTTCAGATAGTTTCCATTTATACAACAAAAGGTAATTCATAAAAAAAGCCCCGCATCGTTACCGAGGCGGGGCTTTTAATCAATTGATTGTCTTGCTACGCGGCAACGATACTAACGGTCTTCCTGTTCTTCGGACCTTTAGTTTGAAAAAGAACCCTGCCGGGAGAAGTAGCAAACAAGGTGAAATCCTTGCCCATTCCAACGTTCTTGCCAGGGTGAAAAGTGCTGCCTCGCTGACGAACGATGATGTTGCCGGCCAGAACTTCCTCACCCCCATAGCGTTTTACGCCGAGTCGCTTGGAGACGGAATCGCGACCGTTACGTGAACTACCGCCTGCTTTTTTATGTGCCATTTGCTTTTCCTCTTATCTATGCGATCAGCTGATCAGCTTCTTCGCCTGATCAACCCATTCTTCCCGCTCGATGCGGCCTTTAAAGCTGAGCTGTCCGTTAATTTCATCAATACGTGCCTGGTCAAGTTCAGCGATCTGCTTGAAGGTCGTGATTCCCAGCGCATGTAACTTCTTCTCTATCACCGGACCGATGCCGTTGATGGTGGTCAGGTTATCACCTACACCATCAGGTCCATGATCATGATCAGCTGCCTTTGGTGCTTTATCCTTGGCCGTCGCTTCCTTGCTTTCAGTTGCTACAGCTTTTTCTGGTGCAGCCGCTTTTTTCTCCGCAGGTACAGGGGCGGGTGCGGCCTTAGCACCACCAATGCCGGTGATTTCAACTTCTGTGAAATACTGACGATGCCCCTGGGTGCGGCGATAATTCTTGCGACGCTTCATTTTGAACACGCGAATCTTCTTGGCGCGGCCATGAGACAACACCGTTGCGGTAACGGTGGTATCAAGCGAAGGTGTGCCGACCGAGACGTTATCACCGTCTGCGACCATCAGCACTCGACCAAGATCAACTGAAGCGCCTTCGTCGGCGACCAGCTTTTCGACTTTTAACTTGTCACCGATCGCGACTTTATACTGTTTGCCACCGGTTTCTACTACTGCGTACATTTTGCAATCCGTACTGGTATAGACTGAATGATCTCTGCGCCTTCGGCCGATTCAATCAGATCGGCCTGCTCAATCAGTATTAATTTCAAGGAGATACAGAGCTTATCCCTGTATTCCGGGCACAGAAAATTGAGGACGTCGGATTGTATCCACCGCAACCTCTGCCGTCAATCACGATTTGGTCTAAAGCATCAGGAATTTACCGGCTTTCAGCCAGTCACATGCTGACAGCCCCTGGAATAAATCAGGTGATCGTGACCAGTGGTAAACTCCGTTAAAATAATAGCGAAACTTTTCACTGCCAACCTTATCTGATGAATCCTCCTGTGGCCCAGACCAAACCCGCCATTGCTGACACCAATGATATAGCGCCGGAACAACTGCTTGAATCAGCGGTTAACCTTGCCAGTGCAGACATGGAACAGGTCAATATCACTATTCAGAATCGTCTTGACTCGGATATTGCCCTGATCAGGACCCTGGGCGCCTATATTATCCAGAGCGGGGGTAAACGCCTGCGACCATTGATTCTGTTACTCAGCGCCCGCGCCTGCGGCTACCGGGGCCCTGATCACATCACTCTGGCCGCGGTGATCGAATTTATTCACACCGCGACGCTGCTGCATGATGATGTGGTAGATGCTTCGGCCACCCGTCGCGGCCAGCCAACTGCAAATGATGTATGGGGCAATGAAGCCAGTGTACTCGTAGGCGATTTTCTTTACTCGCGGGCCTTCGAAATGATGGTTGAAACCGACCGCATGGAAGTAATGCGCATTCTCGCCTCGACCACCAACGCCATTGCCGAAGGCGAAGTACTACAGCTGCTTAATGCCCACGTGCCGGACACCACCGAACAAGCGTATTTCGATACGATTCATCGCAAAACGGCGAAACTGTTTGAATCTGCCGCCTGGCTCGGCGGCGTGGTCGGGGGTCAGGACGCTGACACCTGCAAAGCACTGGCAGATTATGGTATTTATCTCGGCACCGCATTCCAGCTGGTGGATGACGTTATGGATTATTTTGCCAACAGCGAGGAAATGGGTAAAGATGTGGGTGACGATCTGGCCGAAGGCAAACCTACCCTGCCGTTGATCTACAGCATTCAACATGGAGACGCATCTGAAGCTGCTGCCGTACGAACCGCTATTGAGCAAGGTGACCGCGACCAGATTCAACAGATACTTTCTATTGTGAATCGTACCGGCGCCCTGGACTACACCATGCAACAGGCGCACAAACAGTCTGTCATGGCAATACAGTCGTTAGCGATTCTGCCTGAATCAAAATATAAGACCGCGCTGGAAAATCTTGCTCAATTCTCTGTGCTGAGAAACAGATAACTCAGTCACTGTGGCTCAATCTGCCTGCAATCACCAACACTGGTTCACACCCATAGTCGTGTTGTTATGGCGAAAGAGAGGCAGCGCAGAAGAACTTATATTGTGATCATAGGATGATTGCGCCAGGAATAAAAGCAAACCATCGAATCTGCAGCACCAGACTTACTCTGCCCACAAATCCGTACTCAAATATCGTTCTCCGGTATCCGGTAGAATCGCCAGCAGGGTTTTACCTTGATATGCTTTTTCCGCGGCCAGTTTCAACATGCCTGCGGTCGCCGCGCCGCAGGATATACCACTGAAAATCCCTTCCAGCCGGGCCAGCTGACGGGTAGTCTCATAGGCTTCCTCCGCGGTAATCTGCAGTATCCGGTTGTAAGCGGACGTATCCAGAATATCCGGAATAAACCCCGGTGCGGTACCCATGATTTTGTGCTTGCAGGCAATGCCTTTACTCAGCATCGGTGACACATCGGGTTCCGTTGCCACAATTTCAATATCTGCATTGTACTCACGCATATACTTACCGAGACCGGATACCGTACCGCCCGTACCCGTGGTGCATACAATAGCATCCAGTTCGTTGGCAAAGTCCTGCCATATTTCATCCGCGGTCGTCTGGTGGGAAGCTGTGTTTGACGGATTAAAATGTTGACCTACGAAAAAATATCCGTGCTCGGCCTCAAGCTTGCGCGCTTCTTCAATCGCGCCCACTGTGCCTTTTTCGGCCGGGGTAAGGATCACTTCGCCGCCGTAAGCTTTGAGAATTAATACTCTTTCCTGACTCATGTCGGCGGACATGACAAATATCGATTTATACCCCTTCACTGCAGCCACCATAGCAAGTCCGATACCTGTGTTGCCCGAAGTAGGTTCAATAATGGTATCGCCGGGTTTCAATCGGCCGTCCCTTTCGGCATCTTCAATCATTTTGAGCGCAGGTCGATCCTTGACCGAGCCACCGGGATTGGAACGTTCGAGCTTGACCCATAAGTTCGCGTTCAATTCAGCACCGAGTCGATTTAACTTGACGATCGGAGTGTGACCGATGGTCTGCAGAATATTGTCGTATTTCATTACTTAGTCCTAGGAAAACTTCATTTTCTAATTTATCGATGGCCAGGTATCGCTCAGTCGATATCCCTGGGGCCAGGGGTCTTCAGGATCCAGCATATGCTGGTGGGTACCGGTGATCCAGGCGCGGCCTGAAATCGCCGGCACTACCGCCGCCTTGTCGCCAACGGTTGTCTGACGATCAATCTGACATATAAATTCAGAATCAATAATTGATCGGCCAACGAAAGTCTGTCCAGGCTTTAACTCGCCACGCGCATGCATCACCGCCATACGTGCAGAACACCCTGTGCCACAGGGCGAACGGTCAAGCTTACCGGGATTAATCGATACGGTATTCTTACCTGATAAATTCGAACCCTGCGCTATCACCGGCTGGGTAAACTGGCAAAATGAAATATGCGACCAATCAGGATTGAGCGGATGATGAAAACCCAGCTGTTCGTTGGCAGCGTTGGTGATTTGGCGCCCCGCAACGGCCAGCTCCCGGGCTTCGTCCGGCACCAGAGAGAAGCCGGCGCTGGCGGCGTCTACCAGTACGAAACTGTCACCACCATAGGCGGTATCTACTCTTAATGTGCCAAGCCCCGGCACTTCAATTGACCGGTCCAGCTGGTCCGCAAAACTCGGCACGTTAGCAATCCTGACCTGTTTTACCCGTCCTTCACCACAACTGACCTGGGCCTCAACGATGCCGCCGGGGGCTTCCATCCGGATATAAGTCACCGGTTCAGTCATCGGCACAATGCCGGTCTCTACCAGCACTGTGGCCACACAAATAGAATTGGATCCCGACATCGGTGGCGTGTCTTCAGGTTCCATAATAATCCAGGCGGCGTCCGCTTCCGGGTCTTTGGGCGGCACCAGCAAATTGACGTGGCGAAACACACCACCCCGCGGTTCATTCAACACAAAATTGCGCAGGGTATCATCCTCGGCGATAAATCTGGACTGCTGCCATATTGTTTCGCCTGGTGGCGGCATCACACCGCCAACGATGACATCACCGACTTCGCCCTCGGCGTGACAGCTGACAACGTGAATCACCTTAGTTGACTGCATTAAAGCTCACCTTTTAATTAAAATTATTAAATCCATCACATTAGTTCCCGTGGGACCGGTGGAGAATAATGCACCCGCATTTTCAAGCCACGACCCGGCATCGGCTCGCCGAACGGCGTCTGCAGCACCGTCAAGATTCATCCCGCTGACAAACTCTCCCCCTGCTGCGCTGGTGGGTCCATCGGTGCCGTCAGTGCCTGCCACCACCGCACTGATACCGGACATGGCAGCGGTTTTCAGCGCCAGGGTCAGCGTCAGACTCTGGTTACGCCCTCCCTGCCCGGGTTGGTCCGGCAACCGCACCGTAGACTCTCCTCCCCAAATATAGACACCATTTTCTCCATTGGAAATACGTAGCGCAAGTTTTGTTGCCAGCTGTTCGATATCTCCATCAATAATTTCCGTTGATTCAACCACAGTTAATCCCGCTTTTCGCGCAAAGTCTGCTGCGGTCTGCCGTGCGATCTGATTTGAACCTACCAGGGTTGATTGATAGGCAAAGGATGGCGAGCTGTTTAAGCCACTGTCAGCCTTTGGATTCTTTGGTAAATATTTCGCAATATTGTCCGGTAGCGGAAAGGGCTTGACCACAGGGGGGGCGATGGCAGCGATGCCGGAACCGATTAACGTTGCATCATCACCGGGAATATCCGATAAGCCATAAACCTGTATTCGTTTGCCCTTGAACCCGCGCAGCAACTTGCCGCCTTTTATCTGAGAAATTTCAATACGGACGCTATTGATCTGATCGATTGAGTAACCATCAGCCAGCAAGTCCAAACTCAAACACTGTAATTTTTCCAGGTCCATTCCCGGCACAAGATACTCTGCCAATGCCGAGGCACCACCGGATACCAGCACCAGCAGCTCGGCATCTTCGGATAGCCCGAGAACAAATTCCTTAACGGCCTTGCCCGCCGCCAGACTGTTTTTATCAGGCATGGGATGTCCTGATTCGACAACAGTAATCCGCGGATCATTCTGCAGCGCCGGATCTGTATGGTCATATTTAGTAACGACAAGAGCAGAGCCCTGTGGATCAAGGGCATCCAATGCGCCCAGCATCATTGATGAAGCTGCTTTGCCAACCGCCAGAATATACTTCCAGGATTGATCGCCTGACTGTGACAAAGCCAGACGGGTGCAGGTATCGCCTTTTACACTTTGCACCGCTGCGAGCCAGATATCTCGTGCCAGTGCCAGGGAAGATTGTTTTGACTTGCTCATAGACTGAATATGAGCGTGGCCAACAGGATATGCAACCAGGAAATCAGCGACTAAGCAGCCGGGCAAGATAAAAAACAAAGAATATCTGCATTGCCTCTCATCAGACAAACCAGCTGCCACGTTCGCGCAACCACTCAGCAGATTTTTTCATACCGCCAAACGGAAAAACATGAATCTGTTTTATCCCGCCGTCCGGGTGCGCAAGTGCGTGCTGTTCAATGGGGTCAACGATCTCGTCGGGATTGAAACCGCTGACCAGTGTGGTGATTGCAGACGCTCTTTTCTTTAAAAACTGAATCGAATTTCCAACGCCACACATCGCCGCAAACTTTACCAGAGTAGTCAGTTTAGCCGGGCCGGCAACACCGAGGTGAACAGGCAGGTTAATTCCACTTGCAGCCAGAGCATCTGCCCACTTGATAAACCCTGCAGCGTCAAAACCAAACTGGGTAACAATCCGCATCTCGGCATCGCTGCGTTCGGCCAGTGCCTGCTTCAGCTTGAGCGCCTGTTCGGCGGTCTCCTGGTTAAAGTCCGGAGAACCTTCAGGGTGGCCTGCAACGCCCATTTTTTTAATCCCATAACGGTCAAACAACCCGGTTTCCAGCACCTCCATAGTGGAAGCAAACTCTCCGGCCTGCTGCTCCAGCCCGCCGCCAATAATTAAAACATCTTCAACCCCTGCCTCCATCGCCAGCATTTTGATTCTGTTTTCCAGCGCATCCCGGGTGGTCAACCGTCGTGAGGCGAAGTGCGGCACAGCAATATAGCCAAAATCCTGGACTCGACGTGCACCAGTGGTAATGGCTTCGGCGCTGTCAGTACCGACATCGGTGATATAAACCCGGGTCAATGGTGGAAACAAACCCTCGAGGTCGGCGCTCTCGACTGCCTGTTTGGGGGAAATTTCAATCGACGCGGAAATGTTTAATGACATGGCATACAGCCGGTTATTTTTGACGGCCCGCAATGGTAGGGAAAGCCCACCGTCCTGATTTGCATCAATGCGACATAGCCGCATACTGCAGCGTCAATTCGCGGTCTCTCCGGGCAACATTTTCGACGACAGCATAAGCGCGGTAAAAACCATTGCCATACCCAGCCACTGCAGGACCCCGGGCGATTCATTGAGCCAGATACTGGCAGCCAGAATTGACATCACGGGTTCGAGATTGAGGATAAAGGCCACCAGTGCAGGGGCCAGCCGACCAAGGGCAGAGAACTGACAGACGATCGCAAAGATATAACAGCCAGTCGCACCCGCCAGCGGCAGATAGCCTGGCGCATCAGGTATTCTGAATTGATGCCAGACCAGCGGCAGCACCAGCACCAGTCCAATCACACTGACCTGAAACACAAGGGTCAGCGGATCAACCTGCTGGCTGATCTTTGCCCCTAAAAAAAATGTGATGGCCGCCCCTACCGCGGCCGTCAGTGCAAGCGCGATACCCATAGGGTTGGAAACCAGCTGCCCGCTCAACATGGCAAAACCCAGGCCGACAAAAGCCAGGGAAAACAATGCGAGCAGAGTCCAGGTAAATGCAATTGTCTGGCGTAAAACCGATACCAGCAGAATCATCAAAGGAAAGGTAAACAACACCAGCGCCGCAATACTGACTGAAATATACTGCACCGACATCAGGTAACAGATCATCGCCACAGACCATGTCACTCCGGTGATCAGTGTCAACCAGAAATCGCCTTGCAGTGCATCAGCCCTGACTCTTGATTTAGCAAAGCATCGTAGCAACAATAAAATCAAGCCGATGACAATGGCCGTCGCTGCGAAGCGCACAGTCATCAGGGTCAGCGCGTTTCCTCCATACTGATAAACAAATTTCGCCTGGGTGGTGATTGCGCCAAGGAATAAAGCCGTGGCGACAGCGAACAGCACGCCGGAGCGGTGGCGATAACGGCTCAAACGAAATATCCCTGTTGCCAGCCGTAGCGCGCGATCATTACCAGGCATACCAGCACAATCACTGGTCGCACCAGCCTGCCACCCACCGAGATCACCGCCAGCGAGCCGAGATAGGCACCGATTATTTGACCAAGAATCATCACCCCTCCCACTAACCACAGCACTTTGCCACCAGCAATAAACGCAACCAGAGAGGCGATGTTACTGGCAAAGTTCATCAACTTCGCATTGGCCGTAGCGGCAACAATTGACTGTCCCTGCAATGCCGCACCGGTCATAGCATAAAAGGAACCCGCGCCGGGACCAAAAAAACCATCGTAGGCACCAATCGAAGGTACGACAACATTCTGATAAGCACCCTCACCGATGATCGGCACTCTTTGCTGCTCTGTTCGGTTGCCCGAAAGCAGGAAGTAAAGGGCAATGATCGTGAGCACCAGTGGCACCATCAGTTCCAGTGATTCCGCTGAAACCTGCTGCACCAGCCAGGTACCCGCCACTCCACCCGCAGCGGCAAGGGCAAAAGTGAACCACGGTCGTCCCAGGGTCACTTTTTTCCGGGCCAGCATGGTGATAGCTGACGTGGCAGTGCCGAAACTGCCCTGGAGTTTATTGGTTGCAATGGCATTAATGGGCGGCACCTGGAACAACAACATTGCCGGAATCGTGATAAGCCCCCCACCCCCGGCCAGGGAATCGACGAAGCCTGCGACAACGGCAATCAGTCCAAGCCAGATGAATGCCTCAGTGGCCAGCTCCACTAATCTTCCTCAACTAATTGTTGCCGTAGTTTAAATTTCTGAATTTTGCCCGTTGAGGTTTTTGGCAGTTCACCGAAAACAACCGTTCTGGGGCATTTGTAATGGGCGAGATTGTCTCTGCAGAAGTCGATAACCTGCTGCTCTGAAACCTGTGCCCCGGCTTTAAGGCCGACAAATGCACAGGGTGTCTCTCCCCAGTGGTCATCGGGCTTCGCTACCACCGCTGCTTCGACTATCTGCGGATGTTTATATAGACAATCCTCAACCTCGATGGAGGAAATATTTTCACCACCGGAAATAATAATATCTTTTGATCGGTCCTTCAGCTTGAGATAGCCATCCTGCTGGATCACACCAAGATCGCCAGAGTGAAACCAGCCGCCGGCAAATGCTTCCCGGGTGGCTTGGGGATTCTTCAGATAGCCCTTCATGACAATATTGCCACGGAACATTGTTTCTCCCATTTGCTCGCCGTCATGTTTCACCGGATTCATTGATTCAGCCTCCATCACATCGAGACCCTCGAGAACATGATAAGGAACACCCTGACGCGCATTCTTCGTAGCCTTGTCTTCTGCGGGCAGTTCACTCCATTCGGGTTTCCAGGCACAAATCACCGAAGGTCCATAGGTCTCGGTGAGTCCGTAAACATGCGTTACGGCGAATCCCGATTGCTCCATGGCCTGTAGTATCGCAGCGGGGGGTGGCGCCGCTGCGGTCATCATATTGACCTTGTGATCGAATGCTCTGCGCTCATCGTCTGATGCATTGATCACCAGATTCATAATGATCGGGGCACCACAGAAATGACTGACACCATGATCAGCGATTGCATCAAATATATTTTTTGCATTGATTGAACGTATACAGACACTGGTTCCGGCGATCGCTGCCAGGGTCCAGGGGAAACACCAGCCATTACAGTGAAACATTGGCAGCGTCCACAAATAAATGGAATGATGCGGCATTTCCCAGCCCACTATATTGCTGAGCGCGTTCAGATAGGCACCACGATGGTGATAAACCACCCCCTTGGGATTACCCGTGGTACCAGAAGTATAGTTCAAAGAAATCGCATCCCACTCATCCTCAACCGCCGGCAGCTCGGCTCCTGATTCACCTTCCCTGATCAGATTTTCGTATTCAACAGTTCCCACGCGCTTATCGATACCGGGGGCGTTGATATCGACCAGCAGCAACTGCGCTCGAAATTCAGGATTCAAAAGCGCCAGCGCCTCACTTACCACATCCACCAGCTCACCATCCACCAGCAGTATCCTCGACTCACCGTGCTCAAGAATGAAAGCCACCGTTGCCGCATCGAGCCGTGTGTTAATTGCATTAAGCACGGCGCCTGCCATGGGCACTGCGAAGTGCGCTTCATAGATCGCCACGCTGTTGGGTGCGATCACGGCAACTGTTTCGTTGCTGTTTACGCCGCGATTCACCAACGCCGCGGCGAGCTGGTTGCAGCGGCTTTGTATCTCGGCCCAGCTAAATGATCGATCTCCATCGATAACTGCGGTGCGGTCAGGGTATACCGCAGCAGCGCGGTGCAGAAAATCAATGGGAGTGAGTGGCGCGTAGTTTGCCGCACACTTGTCGAGTCCGTCCTGGTAAATATGTTTTGTCATAGCGGCCTGGGTAATAGTTTTTTTTGGAAGCTGGTTTTACAATCCTGAGAATAATAATGTTATTGTCTCAGTAACGATAGTTTTTTAGACACAACATAAACAAATATGTCAGATATCCCTACACTTCGCCGTATCCTGACTGACAACACAACCATTGCCATGGTTGGACTGTCGGCAAAATGGTATCGGCCTAGTTTTTTTGCCGCCAAATACATGCAGGAACACGGCTACCGCATTATTCCGGTGAACCCAAACTACGAAGAAATACTTGGCGAAACCTGTTACCCCGACCTCGCCTCAATTCCCCAACCAGTCGATATCGTCGATCTGTTTCAACGCGCCGAGTCCACGCCGGAGTACACCCGCCAGGCAGTTGAGATTGGTACCCGTTGCGTGTGGCTGCAACTGGGAATAGTCAACGATGAGGCGAAGAAAATTGCCGAACACGCCGGCATTGATTTTGTCCAGAACCACTGCGTGAAGATAGAGCATGCCCGTCTGTTTGGCGGGCTTAATTTTATTGGTGTTAACACCAAGATAATTTCCTCGCATCGCAACAAAATCATCGCTAATTAACCGCCAGGAAAAACAAGAAATATGACTGACAGAGAATTCGGCTTCGAAACCCTTTGCCTCCATGCAGGCACCATGCCCGATCCGGCAACCGGCGCGCGTGCCACACCGATTTACCAGACGGCGTCCTACGTATTCGACGACACCGATCACGCCGCCAGCCTGTTTAATCTGCAGACCTTCGGCAACGTCTATACCCGTTTGACTAAC
>Ga0055584_100002910_pt1 | contig 16962 bp, 8 predicted proteins | sample OSDHelmetaG_FD_58716 | JGI IMG/M metagenome (GOLD analysis project Ga0055584, IMG submission 58716) | Pelagic marine sediment microbial communities from the LTER site Helgoland, North Sea, for post-phytoplankton bloom and carbon turnover... | ecosystem: Environmental > Aquatic > Marine >... | reverse complement strand
AGCTTGATAGTGAAGGCATAGAACAACAAATTAAAGCGTATTATTAATAGGTCGAATGCAACGTGAGGGAAATATTTCTCACGTTATCTTCTATATTGATACCTATTAGCAGCCAGAATATATTTATCTATCACTAACTCGAGTCCCAAGATAAACACTATTTTTAAACTGCTCCTTACGGTATTGACTGGGAGAGCATCCAAAAAACTTTTTAAAACGATGCGTAAAATTATAGGGATCTCGATAGCCTAATCGGTGTGCAATCATTGCAACACTCCACTCTTGATAAGCGAGAAGATCTGTCGCTTTATCCATTCTCAATTGAATCAATTTTGCTCTAGGTGATAGATCATAAAGTTTTTTTGAAATACGATTTAATTGTTCTTCACTAATATAACAACGCGCTGCCATATCCTTTACAGTCCAAGATAGGTGTAACTGACTTTCGACATCATTAAATAAGCTATGTACCCTTAAAACAGAATGAATAGGACGAGATTCCACCCCGGTTAACAATAAATTTAATTCACTCACTAACAATCGGCGAAAAGCAGTTCTCCCACCAATTTCACAATAAATCAAATGCAAAAGTGACCATAACTTTTCACCACCATGATAGGGAATAATAGTTTGTCCTAATGAGGCAAAATGCAACCACTTTTGATTATTTTGAGGCAGTAGCCAAATCATCTTCCAAAAATTATCAACCGGATTCAATTCAAATCTGAAGGGGGAATGCGCAGGTAAAATCGTTAATGTATAAGGTTCAATTAATTGAACATTATCTTTTGTGGTTAAAATACCACTACCTTCTAGTGTAAATATCAATGAATGTACTGCAATACCTTCACGTTCAACATAATACCCATCAATTAACTCAGCCATTCCAGCCATGAATATTTCTTCTTGTGGAAACTCAGGAATATCAGAACTGGTTAAAAAACGCTCTTTGCAATTTTTAGATAAAAAAACATCTTCTTGCCAAAAGGATTTTGGAGACATTTTATCAATGACGGATTTGCACAGGTTTTCTCGATTTACGCACATGTTAATTTCACCTTCTCTCACCTATAGTGCTTGTACTTAATAAGGAATTAAACAATGTCTAAAAACTACAGTAAATCTAATTATAAAGCCAACACAGCTGGGTTGTTACCCAAAATAATGGCATTAGGTTTTCCAGTCGCTATTCAGAGTGCATTGGTCGCTATTTTATCATTAGCGGATGTGTTAATGGTCAGTGATTTTGGGCAGGCTGCTACCGCGTCAGTGGGAATTGCGTCAAAATGGCATTTTATAGCAACCATGATAATCGGTGGTATGGCATCGGCAAATGGTATTTTAGTGGCACAATATTGGGGAAAAAACGATCGAACTTGTGCAAAAACTATCAGTATATTAGCGTTAACAAATGGCATTAAAATATTAATTCCAGTTACATTAATCATTACTGTTTTTTCAACTTACTTGATGCGAATACAGACCAACGACTTGAACGTCATTGAATTAGGATCGACTTACCTATGGTATAGCTTGCCGGTTTTATTACTTACCCACGTAGTAATGATTTACGAATCAGCATTTCGCTCCTCCGGAGATACTTTCACCCCACTAATTTTTGGTGCATTCACCATTTTGATTAATATTGTTTTAAATTACCTATTAATTAAAGGGGGATTCGGTATACCGGCAATGGGTGTTGCAGGTGCAGCACTAGCGACAACTATTTCACGTTTTTTGCAAGTTAGCTTAATGAGTTTATATTTATATTGGCGTCGTCATTGGTTATTATATGCTTCACTATTACCCCATTATCTCCCACTCTGGCAATCCTATAAAAAGATAGCGATCCCCTCCACATTAAGTGCTTTAATATGGGCTGCAGGTGTAATGGCTTATCAAACTATCTTTGGACACTTAGGCACGACTGAATTAGCCGTATTTAGTATGATAGGTCCCTTCGAATCCCTCTGTTATTCCATATTTTTCGGTATATCTGTTGCTTGTTCCGTATTACTAGGACAATCATTGGGAAAAGATCAATTTGTAGATGCACAACAGATTTCTGCATTTTTTATAAAGATAGTTATCATACTCGGCATCTTTACCGGCCTAATGCTTATATTAACCAAGCAGAGCGTACTTATATGGTTAAACCTGGATAGTCAGCAATTCTATCCATTGGCAGCTCCGGCGTTAACTATTTTAAGCTGTTCAATTTGGTTGCAAATGCTCAATACTGTAATCATCAATGGAATTTTGCGCGCTGGTGGTGATAATCACTTTTGCCTAAGAATGGATTTTATTTGTTCATGGTTAATTGGCGTCCCCATTACAGCCTATGCAGCATTCATTTTACATTGGGAGTTTCACTATGTTTATATGATCATGTTAACAGAATCCATCGTAAAACTACTTTTATGCTCACAACGGTACCTAAAGCAGCATTGGATAAAAAATTTAACCCTTGCTACTAACATTAGATAAAATCATTTTCACACTAATTTCACTAATATATTTACGCTAACTTTTGCCTAGAGAAATGGTTTAGAGCAAGGCAGAAGTTGATGTAAATAATTGTCCTCTTAACGAAACTTTTAACAAAGCAATAAACAATGTTAACCAGTTAAATAGCTTAGCTAACTATTACGACTGCTATCATATACTGTGATCAATCCACGACTTTCTGATTTCACTTATTGTACATTTATCAACCTCGACATAACATAAAGAAAGCGCTTACTTTGTGTTGCGTATATTAACAAATTTAGTTTATTTATAAGGTTGAAAACAAATGCATAATTATTCTCCTCACTTACTGAGTACCTATACTAAAAGCAAAATACTTATTATTAGCTTGATTGCGTTTTTTCTTTCAAGCCCTGCAATAGCAGGTTGGGAAGTTCAATGGATCGATACCTTTGATGGTGATAGCGTTGACTGGGATAATTGGACTGCACAGACCGCAGCTAATTATAATAATGAAGTTCAATGTTACACCGATGATGATAGCTCTGATGAAAAAAATTACGATGTTTCCGATGGTACATTAAAAATTATTGCCCGAAAACAAGAGGATACATATACCTGTGAAGGGTTAAATGATAGTACATCAAAGACGTGGACTTCAGGGCGCTTAAACAGTAAGGATAAAGCTGAATTTTTATATGGTAGAGTCGAATCTCGTATTCGTTTCTCTCCTGATGACGATTTATTAGGAGGAACTTGGCCTGCATTTTGGATGTTGGAAAATAGAATTAACGAGCAACCTGTCGCTGGCGATGATGACGATGTCGATTGGCCAAGCGCAGGTGCTGGAGAGATCGATGTATGGGAGTGGTTTTCTAACTCTCCGGATTCCTATATCACTAACTTCTTTAACGATGAAAGCTGCGGAGGCCAAGTCAATTATACTTACCCAAATGGTTCTGTTGACGTTCAAGATTGGCATAAATATGCAATGGAATGGGCAGAAGATGAAATATCTTTTTATATTGATGATACCTTAGTTGCAACGCAAGACGTCACTGACTGCGCACAATATGAAGAGTCAATGTTTGTATTGTTAAATGTAGCAATGGGTGGGAATTTAGGTGGAACAATCGATTCTGATCTAGAAACAGCAACAATGGAAATAGACTATGTTGCACATTGTTATACATCGGATGATTCAGATGCAGAATATTGTAATGAAGATGCACCTATTAATGAATCACAAAGTATTGATATTACAATGTCTCAAGATGATTCTGGTATTGTCACATTAACGGCACTAGTCAGTAATGTCGATGATGATTATACCCTAAGCTGGGATATCGATGACTTACCGGATGTCAGCTATGGAACCAATACAATTAGCTTTGATTCTACTTCAATGGACAGTGGAAGCTATACAGTTTCCGTCGAATTAACCAGTGATAGTGATTCGACATTATCATTAACCGATGATTACACCTTCACCGTGAGTACCGAGGGGGGAAGTGCAAGTGGAGGGAGTTTAAATTACCTATTCCTTACTTTTATTGCCTTTATTTATTTAATAAGACGTAAAAAATCATACTAAACTTGTGAAAAATAGCTTCATTTATTCAATGAATTAAAAAAGTTACTTTTTTGCTAGTCCCCTATTAAAAATATTGTAACTGCTTATTTATAATCCTACTATTTGGAAAGGATAAGCAGTTATAAATCAGAAAGCACTCATTCCCTTTGTTCGTAAAGCAACTAAAACCCGAAAAACAAAAAAAGACCTTACTAACTTCAGCTTAAGACCAACTAAGGTTGTCTTCAGATCTACATAAAAAACAGCGCTAGGAAAACACCTTATTTTATAGCAAACATAATGGAATTTAAGCCACTGCAGCTCAACTAAAACAATCATTACAGATAATAACCAGTTAGAGGTTGTTCCCATAAATAGCAATATTAGCGTTTATTATCAATGCCTTATTAAACTAGTCGACGAGCTTAGCGCAATGAATTAGAAGGTGTTAAGCCCTTACATTAAGGTCATGACAATACATAACATTATAGTGACATTAACGATACAGATGTATCTGAGGCCCTCTCACATCGCAGGATCCTACATAATCGGATTGGATAATGGTAATCTCGCCCACTAGAAAGTGTTTATCCAGTTATCTAGCTGGACCGGATTGTATTGTATTGTGCCAAGATAAGTATAAGGCCGTTTATCTTGTATTAGGCTTCAATATGTGGCCATAAAGCGGTATATCGATGTTCAATAACGAAGCACTAAATTCTAATTAAATGTACTTATCGCGTTAGAAATTGTGGTGTAAAAAATAAATCGTAATAATTAATAAATCTATTTTACTGGTTAACAATGCTTATTTTTTTACTGAACCTTTCGTATAGGGAAAAACTATTTACATCGGCTTTTACCTCAAACTAAACCACATTTTCTGCTCAAAATTTAAATCACATACTTAATAGCACTGGTATTATGCCTTTGTACAACTTGAATTCATTATTTATTAATTCCCATCGGATATCTGAAATCGATATATACACCTAAGCTAGTTGATAATGCAGGAATCAGCAAATTGAGAGATGGACCTTATTGTATAACTCAAAAGGCGAGGCATGAAACTGAAGGTTTAGTCACGCTAAATCAAGCTTCATAACGCCGAAGCTGGTTGCCTCTCAGCTTCTCCTACGCGAGGCTCGCTCACAAGTCAGCCCAGAGTAATAACAATCGAAAAGGGAATAACCGTTACCTCATGTTGCGCATTGCTCTGGTCTTCGAAATCACGCCTGTGACTGCATCTTGAGGTAACGTGGGTATATCTTACAGTAATAAATGTATCGAATGTGGGGCAATGGTGATAAAAATGGAAATCGGTCTTGAATCACTTTATGGTTGTATTCAAAGACCGACTTAAAGATTACGCTTAAAAAACGCAGTTACACAGGGTTATTTAAACCTCCAAAATTATTTGCAGGCTCTTACATAAATTGACTTATACCATCATGCAAAGTTATTTTGCTATATTAAAATCAGTAATGTAAATATTATCTCCGGGCACGCCACCAACACCATAAATAACAATTTGATTTACTTTGTTCAAATCAAGTGGCAAATCATCAAGATTAATTGAAACTTCATTCCAATCAGAATTAACTGAAAGTGAAATTTTAGCCTCAGCCCCCACTGTTGTACCAAAATAAGCATAATATTCAGTAAAAGCACCATCTGCAGCGATATCAAAATTTACCGTGCTGTACTCTGTCAAATCAATATCGTAAGACTGAACTTCACCATAAGTATCTCCCATCATAGCAAGCACAGCTCCCCAACCACCAGCATGGGTAAGTTGAACACCATTCAATCCATCATAATCGACATCACTTTCTATAAGCGTACCAGTCGACCATTCACCAACCGTAATATTTCCTTCATGAACAGTATTATCTCCGTCTTCAATAATGTCGACATCTTCACCAGATGAACTGACAAACACGAATTTATCATCACTACTATCTTTGTCCACAACCGTTGTAATTCCTGTATCGTAGGCGATAAGGTCTGTAATATAAAGTAATTGAGAAGCGGCAGTACCATCCGTATAGACACCATAAACTGCGACCTGACTAACATTTGAAAGATCAGCCCCAAAACTGTCCAGATCAATATCAATTTGATTCCATTCACTCTGGTCACTAAGGCTAAATGCAACGGCATTGCCACTTGAAACATCATCAACTTCAGAACCTATATAAACTTCATAGCTAGAAAAGTCACCTTCAGATGCAACTTTAAGTTTCAGATTAGTGTACTCAGAAAAATCTGTAGAATAACTACCAGATGAACTAGTTAAAGCAACTACAGATCCCCAGCTAGAGCTAGTAGATAACATCCATGAATCCAAATCATTATAGATCTCACCATCCGTAAGTGTTGTCCCTGTACTCCATTCACCAAAGGTAACATCATCATCGACAAACAAACTACTATCAATTGATGAATCAGAAGATTTAAAAACAAAATCGTCTTCCGTTTCACTATCGATAGTCGTTTCACTGTCCTTAATTAAACTATAATCGGTCACATAAATATTGGAAACACTTGATGTACCACCTACCCCCATTACTGCAATATAATCAATGTCAGAAAGGTTTAATGCAAAATCAGTCAAATCAATAGAGATGGATTGCCAATCAATACTAGAATCATCAACTGGCAATATAATCTCTTTACCAACCCCATTTCCCGATAATGAAAGCTTATAGGAATCATAGCCCCCAGAAGTCGCAATTTTTAAATCTATACTATTAAATAAACTAAAATCACCGTCAATTCCATCTTGGAAAACAAGTACAGTTCCCCAATTTCCCTCTTCTGCACTACTTGATCCAGAAGTAATTTTCCATGCTGATTCACCTTCATAACTAGCATCTCCATCAATTACACTACTCGTACTCCATGTCCCTACTGCGTAGTCAATGGTATAATCGACATCACTAGTAACACCAGAAGATGAAATTAATGTGAATTCATCTGCACTATAACTTGAGGACGTATCCGATGAATCATCAGAAGATTCACTCGAAGTAGTATCCGTTGATGTATCTGTAACTAAATCATCACCACAACCCGCTATAGCAAGAGTTAAAGAAGTTAATAGCACTGCATTTGTTAATTTAAAACCTTTAATAATTTTCATTTTATTCCCGTATCATTCGTAATAATATTGACACAACGGCTAGGAAGCGCTTTCTTATTGCTTAATGTTATTTGGATAGTATTATCGTTATCAGCTTTTCAACAGCTGAAGTATTAATATTTAATAGGTCTTGTATTTAGTTTTTAACTGCCTTGCGTAATATTTAGAGATAAACTTCATTATGATTTACAAAAAAAGAGGTTTAAATAAACCTCTTTAATATGATTTGACTTGTAACTCTACAACTACTCTTCCTCAGAGAACGTTATATTATCAAAGTACACCACTGTATCGACTGATCTTTCATCGTCAGTAAAGTCAGGGAAAATAGCTAGTTGGCCATAACCATCAGTGGTTTCATCAATATTTCCACAAAAATCAAAGGTTAATTCTTCCCATTCATTAGTAACAGTATTGCTTACTTTGATTTCACCTGTAGACCAGTACGAAGCAGTTGCCAATTTAATACCAACAGGGCTAATAGAGTCCTTATAAACCATTAATTTGACAGTACAATTACTCGTATCCCAATTGAATGAACTGAAGTTTTCTGTCTGAGTTCCAGCCCAACGTGCGCCATCAGCAAGTGCAGTAAATTTTGCAACAGTATCTGAAGTATTGACATCTGATGCTGTATCAGGATTAGTTACAAACTCTAAATCTGCATTATCAACATTCTCAAATGTATTCCATGTTAATTCAGAGTTATCACCTTCAAAATCAATTCCATAGGTAACAATATCAGTGGCATCTGAATCTGTATCCGTGTCAGTATCTGTATCCGTACCTATGTCTATATCTGTGTCTGTGTCTGTATCCGTACCTATGTCTGTATCCGTGTCTGTATCTGTATCTGTATCTGTATTTGCAGAAAAAGCAATATTGTCTAAATAGACAACCGTATCTTCTGTTCTATCGGAATCAGAATCAACGAAGTCGGGGAAAATTGCGATCTCATCATAAAGATCAGTTGTTTCTCCAATATTGTCACAAAAATCGAATGTTAATTCTTCCCACTCACCAGTGACAGTATTACTAGTTTTAATTTCACCAGTTGACCAACCACTCTCGGTAGCAACCTTAATACCGACATTGCTAACCGTATCTTTGTAAACCATCATTGTTACATTACAATTAGTATCATCCCAACTAAATTGATCGTATTCATAAGTTTGAAAGCCAGCCCAAATTGCGCCATTTGCTCTTGCTGTAAATTTAACAACTGTAGAGGAACTATTAATCCCACTTGTGTCCGGATTATCAACAAACTCAGGTTCTGGATTATCATCATCTTCAAATGTAGACCATGCTAATAAAGAATTATCACCTTCAAAATCAATGTCATATTCTGTATCTGTATCTGTATCTGTATCTGTATCATCAGGTTCTTCTACAAAAGTAATATCGTCCCAGTAAAAAACCTGATCTGAAGATGGAGTAACATTCATATTGAAGAAAATTGATTTAGTGTCATAACTAGCTGTTTCATCGATATCGAGTTCGGTAAAATCAAATGTTAGTTTTTCCCATTCATCAGCTACACTTGTAGATGTGTATGCTTCTAAATAAACAGTACCATCTGAAGAATCTTCTATTTTCAATAAAACATCTAAATCGGCCTCGGGAGAATATACCCATGCAGTAATAGTGCCCCGTTCAGATGTGACAGGCAAGACCGTTGTGTCGCCAATTGTAGTCCCTCCCCAAGTCTCCGATGTAGATGACTTAGTTGTCATTACAACAGTATCACCAGCAGAACGAGTAACAGAGTCTGGATTAGTAGCAGACTCTGTAACAACACCACCAAAATCAGTCATATTTGCCACGGTTAAATCTAATGCAATACCAATATCGGAATCAGTATCAGTATCGGTGTCAGAATCAGTGTCCGTATCGGCGTCAGTGCCAGTATCAGCATCCGCAGCATTAAAAATAACATTATCTATATTATAAATAGCACCTTCAGCACTACCCCATTCCGGAGATATAATCACTTTATCAATTGAAGTTAAATCCAAGTCACCCAATTCACTAAAATCAATAGTAACCGTTTTCCAAGTACCTATAACTAAATCTGAAATTTCAATTTCTATCTCAGATCCTGTTGATGTATCATCATCATACAAACCTCCATCGCTTTCTAGCTTCACATACCAATAACTAGTACTGGTATCTCCCGTAGATGCACTTTCAGCGCTTGGTGCAGAGACCACTTTAATATCGAAGGTCAGTGTACTTGACGAGTCCAGGCCACTTACATCGAGTGCACCAGTAGAAAAACCCATCGCAGTTTCATCTGCATAATCTGTAAATTGCACAACCAACCCATGATCGTCAGTTTCATCCGTAATCGCTTCCGGTGTTGCACTAGTACAGCAATCGTAATATGACCAATCTGAGTTAAGTTCATCTGCAAAAATTGTCACACTACTTGTTGCTACCGTGGTTGATGAGCTATCACTTGACCCCGTATCGGAATCCCCATCTGTTACTGTTGTTGTGCTTTCTTCATTAGGGGCTGTATCACCACATCCTGACAGTGCCAACATTAAGGCAGCTGCAAGTGCCGTATTTGCTAATTTAAAATGGTTAATTTTTTTCATTCCGCATTTCCTTAAGAATTAATTTATAAATAGACACCAAATTCAGCCACACAAAGTAAACGCTTTCTTTCAAGCCGAACAACAAACATAACAAGTGAATAAAAAAGAGATTATGCTTTTAATTTTCCCTATATTGAAAACAACTAATCGTTATCAACTCATCATCTGCATCCAATTATAATTATCCACCATAAAATACCTATATCAACGGTGATAAAAGGTGAGCAAAATCACTCAAGAAAGCGCTTTCCCGTGATCAACATCTCAAATTTAACTAACTTTTAACTGGTTTAAAAATTCATACTTAGCTATTCCCTTAAACAAAACAGATTTAATTAACTGATTAAAAGTTAGCTATAAAATAAGGTTGTGAAGTTGCTCCCAATTACGAATTTGTTTAAAGCTTATTTTAACTCTTTGATTTGAACATAGAATGATAAATGCTATAAAGAAAGCGCTTACAATTAGTTATTTATTTAAAAGGATAGTAAAAATGAAAAAGATATCCCCGCCTGCCCTCTTCAAACTTACAACGTTGAGTTTAGCCATTGGTATTGCTGGTTGTGCAACAAACCAACAAGCACAAACTGAAAATGACACACTAGAAAAAACGTCCGCCCCGCGAGCACTCGAACTAACTGCAGCGCCAATTCCCCCAAGTGATAAATGGAAATTAGTCTGGAATGATGAATTTGATGGCGACGAAATTGATATGTCTAAATGGGGATTTGAAGAAAACTGCTGGGGTGGTGGTAATAATGAACAACAATGCTATACACATAGAAAAAGTAATGCCTATATTGAAGATGGTAATTTGAATATTGTTGCTAAAAAAGGTCGTTTTACCGGGGCGGCAACAACGGATCCTAAAAATAAAACCAAGAAAAGTTTACCATATACTTCAGCGCGCTTACGTACAATGAATAAAGGCGATTGGCAATATGGACGTTTTGATATCCGTGCTAAGCTCCCTTCTGGGCAAGGTAGCTGGCCTGCGATCTGGATGCTACCGACTGATTGGGTGTATGGTGGTTGGGCTGCTTCAGGTGAAATCGACATCATGGAAGCGGTAAATTTAAAAACACTTTCCACTGAATCGGGTTCAGCGCAAGGTGAATTAGAGTCACGGGTATTTGGCAGTTTACATTATGGTCGAACATGGCCAGATAATGTATTCACTGGTCAAGCGACCCATCTTCCAGGCAATGTAAATCCAGCAGACGGTTTCCATACCTACAGTATAGAGTGGGAAGAAGGTGAAATACGTTGGTATATCGACAACGTTCATTTTGCAACTCAACGACAAAATGGCTGGTACAGTCAACATATGGAAGATGGCAAGCTAATAAGTAGTGGCATGGGCGCGCCATTCAATCAGAAATTCCATTTATTATTGAATGTTGCAGTCGGCGGTAATTGGGCTGCGAATGCCAACCAAGGTGGTATTGATAAATCCGTTTTTCCACAATCAATGCAAGTTGATTATGTACGCGTCTATCAATGCAGCGAAGATATGAAAACCGGCAAAGGCTGTGCGTCTATATCAGATCAGGCAAAAGTAGTTGATGGTATTTCAGAACCCGAGATTCTTGTTGCCGATAAAAACTTTGGCAAAGGCCCTCTTTTTGAGGTTTACAAGGATAGCTTAACCCCAGGTGTTGCATTTGCTAGTTATGATCCGACTGAAGTAGTAGATCAAGAACAAATAGATGAACCAGGCCGAGGTAAAGTATGGAAAATCACGAAAGCTGGCGATAGCGGTAATGTTTATCTTCGTACTCAGAAAGCAAATATGGAACACTGGATGAATAATGGTGAATTGGTATTTGACTTAAATGTAGAAAGTGGCAACAGCGAACTACTTGTTAAAATGGACAGTGGTTGGCCAAATGCAAGTGATATAACAGTAAAACAGCCGGCTAAAGGCACATGGGGGGAAGTCAGAATAAATGTTTCTGATTTGATTAATAACGGGAATAGATTTGCTGCCGGCAAAGCTGATATGTCAGCAATTAGTAATTTACTCGTTGTTGAACCATTAGGGCCGATGACACTTAAAATTGATAATATCCGTTTTAAGGAGAAACAATAAAAACGGATTTAATATCGCCCAACCGTACCTTCATTAAAAAGAAACGGTTGGGCTTACTAATCAAGACAACTTCCTTTGTCCTCTTATCACTGCAATATTAGCCCCTACCTAAATACGATCATTGATTTTCTAATTAGAGATAATCGGATCAAACGCTACACACTGCATACATTAAATACTAAACATTAGGTTATTTATACCCATTATCAATCAAGATGCATTTGTCAGTCACTCGGAAGCCAGCCAAGGTGTAACATGATGTCAAGAACGGTTCCTTATCGAATATTGCAACGCAGTATTGCCATGGTTTATAAGTAATGAGTAAGTGACACACTAGGCAAGTTGAGAAGCAAACATCTAGATTGTTATTAAAGTCCCAATTTATTAGATCTTTAACTTTATGCCTAGAATCTGCTCACCTCTCAGATTGTTGATTTTGCAACTCGAATGTAATTAATAAACTTATTAAGTGTTAAATTAACCTGTATTAATTTGTTATTAATTACAATTCAATACATTTTCGGCTTTATCAACTTGCTGAGGAACAAAACGAATTCCCCCCAAATCAATGTTCATTTCGCCACTGGTAGCCATTAAAAAAGCACTGTTTAGTAATGAATAATCCATACCTTTTTCGACAAAGCAACTTAATGGGATTTTAATCGTTTTCCATTCACCTACGACTTTCGGTAATGATGTATTGATATTAATTTCACCGGAACAAGGCCACTGGCAATGCATCGCTAACTTAACATCACTAGTGGGAAATTCATTCATTCTAATATCAAACTGTAACGTTGCATCTGCGTTAATGTAAGCAGTTTCATCAATACTCGATGAATCCACTGTTTGTAGGTATATTTGTGCAATACTACTACCATCAAACTGAACATTCAGTGCGTCTTGTTGATGCTTATAATTAATAGGTGATGTGACTAACCCATCAATAGCCGTTTGGTTACCATTCGAAACATCAATACCAACCCAATTATTAGCAGCCCCACCAATACGTGCAATAAAATCTCCCGATGCAAGACGACCAAATACTTCTAAACTAGTCGTCGCAACACCATTATCAGGCTCACTCTGACCACATCCGTAATTACGCGAATCAAGTGGAATATTATCTAAATCTTGATTTGATTTAATTTGCGCACCATAAGATAAACCATATCCATAGGCAAATAAAGGACGATGCTCACCGTTAATATCTTGTTCTGTTGATGGTGTTTGATAATTAGGAATGTTCGGAGCTGGGCGGTTAATAGTGGTTGAACATTTCTTCATTGGCCAAGAATATGATAAACGGCCAGTAAAATTTTTACCTTTTTTATTAAAAACAACATCGGTAATACCTTCCGCTTCGGTACCAGGTAACCAAGCAGCAATAAAAGCATCTGAATTGTTAATTTCTTCATTAACATATAATGGGCGCCCGGAATAAAAGATAGTGATAACTTTTAAACCAGCGGCCTTAAATTGCTTTATTTTTTCCAAATCAGCTTTGTACGATGGTTTGATACGTGAAAACTCTAATGTTTTATTCGCTTTAATATCCCCGAACATTTCTGCGTATGGATCTTCTCCGATCACTACCACCGCAACAGTATCTTGATCGGCATCACTGATATTAGTGATCACATTTTTCTTACCAACCGTTTCCTGCATAGCCATCAACATAGTGGTTGCACCGGGAAAATCCTTTGTAATGGTGTTTTCATTCCCCTGCCACGTTAACGACCAACCACCGGTTTGCTTTTGAATGTTATTAGCAGCACTACCACTTATTAATATTTTTTGATTACTTGATAGTGGTAAAATTTGCTTTTTATTTTTTAATAATACCAAGGATTCACTAACGGCCTGACGTGCTAGAGCGCGATGTACACTAGATCCTAGCAATGCTTGATTGCCTGCTAATTTTCGCTGTGAGGGTTTTGGTTTTTCCCATAAATTAGCACGTAATTTAACCCGAAGGATACGCGTTACGGCATCATCTATTCGAGCCATAGGAATTGTGCCATCATTTACCTGAGCAATTACATTATGGTAAAACCCTTGCCAATCTTCTCTTGCCGTAACCATAAAAATATCATTACCTGCATTTACTGCCGCTGGACAATTTGAGGCAGTACAACCATTTAGCTCAGCTTGACCATTCCAATCGGTCACAACTATGCCATCAAATCCCATTTTATTTTTAAGAATATCAGTGACTAAATACTTACTTCCATGTAATTTTTTATTATATCCACCTTGCTCAACTTGATCATAATTTGCATCATTATACCAAGAGTTAAAGGAAGTCATTACCACTTGAGCCCCTGCATTTAATCCAGAAAAATACCCCGTGGCATGAATGTTACGTAAATATTCTTCGCTGTAATGGTTCTCTCCACGGTCAACCCCATTTTTAGTCCCACCATCACCAACCCAATGTTTTACATTTGAAATAACATGACTATCACCCGCTAAACCTTTCGCACCGCCTTGAATTCCTTCAACCATTTTACCTGCATATTGATACACAATTTCGGGATCTTCTGAATACCCTTCGTAAACTCGTCCCCACCGATAATCTCGTGGTGTTGCTACCGTGGGAGCAAATGTCCAATCGAGGCCAGTTGCCGCTATTTCCTGAGCCGTAGCTTGCCCTATTTGATAAATAAGATCAGGATTATTGGCAGCCCCTAGACCAATATTATGAGGAAAAACCGTCGCATTAAACACATTATTATGACCATGAACGGCATCCGTTGCCCACATAAATGGAATGGTAAAACCTCTTCCTTTAAAGGCATTCTCTAATGCTTCCCAATATTTATCAGACTCTAACGCCCAGTCTTTTGCTGTTGCATATTTATTATTATCAGGCCATCCCCCGCCACCATTTAGCAAGGAGCCTAATTTATATTGTTGAGCTTCTTCCGGTGTCACCTCTCGCAAGTCTGGTTGAATCATCTGCCCAATCTTCTCCTCAAGGGTCATTTTAGATAAAATATTAACAATTTTAGCTTCTATTAATAGATTTTTTGCAATATTACTTTCGATTTTCGGCCATTCACCGTAATAAGGCACTTTAGCCGTATTTATTTTAGAGGCGACTTGGCTTGATGAAAGGACCGCCAATCCAATAGCAGAAAACAATATTTTTTTTCTAAATGTCATAATTAAACTCTTCATAATATATGAAATAAAAAAGGCTATCACTTGAAAGTAGATAGCCTTTATTAATAAAAAAATTAACTAAATAACGATAAAATTACCAACTAACTTCCGTTTGAACACCCACAATCACATCGGATCCATCATCAACGGTCCACGCATTATTAATATAACTTGCAAACACGCGTATTTCAGGTGTGACTGTACCTGTACCAAGAATAAAAGTAGGAGCAACAGTTACTTTCTGTTGATTATATGAAGAGCCAGCCCAGTTGTTATAAACCATACCGACCTCGGTCTGAACAAACATCACATCATTAACTGGGAAATAAGTACGACCCATTGCTGAAACCCAATAATCATACTGACCAAACCCGGCATTATATTGACCTTCACCATTGTTATAGTGATCATTGTATTGAGCCTGGATGGATGGGTAAAAACTAATACCATTAGAGAAACTATATCCTCCCCAAATCAATAAGCGCGCAGAAGTATCTTTTTCGTTCACATAACTTTGTAAACGTGTTGCATCACCTTCACTACCAAGCCAAGTATAATCCGTATGTTCACCTTGAAATAATGAGCCAGGTGCATAGGCACTATAATCATTAATTGTTGTACCTAATAAACTACCAGCACCTAAACCAATACCAGCTTGCGCAATAATTGCACCTTGCCCACTCCCTAAACCAAAGAAATCATCAAGTGTATAAATAAAACTAATATCAGCACCTGTTTCAGCATATGCGTTACCATCTTCATCCCAGTTATCGACCATTACCTTGCCCGACAAACTCACTTCTATTGAGTTATATGTAACAGCTGCATTAAATGTGTGCATGTAATTATCTAGATTATCATTATTAGAAAAACTGCTATCATCTAAATCATAATCATCATCGTCTCGATTACTGGCAACATAGGCAACATCTACAAATAAATCTCCCACCTCAATACCATCAATACCGATACCAGTTCCTTCCATATCTGTGTAGAAAAAATCGGTCATAAAAATGTAATTATCTTTACCATGATCTGTACCACCCGCCCATAATGTACCCGTTGGCGTAATACCTTTCATTTCAACCCCGTAACCCAATGAGGCTTCATCATCAATGCTAGCAGTAACACGAATTTCATTACCATTATCAAATGACCAAATTGAAGAAATGTAAACCGATGCATCATCATCATATTCAAGACCAAGGCGCCCTAATGTTTCTTTCTGACCGCCGCCATTAATACTTTTATAATCATTTTCAGCACTTAAGAAAATGCCTTCTCTAACATATCCACCAAACTCAAAATCTTGAGTAATTTCAGCATTTGCTGCTGTAGATAAAGACATAGCAGAGGTTGCCATTAAGCATGCAAGTGTAATTTTAGATAGTTTCATCATAGCTCCATTGTTTTTATTACTTTTCGCGTAACTAAAAATTCCTAGGTAAGCGCTTTCTTTTTATATTTAAAATTATGACCAAAAATGATCAGATAAAAGTAATGCTGTTTCTATATTCGTAGGTAAGTATAAATACTCTATGAACATAATAAAGTGAGCCACATCACCAAAGTAAGCGCTTTCACGTGAGCTTAATCACATTTTCTTTGCTTAATAAATAATATCCATTTTTATATTGAACTTATCATTTTGAATCAACTAAACTATTGATTAGTATACTACTTGCCAATATAATATTAATTTTTGACGTATTTAATAATACAATTAAAAGTATGGTAACTATCGTCATTCAAGAACCTATAATGTGATATAACAAAACATATACCCAAACCACTTGAAGATGCAGACTCAGGTAGCTTGGATATATAAACGTCGAGCTTTACATACTGTCGTTCAAATAGATTAGGAAAGATAACGTGATTACAATTAAGGAAGTATCAGAACTCGCCAAGG
>Ga0055584_100002909_pt1 | contig 16963 bp, 15 predicted proteins | sample OSDHelmetaG_FD_58716 | JGI IMG/M metagenome (GOLD analysis project Ga0055584, IMG submission 58716) | Pelagic marine sediment microbial communities from the LTER site Helgoland, North Sea, for post-phytoplankton bloom and carbon turnover... | ecosystem: Environmental > Aquatic > Marine >... | reverse complement strand
TTGAATAGTCAATCCACTGAATCATGCCGCCGCTGAAGAATTCAGGAACATCTTTGAAAGAACCCGCACAATAAGCGTATCCCGAAATCTCACTGAAAAATGCCTCTTCATGGCTATTTCACCAGATAAACATCGGTCTTGTGGAATTCAAATCAGCGGAGCATATATTAGCTGGAGGAATCTGCCCGTTGATGATTTATTTCTGAGCTGCAGTTGTTTTCCCAAAAGTTGAGGTATCACGAACCTGTTTTGACAGCCATTCACATGCGGGTTGTGACAAACCTTCATGCCCTCCCTGAAAAATGGTGACACGTGCCAACCGAGAGTTCCTTCTCAGATGAATATCGCGGCCATAAGATTCATCCATTACCTGATCAGATGGTTGTGGTGTTTTCAAAGCACCATCATCCCACAACTGTTGCATTTCTTCTTTAGTAACAGGAGTCGTCAAATTTTGTTCTGCCAGAACATTGAAAGCCCGTATCGTGTGGGCAAAAGGAACAGATCCGGTTTTACCGTCCGTCACACCGGCGTTCAAATCGAGTGGTAGTCTGGTTGCATTTCCAATCCAGTACAGGGGCGAACGATCACGATATTCTGCATCGATTTTAGAAGAGGCCCCCGGTTTGTCCTGGAGTGACTTCAAAATCATTTTCGCATAATTCTGCGGTTTTCCATCTTTGAGATGGAATCGATACCAGTCTGCCAGATCACTGATTCCGACCCAGGCAGATGCCGCCGAGAATCGATCCGGATGGTGTCCTGCCATGAGCATCGTCATATGACCGCCGCCTGATGACCCGGCCAGATAAATACGAGATTGATCGACTTTATAATGCTGAATCATATATTCAATCGCGTCCAGAATATCCTGTCGTGCCAATCGGGAACCGCAGGCCTGTGGATGCTGATTCACTCCCCGAAAATTGGGGTGCAAATAAATCCAACCTCGCTTTTCCGCCTGGTCCTGCCACTTGGTATTTCCCTGTTTATAGTTTCCACTCCAGGAATGCAGGAACACAAATAATGGTGCTGGGGTTGTTTTCGCCGCTTCAGGCACCCAGATCAGTGAAGGCTGCAGAGTTTGATCCAGAGTGCTTTTCACTTTTATGGGCACCAGAGGATGCCTCGGCGATTTCTTAGCCTGGGTTTTCTTTGGGGGGCTTGCTTTTTCAGTAGCCATCAGAGTCTCATTGCCGTTGACGCACAAAACCAGCGCAAGGACGCAAAAAATAATCATTCTCTTCCACATGAAAACGAGCTCCTCAGATTGATGCGATATCACAGGTGTTATTTCTTTTCTTCCGTTTCAGTCTTCTTTTCAGCGTATTCAATTTTGCCCCAGAGGTGCCCACCCACTTTACCATGCTGCCAGGTGCCCGCATAGCGTCCTTCAAAGAACATGACACGCGAAGTAAAGCCACTGCCCAATCCTGGAATTGCTAAATTCGTGAGTGAAATGACAGGCGTGTCTCCTGCCCAAAAAACATTCAAAGGCATGGGCACACTGATATCATGATTTCCATACTTAATCCGAGCGGTCAGCAACCATTGATCGCCGTTCAGTTTTTTAGCAGAAGCGATCTCATACCGTTCGACACGTGGTGCTTTACCATTTTGTTTGCCATCAACTGTAAAATGCCCTACCAGCGTGGCGCCTGCCATTTGCTGTTCGAACTTCTTCTCCCGTTTTTCCTGCTGTTTGGTCTGGTCATCATTCTGCTGACTGGGATCAGCTGCCATCCCCGTAGCGGAAGCGAGTAACAATATGTAAACAACCGATAGACTATTCTTGAGAAAACTCATCTTTTATGCCTCATGATTTCCATGTGAATTTTCAGGGCGAGCTGAACTCGCTACGATACTACCATCCTACACAACAACCGCTTTCAGGTGAATCATACGGTAAAACAATGACAGATCCCGACCCGCAATCCAAGGCGACTTCTTCTGACATGCCTCCCAGGCCGGAACCGGGTACGCCTCCTGATTATAACATCCTAACCCCTGCATTTGAAAAGCTTTGTGATGTAATAGCCCGTTTACGTTCACCGGAAGGTTGTCCCTGGGATCGAGAACAAACGCTGGAATCGATCAAACCTTACACACTGGAAGAGACTTACGAACTGTTGGAAGCCATCGATTCCGGCAATGATCAGCACATAATTGAAGAACTGGGAGATTTGTTGTTACAAATCATTCTGGATGCTCAAATCGCTGCTGATGAAGGTCGCTTTGATTTAACGCATATTGTTGATCGATTGACTAAAAAGATGATCGACCGCCATCCACATGTTTTTGGAAATGTCAACGCAGAAACGCCGGACGAAGTGCGAAAAAACTGGGACCAGATCAAGGAACAGGAAAAACAGCGACGTTCAATTTTTGATGGACTGCCTCAGGATTTACCAGCACTGGCACGTGCTGCGCGCGTGGCAGAGAAAGCAGCGAAGGTCGGTTATGACTTTCCACATCGAGATATGTTGTTTGATAAATTACGAGAAGAGATTCAGGAACTGGCAGACGAAATTTATCCCGATGGAATCATTCCTGAGACACGCGCCACAGTTGAAGCGGAAATTATCGCTGACACGGAAGTCGTTGATGCCAAATCACGACATCGGGTGGAAGGAGAATTAGGCGACATCTTATTCGTGGTCGCAAATATTGCTCGTCGCTGGAAGATCAATCCGGAAGAAGCGCTGAGAAAAAGTAATCGCAAGTTTCAACAACGAGTAGAAAAGATCGAGCAGGAACTGGAACAGACCGGCCGATCCATCCAAGAAGCTTCCTTACAGGAAATGGAGAAAATCTATCAGGCAGTGAAAAAACAGGAAAAACTGAATCCTTAACGAGAAACGTTTTTTCAAAAAGGTAATTCGACCCCCAGGCCTTCTTCAACTGCAAGCTTGTAGACCTCGACTCCCATCGCCACATCTTCCACAGCCAGTCCGACCGACTTGAATAACGTCACCTGCTCACTGGTTGCGCGACCCGTTTGACGTTCGGCGACAATTTCACTTAAGTTATGCATCAGGCGCCAGTCTGTGATACCTTCTTCCACGGGCTGAATGAAATCTCCGGCTTCTATTTTGCACTGTTCCAGATCATCACAGACAATGACGTCCGCCCGCTTGATGGTGGTCCGGTCGATTTCTCTTCGTGCGCGATGATTCGACCCGACGATGTTCAGATGCGTCCCCTCATCGAGGACACGCCCATCAAATAAAGGTGCCTTGCTTGTGGTGGCACAAATCACGATATCTTTTTCAGCAGCCGTCTCATCTGGTGAATGAGAGGCAGTGACCTCTACATCACACAATTCAGTCATTTCTTCAGCAAACTGGCTGCATTTCTCATAATTGCGTGAGTAAACCGAAACGAAGTCGATATTCCGCGTCAAACAAATGGCCTGCAACTGCGTGCGTGCCTGAAGGCCTGCGCCGAAGAGGCCGACTACTTTTGAGTCGGGACGGGCCATATATTCCGTTGCCACTCCACTGGCGGCTCCTGTTCGCAGTTGGCCGAGAAAATCCCCTTCGATCAAAGCGCGCATCTCGCCGGTTTCCTGATCATAAATGGCCACATGAAACCGTGCATTCTCTTTCGTGGTTGTATACGCTTTCCAGCCAACATGTTCTAAATATTCATTGGCGCCCGACATCGTATGTAAAATGATGCCTGGCGCCCGAACGCGCTGACGCGGTATATTAATGGCTCTGCCTGAAGCAAGTTCCCTGAAGACTTTATGAGTGATCAGCAGGGATTTTTCCATATCCATCACGGAACGGACATCATCTTCAGTAATATACAATGCCGCCATGAACGGTCACCTTTTTCATCGTGGAATCAGAAATGATGATAAATATACAGAAGCTGCCAAGTCGCCTCTCACTCAATAAACATTTTCGCATTTTATTACACGCTAACGTCAAACTCTCTGATATACAATACCAGTATCAACCTGACGATAACCGACCGCTTCGGCAACGTGCCATGCCACAACATTCGACTCTTCGATATGCAGTTCCAGTTTGGTAATCAGTTCATCCTGCAAACGACGGGCGATCTCCAGCAACAACGATTGACCGTAGCCTTTGCCTCGATCTTCTTCATTCACAAAGACATCTGTCAGCCCGATCACCCGTTCTTCCCACTTGGGAATATACAAATCCAATCCAACCACAGTCGCAGAGGCAACCGCTGCTTCTCCTGACTTGGGAACGAGTTCGAAATGGAGGGTCTCCAGTCTCCCGAAACGAGTCAACCACCACCAGTTGGGTGCCTGAAAATCATCGAAAATCGTTAATTGCATTTTGCGTCGAAGATTGACCAGATGAAATTTAATCGGAGACTTTTGCCCGAGCAGGTCACGTTGATAAATACGTGTCGACCCCGCGGGTTGATAATCAATCGATTCAAAAAATGGCGCTGCGAATTCATCAGATACCAGAAAGCCGGAAGGACGCGTCCCCCCATAGAGGCCGGATAAATACGGGGAAAGCAGACCAGAGGGTCCTGCAGTGATTTGCGTGGCACCTTTGGAATTAAGATACTCTTCTCCCCGGAGGACCAGTTCACGGCCAATGCCCTGACGCCGAACATTCGGATGAACGATCACGGCGCAGATCACTCCTTGAGAATAATCCAACGCTGATCCCTCTGAGTTGGGTCCGAATCCTGCGAGCAGAAAACCGACGACTTCATTGTTTTCAACCGCCACAATCAACCCATTCGGATCAAAATAGGGCTGAGAGAAAATCAGCACTTCAAAGGCATCAATACTGAGACATTCTGCGGCTCCTCTTCCCAGTCCGGCAGCGTGCCATAATTTCAGCAACTGCGGTGGGTCAGTATTATGAAACGCACGAAACTCAGTCACAAAGTTCTCTCATAAACTGTGAACAGGACCTGGAACCCGTTTTAACCGAAACAGGAATAAGCAAAGCCCCCTTGTATTCCCAAGAGGGCTTTGTTTTTCGTTATTTTACTTTTTTGACTGCATCAATGATAGCAGCTGCCGTCAAACCATATTTGTCCAGCAGTCCTTGAGGATCGCCACTTTCTGCAAAACAGTCACCAACATTGACATAGGCCATCGGTACTGGATTCGATTGTGAAACCACCATGGAAACAGCAGACCCTAATCCACCATGTGCCAAATGCTCTTCTGCAACAACAATGGCTCCCGTCTCACGTGCCGCTTTCTGAATCGCATCGACGTCTATGGGTTTCACAGTATGCATATCGATTACACGTGCACTAATTCCGTCTTCAGCCAGTTTGGTTGCTGCATCAACGGCACCGGCTACCATGAGACCATTGGCAATAATGGTTACATCGTCACCTTCACGCACTGTGTTGGCTTTCCCGATTTCAAAAGTGTCGCCTTCGGTATAAATCTCAGCGACATTTGGTCGTCCAAGTCTCAGATAAACGGGACCCTCATATTCCATCATTGCGGCCGTCGCTGCTTTGGTTGAAACGGCATCAGCGGTTACGATGACTACCATACCGGGCAGACTACAGGCCAGTGACACGTCTTCGATTCCCATCTGCGAAGGACCATCTTCGCCAATCGAAATACCTGCGTGTGTTCCAACCAGTTTTACATTCATATTCGGAAAGGCGATCGACATTCTGATCTGGTCATAGGCATTACACAGCAAAAAGGCTGAGAAACTGGCAACAACCGGAATTTTTCCGGTAGAAGCCAAACCACCTGCGACACTGACCATATTGCTTTCTGCAATCCCCATATTGAAAGCACGTTCCGGAAACGCATTTGCAAAAACTTCGGTGCGAGTCGAATTTCCGACATCACCATCGACGGTTACAATTTCCGGATATTGTGTTCCCAGATCTTTCAATGCATCACCGAATGCATCCCGGGTGGCTTGTCCGATTTTCAGTCCACTCATTTCGCCTAAATACATAATAATCTATCTCTTTTGTCTGTGTGTTGACTTTCGTTGTTGATTTGATTCGCGCTGCCACCAGGCATACTCTGCTGGGATCTGAAACCCTTCACAGAAAACTTGAGAGCACAGTTACTAACCGAGTAATGCGAGTGCTTTTTCTGCCAATTCGGGAGAAAGTGGTTTACCGTGGTAGTTACTGTCTCCCGTTTCTTCCAGCACGGGAAGAATACCATACCCTTTTTTCGTTTTTGCAATAATTGCCTTGGGACGATCCGTGATTTTGGAAGCCGTCTCTAATGCATTAACAACTGATTCCTGGCAGTTTCCTTCGATCGTCTGTGTGTGCCATCCAAAGGATGAAATTTTTTCTTCGAAGGAGCCAAAATCGAGAACATCTTTCGTTGCACCGGTTTGCTGGTATCCATTCTGGTCGATGATGGCAGTCAAGTTGCCCAGCTTGTACTTTTCAGCACCTGCCAAAGCTTCCCAGACCTGACCTTCTCCCATCTCACCATCACCAATCACAACAAATACGTTGGAGCCATTCTGATTCAAACGTGCTCCCAGAGCCTGCCCGATTCCCAGTGATAACCCCTGTCCCAGTGAACCTGTCGAAGCTTCAATTCCGGGAAGACGTTTCATATTAGGGTGGCCTTCAAAAGGGCTCCCCAGTTTTCGAAGTGTCATGATATCATCAACAGAAAAGTATCCTGCTTCCGCCATGGCTGCATAGAGTACAGGTACAGCATGCCCTTTACTCAAAATGAAACGATCGCGGCCTTCCCAGGTCGGATTCTGCGGATCGTACTTCATGAAACCGCCAAACCAGAGTGCATTGACCACTTCGACAGCAGACAAGCTGCTGCTGGGGTGTCCACTGCCTGCTTCAGTAGTCATGCGGATTATTTGTCGGCGAAGGACTTTGCCTTTTTCCTTCAACTCTTCCAATGATAAGGCATTTGCTTGAGCTGCCACTATGTTTCCTTCAATTCTTATAAACAAACAAATAAATCGCCACGCTCTAAACTATCTTCAATCTGTTATTTAAGGCACGTTGACTTCACGCGATTAAAAGAAGTGTGCTACCAGTTCCGGTAAACAGTGAGTAGAGCATTGACAACATTCAGGCGCAACTTGAGCGCGTCAATTCATAACGGTATGCTAACGAGCAAAGCTTCCAGCGACAAGCATTCAGGCATGAGAAACCATTTTGTCTAATTGGAAAATCAGCTACTTACCCTCTATTTTTCTTAAATTCACGATTCAACCTATAAAATTTAATACGTTATTGCTCATTTCACGTTTCTGTTAAAATACACAACTGTTTACGCGAATAGTCTTTAAAGCGGATTGTTGATCAGGAATAATAGAAAGCTGCGTTTCAATAAGTACCTAATCCATTCAGAATTTACCGAGGCTCCCGCATGACCGATGAAAGCCCATTTACAGATCAGGAATTACTCGCCTATCTGGATGAGTCACTTTCCATTGAGCTGATGTCTTTGGTTGAAGAGGCACTCAGGAGTACAGATTCGCTACGCGTCCGCCTGGCTCAGTTATCTAGCCAGCGTGATCAGGGAGCCCATTCGGTAGGTGAAATCTGGAGAAGAAATCACCTGAGTTGTCTTTCACGCAGTCAACTGGGTGGTTATTTACTGGAAACCCTTCCACCTGATTTTCAAAGCTATGTCGAATTTCATTTAAATCAGACAGGTTGTCGGTACTGTGCCGCCAATCTGGAGGACCTCAAAGCGGGCTTGTCCACCGCTTCCAAAGAGGCAGAGCGCAGAAGACAAAAATACTTCCAGTCTTCAGCCGGTTATCTTTCAGCAAAAAATGCAGATCAGTAATGGCACCACTGCTTTTCAGTCGAGTGGCCCAGATTCAAAATCGGATTCACTGACCCAGCCCGCTCTGATTTTTTCGCCTTGCATATACCGCTGGTAAAAATTACGCGTGCGCGCATCTGAATATTGATAACTTTCAAACACAGCACCATTCCCCAAAACGCGTGGGTCTTTTTGAGCGGTCAACTCAGCATGCATCTGCTGCTTCAGGGAATTCTTGATTGCCTGAAATTCTGGTAGCGCGGCCAGATTCTTCATACATTCCGGGTCATCCTGAATCGAATATAACTCTTCCGCCTTTCGTTTGCCAAAGGCCCCTGCCCAGAAATGTTCCTGTTTCCCCACTCTGCGGAATTGCAAAATGGCTGTCTTTGTCGGGCTGCCATCGCAATTCAGATATCCCGTTTCCGGATTACCAGCGGGCCAGCGTCCTGGTTCATCATTCTTCAGATACAACATCCCGCCCTTCACAATTCCGCGAATCGGATACCCCTGATCTGACGGCCTGCCGATATCGTGACGCTCTTTTCCTATGAGCACATGATCGCGTTGGGGATTGACGATACCGGATTTCGCAGAGTGAAAAATATCGGTCAGACTTCGGCCCGTGGCAGGTTGCATGCCCGTCTCTTCCCACTTCATTCCCGCGGCCTCAACAAAAGTCGGAGCAAAGTCAATAAAGCTGACATAATCATCAATCACCCGATTTGCCTTTTTAATGCCCTGCTTCCACATCACCGCCAGAGGCAGGTGATTGGAGCGTTCGTACTCCTGCCCTTTCACACGGGGAAACGGCATACCATTATCGGCGGTGACCACAATGATCGTATTCTCCAGTTCATTGCGCTGCTCCAGAAAATTCAGCATTCTAACCAGATGCTGATCAAAGTGTTCAATTTCAAAAGCATAGTCGAGCATGTCATTTCGAATGACTTCATTATCGGGCCAGTATGCGGGAACCCGGTCGATGTCTGTGATTTTTTTACCCGCCTTTTTGACCCCCGAACCATATTCATAACGACGATGCGGTTCCAATCCGCCATACCAGAAACACCATGGTTTCCCTTGAGGAGAGGCCTTTAAAAACTGCTCGAAGTTGGCTGCATAATCAATGGGTGAAATACCATTTGCCGGTGGCTTCGCGCGAACCTGATTAAACGCGGGGCCTGCCAGATTGCGACGTTTTCCAGCGGCATCCACGGCGACTCCTGGAGCCCAGCCTTTCGCTGTCTTACCGATGGCATAGCCTGAGTCCGCCAGTGCTTCGACGTAGGTTTTGAATTCCGGTGGAAAAAAGGCCATATGATTCCCGGCCTCTTTCAATTGCCAGGAATTTCGGCCCGTCAGGATGCAGGCACGCGATGGTGCACACTTGGCATTGGGAGTATAGGCATTCGTAAACAATAATCCTTCCCGTGCCACACGGTCGAAGCCGGGTGTCTTCACCCACGAACAGCCATACGCGCCCATATGGGGGAACGAAGCATCATCGGCAATACAAAATAGAATGTTCGGTCGATTCGGTTGTGGTTTGGCTGACGCAGCGGATGTGATGCCGACTGTCACAAACAGGAAAAGCACCGAACACAAAAACCGACGTTCAAACTTGTTCATTGCAGTATGTCCCCGGAAAAACAATCACAGGCAAACGGATTATCAACCCGTCAATTAAGTCAGAGTCTCTTATCTTATGAAACGCATGGCTCAGCCACAAGAAGTTTTGGCCGAACACGTATCAGATAAGTCTGAGAAAAAGTGAGCCTGAATCAACGCCTGTACTCGATCAGTTCTGACTGAAAGGAATTGACGTGACATTTGCAAACGGGTTAGGCTGCTGATAACGCAAATGATTCTTGAGAAAATCCAATAAGAGATCACTGCGCAGATCGACATCGTGTTCCTCTAAAATCAACTGACGCAAGACCGGTTCCATGTTGATCGTACTTGCCAGGGTATCACAAAGTTTACCTAGTGATATTTCCCGATGCAGTAAATGATAATAAGTGGAATCGCCGGAATGCTGCAAAAAGATTTTCGCGTAATGTTCCAGTAATTCGAGTTGGCGGTGTTCACGATGTATCATTGGCTGATCAGCATAAAAGTCAGGTTTTGCTGCGAGCAGCGCTCTTCGATAGGTTTGACCAGGCCCCTGTAATACAACAGCGCGCGCGCGACAGATTCCTTTTAGGAGAATTGAATACTCCCCGGATTCCAGTTGATAGGGTGAAACGATTGAGGCCAGACAGACAATATCGACTGAAGCAGATTGCTGCATTTCAAGTTGTGAGTTGTTATGTGCCTGTTTCAAAGCTACCGCCACGAGAGCATTCTCATTGATCGCATCAGAAATCAACTGACAATCGGCGGCCGCCGTCATTCTGAGCAACACTTGGGAATGTGGGAGCAGTACACTCTCTTCCAGTTCCAAAACCGGTACAATGCCGGTAAAAGTCTTGAGCTGTTGCTCTATCGGATCACTATAAGATGACATTATTGATTTCTATATCGAATTCATTGAAAAACAATTCGTAGTGCAACATACTAAGGTGCATGTCTAACGAATGCTGGATGGCTCAGCTTCTGCCAATCAGACTAGCACTCCAATTTGGGAATTGTCACGAAAAATATGGCTAAAAAACGAACACAGCCCGCAAAGACTTCCAGTTATGTCGGCACGGTTGATGAAAAAAAGAAACATGCCCGTAAAATCGTGCGAGGTCTAGCTCGATTGTTTCCAGAGCCTGAATGTGCGTTGATCCACGACTCTCCTTTTCAATTGCTGGTTGCCACGATTCTCTCTGCACAATGCACGGACGAACGAGTGAATGCCACAACGCCGACGTTATTCAAAAAATACCCCACTGCAGAAAAGCTGGCAGCCAGCAAGCAGGCTGACGTCGAAAAGATTGTATATCCACTGGGCTTCTTTCGCGCGAAAGCAACCAATATCCGTAAGATGGCGTTAGCGGTCACCAAAGAGCATGCGGGGGAAATTCCACGCACCCTAAAAGAGCTGGTGGCGCTGCCTGGTGTGGGTAGAAAAACGGCCAATGTCGTATTGGGCACTGCATTTGACATTCCCAGCGGCGTGGTCGTCGATACGCATGTCAAACGCATCACCAACATCTTTGGACTTACCACCAGCAAAAACCCGGAAATCATCGAACGCGATTTAGTGGAAGTCCTGCCAAAAAAAGAATGGATCAAATTTTCGCACCGTATCATTCTGCACGGCCGCGCCACCTGCATTGCCCGTCGCCCCCAATGCACCGCATGCAGTCTCTTGAAAATTTGTCCCCGAATCGGACTGAAACCCCTTTAAACCTATTAAATCTGACTTTGGACCTCAGATGAAATTATGGTACTTAGTACTGTTTCTGAAAACACGAGGCGGGACTGTTGAAAGCCGCCTCCCTGCGGTTTATGTTTCGTGTATACAGAGTCTTATTTCCACTTCAAAGTTAATGGGAAGCCAATGATTCTTACCGGGAAAGAAATCAAAGCACGCTTGGGGGAAGATATCGTCCTTGAGCCCTATCATGACAAACATTTAAACCCCAACAGCTATAACCTCTGCCTGCACGATGAGTTAATGGTCTACGAAGAGATCGTGCTGGATATGGCCCGTCCTAATCGACTGGGAAAATATGTGATTCCCGAAGAAGGCATGGTACTTTACCCCGGCCAACTTTACCTGGGGCGGACTGTGGAGCGGACAGAAACGCACAATCTTGTTCCACTTCTCGAAGGCCGCTCTTCGATCGGACGACTTGGAATTTCTGTACATGCCACAGCCGGCGTTGGCGATATAGGGTTCTGTGGTTACTGGACTCTGGAAATTACTGTAGCCCAACCGGTACGCATTTATGCGGGCGTTGCCATCTGCCAGATCATCTATAATACGGTCATCGGTGAAATCGTCGAATACAACAGCGATAAATACCAGAATAATAAAGGCATTCAACCCAGTTTGCTCTTCAAAGAACTAAATCCCGCAGAGACACGTCAGATGCGACTTTCGTTTGGCGAAGGAACATCTACCGAATAAATGCAGTCTGATGAATGCTCACAAAAAAAGACGTCTCAGTGATCACTGTGACGTCTTTTTTATTTGCTGATACGAAAGGTTATACAGTCCAGGTATCGCCGGTGTTAAACAGGGATTCCAGATCACCATCGCCGCTACGTTCGGTTGCTGCTTCTACCTGCTGATAAACGGCATCATTATAGGTTGGATGCTCGACACAACGGAAAACACCCATTGGTTCCGGCATCTCAGGATGACGCATGCTGGCCAATAAAAATGCCAGATTCATATCCTCTGACTTTTCATCATGAAACAGCAGATCGTCTTCTGTAATTCCTTTGCCCAGTTCCACTACTTCTGGTTGATCGTGACTATTGAGTCGGACTCCTTTGTCTCGATCCTTACCAAAAATAAGCGGCTTGCCATGTTCAAGATAGATGACATTCTCTTCTTTTTTTCCTTTTTTGGAAGCAAATTCAAACGCACCCGAGTTGAAGACGTTGCAATCCTGATAAACTTCAACGAAGGCTGACCCTTTATGGTTGGCGGCCCGTTCCAGAACGTTGCAGAGATGCTTAATGTCAACATCAACTGACCGGGCTGCAAAAGTGGCACGTGCACCAATTGCCACAGCTAGAGGATTGAGAGGCCGATCCACCGAGCCAAAAGGTGTGCTCTTGGTTTTGGTTCCCGTGGGGCTGGTGGGGGAATATTGCCCTTTGGTCAACCCGTAAATCTGATTGTTGAACATGATCACTTTCAAATCGACGTTTCGTCTGAGCACGTGCATGAAGTGATTGCCACCAATCGAAAGGGAGTCGCCGTCACCGGTGATCACCCAAACCTGCAGATCAGGATTGGCCAGTTTCACACCGGTCGCCACTGCGGGTGCCCTGCCGTGAATGCTGTGCATCCCATAAGTATCCATGTAATACGGGAAACGGCTCGAACAGCCAATTCCCGAAACGAATACAAATTTCTCCTTGGGAATGCCTAGTGTGGGCAGAACTTTTTTCATCTGGGCGAGAATCGAATAATCGCCACAGCGCGGGCACCAGCGAATTTCCTGATCGCTGGCAAAATCTTTCGGCGAGAGGACAGGCAGGGTGACATCAACGCTCATTATTTTCTATCCTTAAACGCTATTACTTATTTCTTAAAATTGAATATTATCTGACACAGTCACAGAAGTGACTGACTGTTATTTCTGTTCGCTAATCATTTCTCTGATTTTCTGTTTGACTTCACTAATCAGGAACGGTTTGCCTTGAACCTTATTCAAACCGACAGCGTCAGCGAGATAAGTTCCCCGAATAATCATTCTTAACTGCCCATTATTTAATTCGGGTATCAAAACTTTCTTGTACTGTTTGATTATATCACCCAAATTTTTAGGGAATGGATTCAGATAGCGAATGTGTGCATGCGCGACTGACAACCCTTCTCCAATCGATTGTTTTACAGCAGTGCGAACTGCCCCGTAAGTTCCCCCCCAGCTAATCACCAGCAGGTCACCCGATTCAGGGCCTTCGATGGTCTGTTCCGGAATGTAGTTTGCAATATCAGCAACTTTCTTTGCCCGGAGTGTCGTCATAAACTGGTGATTCTCCGGAGAGTAATCCACGTTTCCGGTCACATCCGATTTTTCCAGGCCGCCAAGTCGATGTTCGCAACCGGGAGTACCGGGAATCACCCAGGGACGGGCTTTCTTTTCATTCCGCATGTAAGGCATAAATTCATCGCCATTCTGAGTATTCTCGTTCGAAACTTTGAACGGTTTCAGACTGGAAACATCAGGAATCTGCCAGGGCTCGGCTCCGTTGGCGATGTAACCATCGCTGAGCAGCATGACGGGGGTCATGAATTCCACAGCAATCCGCAATGCTTCCTGTGCCATCTCAAAACAGTCAGCAGGTGAAGCCGGCGCAACCAGAGGCAGCGGGCAATCTCCATTTCGACCAAACATGCACATATACAGGTCTGATTGTTCTGTTTTTGTAGGCAGGCCGGTACTGGGCCCCCCACGTTGCACATTGACGACAACCAAAGGCAGCTCCATGATTGCAGCCAGTCCGACACCTTCCGATTTGAGAGCAATGCCGGGACCACTGCTGGCGGTAATAGCCAGATCGCCTGCATAGGAAGCACCGACGACACTTGTAATGGCGGCAATTTCATCTTCTGCCTGAAACGTGACGACGTTGAAATTCTTCAGCTTGGAAAGTTCGTGTAAAATATCGCTGGCGGGAGTAATCGGATATCCGCCGTAGAATAACTGTTTGCCGGACAGCTTAGATGCTGTCACAAAGCCGAACGCCAAAGCTTCATTACCGGTGACTTTGCGATACTTTCCAGGTGGCAGGTCTGCAGGATCCACTCGGTAATGCACACTGATTGCTTCGGTTGTGATACCATAATTATAGCCGGCGTGTAATGCTTTCAGGTTTGCTTCCACCAGTTCCGGCTTCTTGGCAAACTTGGTTTTGACCCAGTCTTCCGTTGGTGTGGCATCGCGCTGATAGAGCCAATAAACCAGGCCCATTGCAAAAAAGTTTTTGCAACGTTCCGCTTCACGTGGCGAAAGTCCCAAGTCAGCCACAGCATCACGCGTCAGGCTGGTCATTGGTACTTTCTGAAGCTGGTAGGCGGCCAGAGATTCTTCATCGTCGAGCGGATTACTTTCATAACCGGCTTTGGAAAGATTGCTTTTTTCAAAAGCATCTTCGTTGACGATCAGCGTTCCACCCCGCCTGAGGTCTGCCACATTTGTTTTTAATGCAGCGGGGTTCATGGCGATCAGCGTATCCACTTCATCGCCGGGCGTAAAAATTTCGCTGCTCGAGAAGCAAATCTGAAAACCACTTACTCCACCCAGCGTTCCGGCGGGTGCGCGAATTTCTGCGGGGAAGTCAGGCAATGTGCTTACATCATTCCCAAAGACAGCCGACACATTTGTGAATTGTGTGCCCGCCAATTGCATTCCATCGCCACTATCGCCGCAAAAGCGGATCACAACAGCATCAAGCTGTTCGCTGAGTTTGCCATTTGCACCAGGCACGTCTGTGGTCGCCATTCTGATTGATACTCCCAGTTGCCACCTTTTCTCAGGCGGTCTATTCACAGTTGAATGAAATTATTTAAAATCTGTATTTTGAATTCTGTCACGCACCGTTTATCAAATCGATTTAGCACCCACGATACCGGCGCAATTCTATTAACGAGAAACCAGATCAGAATCAATCACTGAAATCATCGAAACCATGGAAAATGCCGGGTGTTCTCTCTGACAGGAATTGGGGCAATTTTCATCACCCGCAAGGAGGGAAAGACGCAGGAGTTTTTTTCGATTGGTTTTCACAATTCAATAAATCATCAAGTCTGGATAGCGATCCCCTTACAATACTTTTCGAGCATTGAAGTTCCGGCTTCAGACATCCGTGCTTTCCACCATAGTCTGTTCACCATCGTTCCGGCAAACTCTACGTAATAGAAACATTCCTTGTAATCGGCATTCTTACACCAAAATCAATACATGGAAAGGCTTTAAATAGCACATTCTTCTCTGATTCTTAAGATTTTCTCATGCTTCCTGCAGGATCAGCTCTCTCCGTTGGAATTATAGACAGCAACAGCAAGCATCCAATCAAAAGTCTACAATAATATCTAATTTAATCTGCCGCATGGGGAAACATCAATCAGACCACGTCTATTTCACCGATTTTCACCAAAAAACAGTGAGTAGAATCCGTTGGAGTTCTACTCACTGATAAAGGCAATCCTCTGAGAGCTGCCGATCTTACATTTTTGTCATCACGTAAAAATAATTCATGATATCATGGGGCAGCTCTTGTACATCAACCTCCTGGAAACCGGCATCGCCAAGCATCTGGCAAGCCAGCTCTTTCCCCCAGCAAGTTCCCAGACCCGCACCGCCTTGAGCAAGCGAAACGGTCATACAATGCATGGTTGAAATCGTGTAAAACATGGGCCCCAGAGGATTGGTAATGTTCTGCTCTACATTACTTGAAGCGGCGATATCCTGCATCAGGAATGTGCCCCCCATTCGTAATGCCGCATTGACTTCACTCAGTACCTGAGCAGGATTGGCCTGATCGTGAATGACATCAAAGGCGGTAATAAAATCGAATGATTCGGGCGCGTTCATCTGCGAGACATCCTGAACCTCGAATGAGACATTTGATATGCCACGTTGTGCGGCGGTCTGTTTTGCGCGTCCTATGGACTCTTCTGAAATATCGAATCCTGTAAAACGGCTTTTGGGAAACGTGGCTGCCATTTCGATCAGCGCCAGACCACTGCCGCAACCGATATCCAGAACATCCATACCGGCATTCAATTTTTCTTCCAAACCGGGTACGAGCGGCAGAATATGTTCAAACAGGCCGGACACGACTGAGTTATAACTTTCTTCTGCCATGACTTCGTGGAAGCGAGCAAATTCGGAATAGGGAACGCCACCCCCTGCCTGAAAACAATCGACAATTTGGTCTTCGACCGAACCCAGCACAGAAAACCATTGCATCGTGGTCGCAAAATTATTTGATCCGGCAGCCCTCGTCAGTAAAGCGGCATGTTCTGCTGGTAAAAAGTAGGTCTTGAGAACAGGGTCATATTCTATAATTTCGCCTGTGACCATGGCCCCCAGCCATTCGCGAACATAGCGTTCATTGAGACCGGACTGTTCAGCAATTTCACTGCTGCTGGCGTGTTCCATCTCACTCATGATATCAAACAGCCGCGAACGATGGCCGATCGACATCATCAGCGACAGACTACTGTGATTCACAATCTCCAGCAGTTTCTGTCCAAATTCATCTGTCCGCTCCGCATCAATATTCAAATTACAATTGTTACACATGGCAAAAGCCTTTCTCCGCAAGTCGTGTTAATACAGCAAATTTCATTTTTAAAACGATTTGGCCCGCATCTAAACTACTGAGCGAAAAACGCGGCATTATGTTACCACTTTTTTTAAAACTATTCGATCCGCGATGAACACAATGCAATAAACAATGCAGCGCAAGATACTTAGGGCAGAGAACGTCGCACAAAAAAAGCCCTCATAACGAAATGAAATTCGTTATGAGGGCTTCATCAAAGTCGGGGCGACACGATTCGAACGTGCGACCTCTGCGTCCCAAACGCAG
>Ga0055584_100002908_pt1 | contig 16965 bp, 13 predicted proteins | sample OSDHelmetaG_FD_58716 | JGI IMG/M metagenome (GOLD analysis project Ga0055584, IMG submission 58716) | Pelagic marine sediment microbial communities from the LTER site Helgoland, North Sea, for post-phytoplankton bloom and carbon turnover... | ecosystem: Environmental > Aquatic > Marine >... | reverse complement strand
ACCGTGTGGCCGGCCTGGTGTTGGTGTTACCCCCGACGGCATGGAATAGCAGGCCGCGGCAGGCGAAGTTGTACCGCCGTATGGCCCCACTTATCGGCTGGGCCAGCCGGATCGGCAAACTACTACAGAGTGTGATGCGCCTGGATCCTGACGGCCTGCCGCTGAAGCGCGCCCTGGCGGTGGCGGTAACTGGCCACGTCAGCCGCGCCCACTCACCCTGTATGCGCGCCGCCCTGCTGGGGGCTGCAGAGTCAGACCTTCCCGACAGAGGGGAACTGGGAAAGCTGGAGATACCCACCGCGGTTCTTACCTGGCAGGAGGATGATGCACATCCAGTCGTGACTGCCGAGACACTACAGGCAGTATTACCGGATGTTCGGGTTTTTGAGGTCAGTCCAGCCGAGGGGGCCGCCAATTGGAGCTGGCATGTGAAGACGTTTCTGGACAATCTCAATTAGAACTGGCCGACCCAGCACATGGCTTTTTCAACCACCTGAACAGGCTGGGCTTGAGGTGGCCGCACATAAGTTCACATTTACATTTTTCTATTTTTCTATTTTTCTATTTTTCTAAATTAAAAATTGGAGTTGCAGTTATAGATTTTCAACAGAAATTGACCCGTTGCCACTCCTTCACACACGCACAGGCGCTTTTTTGGCAGTACCTGGGCGCTCGCTCACTGCGCTAAATAAATACCTTCAAGGGGGCAATCCTGTAGTAGTCGCGATAACCTGCAGTCGTTAGTTTGGGCGCTCAATCAGTAGTGGAACCAAATCATGTCTACGTCGACCGCGAAAGCACAGCACCCGGAAACGCAGCCTATCGAACTGCGCAACACCCGGGGAGACCGGGTAAGCATCATGCCCTTTGGGGGTATTCTCAGCGAGTGGGAGGTCGCCGTCAGCTCCGGTGAACCGGTCAATATTATCCTCGGCTACCTTCATTCACACAGTTACCTGAAAGATTCTGCCCACCATGGCGCTATTGCCGGGCGTTACAGTAACCGTATTGCCCACAGCCAATTTTCTATCGGAGACATCAACTATACCCTGGCCGCGAATGAAGGCCAACATCACCTGCACGGCGGCCCCGAAGGGTTTAGCCGGCGTATCTGGGCTGTCGAGGAGCAGGAGAAAGATTGTCTGGCACTGAGCCTGTTTTCCCCCCACGGAGACCAGGGCTACCCGGGGAATCTACAGGTATCCGTGCGCTATACGCTGGAGAATGACGGAGCCCTGTGTCTTGACTGGCAGGCAGAGTCCGATGCAGACACCATCGTCAGCCTCACCAGCCATGGCTACTTCAACCTCGCCGGATGCGGTGACATCCTGGAACACTACCTGCGAATCCCCGCGTCCGAGTACACACCAGTCGACAATGAGTTAATCCCCACAGGAGAGATCTGCAGTGTTGATGGCAGCATACTGGACCTGCGTAAATTTACCCGGCTAGGAGATGTACTGTCGAGCGATGCAGCGGAAATTCAGGACGGCGACGGACTGGATCACAACTGGGCTGGCGGTGCACCAGGCGACATGCAGTTGCGCGCGGAGCTTTTCTCACCGAATACCAATCTGCTGCTCTCCCTCAACAGCACCCTCCCGGGACTACAGTGCTATACCGGTAATCATCTGCAGGCCAACGGCATTCACGGCTGCCACGAGGGTGTCTGCCTGGAGCCTCAGTACTACCCTGACAGCCCCAATCAGCCGGCTTTCCCCTCGCCTATACTGCGCGCCGGCGAAGTCATGCGACACCGTATTCGCTATCAGGTAAGTAAGGTTGAGGCTGACCACCTGCTCAGCGAAAACTGATTGACAGCATGACAGACAGTAATTTTTCCAGCTTTCAACGAAAGCTCGCGGAGCTGATACCTGCCGAACAGTTGATTAATGACCCGCTTCGTTGCCTGGCATACGGTACCGATGCAAGCTTTTATCGGCTCACACCGCGACTTGTCGTGCAGGCGGAATCCATTGATGAACTCCAGCACCTCCTCCAGACAGCGCAACAATTCAAGATCGCAGTAACCTTTCGCGCCGCCGGGACCAGCCTCTCGGGCCAGGCGATAACCGATTCGGTTCTGGTTACCCTAGGGCGTAACTGGCAAAATTGCGACATTCTCGATAACGGTGAAGCCATCCGCTTGCAGCCTGGCGTAATCGGTGCACGCGCCAATACCCTACTGCTACCGTTTAACAGGCGCATCGGCCCAGATCCCGCCTCGATCAACACAGCCAAAATCGGCGGCATCGCTGCCAACAACGCCAGCGGCATGTGCTGCGGCACAGCCTATAACAGCTACCAGACCCTGCGCAGTATGAAGCTGGTTCTGGCTGATGGCAGTATGCTGGACACGGGTGATCAACTGAGCAGGGATATGTTTTCGCAATCCCAGGGTGAATTACTCCAGGCCCTTGCCGGCCTCGCTCAAAGAGTCAGGGAGAACCCTTCACTTTCCACACTGATCAGGCGCAAGTACCGACTGAAGAACACTACCGGCTACGGGATTAATGCCCTGCTGGATTACACCGACCCCATCGACATTTTGCAGCACCTGATGATCGGCTCCGAAGGCACTCTGGGCTTCATCGCCGAGATATCCCTGGACACCATCGTTGAGGAACCCTACAAGTCCACAGGGCTGCTGGTATTTAACAGCCTGGAAGCCACCTGTCGCGCAGTATCCCAGTTGGAGTCACAAGCTGTGTCAGCGGTAGAGCTGATTGATCGCAAAGGGCTGGCAGCGGTAGCTCACATGGATGGCATGCCCGCGGGCACATCCGATTTCCCCCCCGGCGCTACCGCACTGCTAATTGAAGTAACAAGCAGTTCTGAACCGGTGCTCGATGAACGCGTTGAGGCCATCAACAGTCTTTCCACCACCTGGGACCTTCTCGAGCCAGCAAAATTCAACAGCGAGCGACAGCTGGCTGAGCGACTCTGGGCAATTCGCAAGGGTTTGTTCCCGGCAGTCGGTGCGGTTCGCGATACTGGCACTACAGTGATTATCGAGGACGTGGCTTTTCCTGTAGACGCGCTGGCGAGCGGCGTTTCGGCCCTACATACACTACTGGAGCAGCACGGTTACGATGAAGCTGTGATGTTTGGCCACGCCCTGCAGGGTAACCTGCACTTTGTCTTCACCCAATCCTTCGAGCAGCCACGAGACATTGAGCGCTACGGCCTTTTCATGGACGACCTGGCACAGCTGGTGGCAATAGACCATCAGGGTTCCCTGAAGGCTGAACACGGCACTGGACGCAATATGGCACCCTATGTGGAGCTGGAGTGGGGGCGCGAGGCCTACCAGGTCATGCTCCAAATCAAGGCCTTGCTTGACCCGACAAACATCCTCAACCCCGGCGTTATTCTCAATCCCGACCCGAAGGTACACCTGAAAAAACTCAAACCCATGCCCGCGGCGAACGAACTTATTGATAGCTGCATAGAGTGTGGTTTTTGTGAGCCGGCCTGTCCATCGCGCGAACTCAGCCTCACTCCTCGCCAACGCATTGCCTGCTGGCGTGAGATCCACCGTCTCGAAACCCTTGGGGACGCAGACAGCCTCGACAAGCGCAGCACTCTGCTTGATGCCTATCAGTTTAATGGCACAGACAGCTGTGCCGCCTGCGGCCTTTGTGAACTGCGTTGCCCGGTCAACATTAATACCGGTGACCTGACCCGGTCTATCCGCGCTGATAACAATCATCGCTGGCATTGGCTCGCAGGAATAATCGCCAGACATTTCGCACTGGTCGTCGGCACAGCACGCATCGGGCTGCACCTGGTAAATAGTCTGGCCAACCTCGTGGGACGGCAGCGCTTTGGCGCGTTCACGCGAAGTTTGCACACATTCAGCCGCGGCGCAGTACCCCTGTGGCGTACGCCACTGAGCGGCGGCAGAAAACCAGCCACTCTCCAAAGTGAAGGCGAACCCGACAATATAGTCATTTATTTTCCGGCCTGCCCTGGCCGCATGATGGATGCTGACCTCACCACCGTCATGACCGACCTGCTGCAACGGGCCGGCTTCGAGGTGATAATCCCGCCTGGTGTAGACAGCGAATGTTGCGGTATGCCCTTTGCCAGCAAGGGATTTCCCGACATTGCCCTAAACAAAGGCAATGCACTGAGGACACTGCTTGAGCGAAGCCGGAATGGCCAGGCAATCCCCTGCATCTCTGATGCTTCCCCCTGCAGCCAACAGTTGGCGCATTTGCCCGGAGAGGCCCTTGACATACAGGATTCCGTCAGTTTCCTGCATAAGCGAGTTCTGCCGCGGCTTACCATCCACAAGCCCGCAAAACGCGTCGCGGTGCACGTCACCTGCAGTAGCCAGCGGATGGGTACCGGTGACGCCCTTTTGGCACTTGCCAATGTCTGCAGCCAGAATGTGGTGATACCGGATAACGTAACCTGCTGTGGTTTCGCCGGAGACAAGGGCTTTACCCTGCCCGAACTGAACGCCAGCGCACTGGCAGGACTCAAGGATGAAATACCCACTGATTGCCACGCGGGATACTCCAACAGTCGCACCTGTGAGATAGGCCTTTCGGACCACGCTGGAATTCCCTATCGCCACATTGCCTACCTCCTCCTGGAGGTGTCGTCAGCTGACACTGAGAGAGAAAAAAGTACCAGCACTACATGAACAATGGCGTGGAGCAATAACTGACTGGTTTCTATTATGGCACCACGACATTAACTCCGAGAGCCCAGCATGAGTGAAACCAGCAAGACCGTCGTCATCACCGGAGGTAGTTCCGGCATTGGCACAGAAATGGCGCAATATTTTGCCGGCCAGGGCTGGGACGTGGCGATTACCTACGCAGGCAATACTGAAGGCGCTGAATTCACCGTAGCTGCGATCGAGGCACAGGGGCAACGCGGCTTTATGATGCAGTGTGACGTGGGCTACAAGGACCAGGTAGACGCCTTCCTCGACGCAGTCACCGCCCAACTGGGACTACCCCAGCTGTTGGTTAACAACGCAGGCGTTCAAACCTGGGCTCCGTTCCTCGATTTGCAGGAAGAAGACTGGGACCGCACTATCCGCACCAACCTCAAGGGCTATTTCCTCTGTACGCAGAAGTATGGCCGCCTCTGTGTGGAGCACGACCGTCCTGGCAATGTGGTGATGATTGGCTCTGGTTGCAACAAGGTGCCCTTCCCAAAGCTCGTGGACTACTCCGCCTCCAAGGGCGGTATTGAAAGTCTCACCCAGGTAGCGGCTATAGAACTCGGGGAACACCGTATCCGGGTAAACTGTGTGGCTCCCGGCGCGATCGAAATAGAACGCACCCGCCGGGAAACCCCGGAATACGCCAACACCTGGGGCAACCTGGCCCCGGTGGGACGAGTAGGCACTTCCCTGGATATCGCACAAGCGGTAGAGTACTTCGGCTCGGATAAATCATCTTACGTGACTGGACAAACGCTGTATGTCGACGGTGGTGTTTTTACATTGCCTAACTGGCCAGAATACGAATAGGCGTTCTCGATAAGAAACCATGCTCCCTACTTTTGCCTAATTTCTACCTTTTACTTTGCTTGTAGCTGAGCACAAGGAAGACTAAACTCCCATCCCATGGACCCCCAATTTGAAGCGGTAGAACTGGAAGGCGATTCTGTCATCAAGACATTTCGTCGGCAATGTGCCACGCTCCAGAGTGACCACGCCTGGCACTATCATCCTGAGTGCGAACTGACCTATATTCTCAAGGGCGAAGGCACCCGCTTCATCGGTGATAACGTGCAACACTTCGGCCCTGGAGACCTGGTATTTGCCGGCCCCAACCTGCCTCACTGCTGGGCCAACGACGATGCTAACAATACAGATCCGAATAGTAACAACCTGCTGGTGCTACAGTTTAAGCCCGACTGCCTGGGCCCGGATTTCCTGATTTCCCCGGACGCCCAGTCACTACTCCAACTGATTGAATATGGCAAGCGAGGGCTAAAGTTCTCAGGCCCTGTCGTCGAAGAGGTGGGAGCTGCACTGGAAAAATTACAGGACGAATCCGGGCTCAGCAGGCTAACAACTTTCGTACATTTACTGGACCTGCTGGTACAGACAAAAGAAGTCGAAGAGTTGACCAGCGAACTGTACGTAAACGACACACGTGGTTTTCACGGTGGTCGCATGGGCAAGATTATGGCCTACGTTAAAGAAAATTTGCGTGACGATATCAAACAGAGCGACGTGGCAGATCTGGTATCAATGACACCGCAGGGCTTCAGCCGCTTCTTCCGCACCACAACCGGCCGAACTTTCGTTTCCTTCGTCAACGTAATGCGCATCATGGAGGCCTGTCGTCTGCTAGTAAACACAGATGATGACATCATCGATATCGCCTTCCAGTGCGGCTATGCCAATCTATCCAACTTCAATCGGCGATTTTCCGAACTCAAGCAGACTACGCCGCGAGACTACCGGAACCAACACAGTAAACTATATTGAGTGATCTGCCCGGGCCCGGCCCGGGGACACGAAAACCCGCCCCCTGCTCTGCTAATCACCTATACGCATCTATTCAAGTAGGGCCTGTGCCAGTTCGCCCCGTTTGATCACTTTCGCTTCGACTGGGGGATGCTGCTCCGCACCAATCCAGCGCCAACACATTGTGCCGCGAGCGTGGCCAGCAGTCTCCACCCAATTCGGGTGCCCTGGATCGGAATGGGCTATAACCAATGTGACAGAACCATCCTCAGCATAAGTCGCTGTGTGCTTATTGAAATGTATTCTGTGATGACGGTAGTCCAGCGACTCCATCCACCAGTTGTCCAGCTGGAAGTTCCAGTTCTGGCATTCGGGGATGGTCTCCGCTTTGAGCACTAACACCTCATCCTCAGCCAATTCCCAGTAACTGTGAAAGTAATAGATATTGGGATCCCCACCAATGGCCTGGCAGTAGGCCTGGTCTGCCGGGGGCAGTTGATTGCGATCGGGGACAAAACTCTCCGACCACTGTTCAAATAGTTGCGTGGTTCCGGCTACAAAACGCACTGCACCTCTCAGTCCCCGTGCCAGAGCCTCTGGGGATAAGGGTTCTGGACGATCTTCCCCGCCATCCAGGCGCTCGATTCTGAGTTCAGCAACCTGCTCTCCCTCCCGGTCCTGGAAGGTCTGGCGAACATTGACCTGGTTGGTCTTGTCCGTCATCTGCAGCCAATTACCGGGCTTCTTCTCTCGGCTCACCAGTATCTCGACTTCGCCATTTTCACCCAGCGTCAGTTCGCGGGAGTCCAGGAAACCGGTAGTCTCCATGGTGCCTCCACTGGCATAACGATTTTCTACAGAGCTGAAACCAAGGTAGTCGACGGAGCCTCGCGTACCGATAATTCGGTAGTCATAACCGGGATCAATGGTAGTGGCCTGATAATGATTATCCGGGTTGTCTGCTCCCATCTTGATAGTTTCGTGACAGGGGCAGCGCAGTACAGGAAAGGCAGGATTGGAAAATTCCAATGCACTCTCCAGCCCCCCCCCTCAGGAGCCGGGTCAGATAACGATAGCCCTCAGCGCGGTCGAACACATTATCCGGTGCCCCAGCACTTTGTACGACCTTACCCGCTTCTTTCAGGCTGTCGCAGAATTCGTCCCACAGACTTCCATCCAGAACTTGCTGCTCTACATTATCTTGTGCCATAGGTGGCTCCTTTGTGAATTCAGCTGCTAAACGTCGTATTTTTCCCGATACGACCCAAATACCCTGTCAACGTCGGCGTTGCTGAGACCATAGTCCTCGAGGCTATAGGAATGTGCCCCACGCTTGCCTTTGGGATTACCATCAATCCAGCCCTGTATTGATGCCCGAGCACTGCCCGTCAGCTCTTCTCCAAGGTGGCCGTAAATTGTCTCCAACGCCAGCCATGGGTCGCTAACAAAGTATTTGTAGTAGATATCGACAAACTGCCCTGGATGGCTGGACTCCAGTCGCTCTCGAGCCTTTTCAAAAGTATTGGTATAGCTCTCTAACTGAAATAGCCACTCTTTGCCGACATCGTGTGAGTCGACATCGTCAGAAAATGGCCGCTTGAGTATTTCACTGAAGCTGCAACCGGATGCGACAATTGTTTCCGGAGCCCTATGTTGTTGTACGATAAGCGCGTCAGGATAGTATTTCAGTATCGAATCAAGTCCCAACTGATGGAAGGGCGACTTCAACACCATACGCCCGGACTTCTTGAACTGCAGCAGCTGTAACTGGCGTTTGTGGTAGGCGTAAGCATCATCCAGATCCATCTGAAACAACCAGTGCATGTACGAGGGTATCTGGTACATGGCTGTGAATTCAACAGATTGAAACAGTCTGTTAAACAGCATGTAACACTCGTCAGGCTCTTCGGCGTCCATAAGGTGAGCAGCGGAAAACCCCGGAATCATTTCCTAGGTAAGACTAACCCCGTCCGCTTCCTTCTGTATCCGCGGATCGCGGGTGTACGTGCGATCTTCCGGTGGAGGAACGGGCTGCCTGCCTTCCCACAGCCTCAATGTGTGATTGCTCTCGTCCTGGTTCAACATATGGTGCAATGCTGTAGTGCCGGTGCGCGGCAATCCCACGATAAAGATCGGTCGTTCTACTTCTCGCTCCAGCACCTCTGGGTGGGAGCGAATATAGTCCTCCAACTTGAGCCGTGTTACCAGGGAGTTAGCTATGGTGATGCCGGCCACGTAAACACCCACCTCATTTAATCTGGCCTCCTGATTCAAGGATTCTGTCAGGCGCTGCAGGCCCTCCATAAAATTGACATCTCCGAAATCCGTCAGGCCGGTGTCCTGCTGTGCCTTCGCGATAAGCTTATCTGTATTAAACATAGTTATTAAATGCCACCCATCAATTCGGGATAAGACCAGTGGGGCTTCCTGCACTCAACGCAAGGTTAGCCCAACACTAATTTCCTAGAAAAAGGTCATTGGAATACTGATCACCATATCCTCAGGCAGGGATTCAAGCGGCTTGCGCTTTCCCGTCAGTATCTCGATGAGCGCGTCGTTAACCCTGGCATATTCCTCGACAAAATCACTGTAGGGTTTATGGGCCACGCTAACGAACCCCTGGTGAAAGTTCTGGCCATCAAAACGCCCCAGCACGGGGTCATCGTTAAAACTGAAGTAGTGGATACCAATACTGTTCGGGTGGCTGGCGGCGTTCTCTGCATAGTAGCGATAGGCCAATCCGCGTTCAGCCTCAGTGCGGGTCCAGCGTGCGCCATAGGCAGAGTGTCCCGCCTCCATGGAACCGTGGTGGAACTCGCCAATTAACACCGGTTTATTGGTCATCGATGCTGCCCGCTCAATGCGCGGATAGGGATTGTCGGTATAGGCGTTCATGGAGAATACGTCCAGGTACTGAGTACCGGCAAAGCGCCACTCCTCCTGCAGGGCCGAGGACGCCCAGCGCATACCCATATTCAGGTGATTCGGGTCTATTGCTTTGGTGGCCAATACGGGTACTTCGACGTAGCGCTCCAGCATCAGAACGGAGAATTCCTCAAGGTCGGCGCTGGCCGCCTCAGACAAAGATGCGGCCGCTTTAACTGGCTTGTGTAATGCATCAAAACTCTTGAAATCACTCTTCCAGGCTGTATTAAAGGCGGCGACGTCGTTGCCGTAGCGCTTGCGCAGGAAGTCCACCAACTTATCTTTGGTTACAAAGGACTCGTCTTTCTCCAACATAGTCTCCGCTAGATTGATTGTTGCCACGTAAGCCCAACCTGGCTCATTATTCATGAAATAGCCAATCAGGTATGGGTCGTCCTTGATAGCGTGTAACTGCTCGGCAAAGACTACTGCCTTCTCCTCATACTCAGGGCTGAACACATCGGGAAAGTCCCGGAAGATACGCTTGTCCGTCACCGGAAAGTCCTGCAAAGGGACCACATAGGGAATCTTCGCCTTGCGCGTAAACTCCATGTCAGACCAGTTACCGACAGAGTTGACGTTCCACTCGATCAGTCGGCGCCGTGTGATGTCTGTCCATTGGTCGTGCCAGTTCTCCCCGAAGGCACGGATCAGGTTGGCGGTGTGAAAATTAAGCAGGTTGAGGCTTTTTCCACCGGGGTCGACCACGTCGTAAACAGTCTGTTGTTCCCAGGCGTCAGCGTATTCGCCTTTCATTGGTGGCATCCACTGATGTAGCTTGCCAATACCATCGACATTCCCGGAAATCCCGGGGCCTATGATATCGATACCGATGCTGTAAAACGCATAGCCCTCAGGATCCACCAGCCACCAGCGGCTACCATCGTGCTGGGTGCGAAAGAAACCCGTGGCCTCGAATTGCTTTGCCTTGCTGCCGCCATACTGACTGTAACGAGCCGCATCTCGCTGCGGCACAGGCTTCGCGGCTTCAGCATGAAGATAGGCATTCAGTTCGGTGGAATTTGCTACCTTGTCGGCCCAGTCTTTTGCTACCCACTGACCCATGGCGTCAATCACCACCCCATCGGCAACGGGATAATCCGGCTGCTCAGCGGTGAAGCGAAAATCCGACAGCTCCACAACGGCGTCATCACCCGAAAGCTTCATCAGCGTCAGCCCGAATCGACCCCACTGGGTAATATCAACACCCTTGCCAAAAGAAAAGGGAATCAGTGTGCCCGGGGTTTTCGGTACACCGCGGCCTTCTGCCAGCACCTTCAAGGGAAAGGACAGCCTCCCCTTCAAGCCCGGAAACAGGCCGGTACTATTGATCAAGTCTGGTTGCTGACCGGTGTTGGCCTCGGACCAAAACATCATGTTTAGCGCTGGGCTGTCCGTACCGCTGGACAGCGTGTAAAACGACAGCCAGCCTGACTCAGGCAGCGCACGCAAGGCGTCGTTCTGCAGGATTAACGTGCAGGCTTTGCCGACGCCCACCGGGGCTCTGAGGCTGTTGTTTTCGCCACGCTCAACCTCGCAACCGACGGCCATAAAGTCGTCAAAGCTCAGCGAACTGATGCTGCTGGCGGCGAGTGGCCCACAGGAATAGAAAACAAGCGCGAGTACAGACAGTTTTCGAAACATGGAGTACAGATAAGACATAGACCTCTCCCGGCAAACCGGTGTATTGACAGAAATTACGTTGTGTATAGTAGTCAGACCCTGCCGCTGTGACCACTCAGCCCTTAACGGGCCGGTGATACTTCCTTCACCCCCAGACAGGCAGGCCACAAATCTTCCGGTGCGGGCCACGGGTCGCTGCTGGAGAACAGGGCCTTGAGTACACAGGCGCGTTCCGGGTCAGTGGGATAGCGCACATTTTCGGTCAAGGTACGCACACGGGGTTTACAACTACTGTCACATGCCAGCTCGTCTACAATCTCGCCCGTGTCACTCAATTCCCCGGCAAGAAAAGCAATAGCCCGGGCAAGGAATTCACCAAACTGCGGGTCGGAAAGAGTCTTCTCGCTGTGACCAAGCGTTGTCGCTAGCAGAGGGGTTCCTTCCACTTTATGTAACCATGCCTGGACATGATCGCGCTTTGTCTCCACTCCCCATGCCTTGAGTAGCGACTGGCTGCCTGGGCTTACCTCCATGTTGATATAAAGCTCATCGCTTTCCAGTACCCAGGGAAAGCGCAGGCCCTCTGTGGTTGGGTGGACACTGTCCCGCTCCAGCGTAAATGAGCGTAAATCCTCATGACGCAGGGTTTTAAGCCCCAAGAAATCATGCCAGGCATCCACGTGCTGGAACGAGTGCATGGCACAGTGCACCGCCAACAATGGAATTCCCTGCTCTGCCACCGGACGTATGAGGTTCTGAACCAGGCGCGGATCGCGCCGGGAGGCATGGCAAAAATTGTAGACCAGCACGTCATAGCCAACGGCGAAATCGGGCTCCATTAACCGTGGAAGATCCCCCACAATCACATCGAAGCTGACATCCAGGTTTTGGCTAACACCCCGGGTAAGCAATTCCGTTTGCCGCTGGTAATCGTGAAACCAGCCCACACTCGTAACGTAGAGTACGCGCAGGGAGCGACTCTCTTCGCGGTCCTCCGGCACCCCCGCTAGAGCTCCTTGGGCTAGCACCAGACCAAAGATAACGGATAACAGTGGGCGAAAAACAACAGGCATCATCATGAGATGCTCCTCAAATAAGCAAAGCTGTGTTGCAGGCTGTCCAGCGGGGATCCGATGGTCCAATCCTGTTCAATATAGTAGGAGCTCACTCCCACCTCTCGGGCAGCAGAGAGGATGGCTGAAAAGTCGAGTTCGCCACGCCCGAGCTCAGCAAACATCGCCGGACTGGCTTGTTCTGGCAGTTTGCCATCGGGAGGCACCTTAAGGTCCTTGAGGTGCAATAACTGGCATCGGCCACCGAGTGAACGTATGGTGGCCGCGGGATCCAATCCGGCAAAGTAAGCCCAGAATACATCCAGTTCGAAGAACACCAATGCCGGATCGAGTTCCTTCACCATAAGATCAAAGGGTCTCTCCCCTTCAAGCTTAGAAAATTCGAATTCATGGTTGTGGTATGCCAACTGAATTCCCCGCTCCCGACATCGTTCACCGAAACGATTCATCTTCTCGATCAACGCTCGGTATTGGCCTAAGGTCTGACGTTCTTCTTCTCGCAAATAGCCCACCACAAGGTGCTGAACCTGGAATTTCTGCAGGGTATCCAGTAAATGCTCCGGGTCGGCGAATTTCTCTGCGGCGGACCCTAGGCCTGACAATGCAGCCGGGTCGCCAGTGATATAGGGCGCCAGTACATGACAGCTGCTTACCGCCAGTCCCAAGCGACGAGCTACCGGTCCAAGTAATTCGAGGGTAGTAACATCAAACCACTCCACGTGACTGAAGCCGATCTCGACCAATTGCTGCAAGCAGGTGTCTGGATCCTGTGCCAGCAAGTCGCGTACGCTGTATAACTGCACCCCGGGTTTAATCAAGTCTTTCTCCTTTCCCAGCACTTGGCTACTCGCTCCAACGGTGCCCAGCAGTAAACTTTGAGTTAACAGCGCACTGAATTCCCTTCGCCCAATCATGTATTCGTCGCTCTGATAGATATCGGGCAACTATCACACCAGGCTGATGGCACTGACAACCCTGCAGTTGCCGTCACACCGGTATTCTTTTTACTACTCGCCGCCTGATGAACAGAAATCCAACGACCGAAGAAGGGAAAAAAGTACTACTGTCAGAAGAAAGAGCAGGTAGAGCAAAAGCCGGACTGCCCTTTACAGTACACTGACTTTGTAAACACAGTTATATGCCGGGAGGCTCCGTGCCACAATCAGTTTCCGTCAGTCAGGCAATCGACTCTAGTGCCCCAGGGGCTCCACTCGATCGATTTTTCCAGCGCTGCATTGGCTCCTGCCACGCCTACCTGACCCTCAGAGAGGACTTTCGCCAACAAGTACGCGCCATTCAGCCCGCAACCGGATTTCGCAATATCCGTTGCCACGGCATCTTCCATGACTGGGTCGGTGTATGTCACGAGATGGACGGTGAGTTGCACTACAACTTTCAGAACGTTAACAAGATCTACGACTTCTTCCTGGAGAACGGCCTGCGGCCCTATGTTGAACTGAGTTTTATGCCCCAGGCCCTGGCATCTGACCTGACGAAAACCATCTTCCGTTACGAAGCGAATATCAGCCCCCCTGCGGAAATGGCGCGCTGGAACGAACTGGTGCACGCCTTTGTCACACACCTTATTGACCGCTACGGCATTGACGAGGTCCGTCACTGGTACTTTGAAGTGTGGAACGAGCCAGACCTCAAGGATGTATTTTGGTCGGGCAACCGCGAGCAGTACCTGGAACTGTATCGGCACACGGTAACAACCATCAAGGCCATAGACCCCAAATTGCCTGTGGGCGGCCCCTCCACATCCAAGAACCTCTGGATACAGGAGACCCTGGAGTTCTGCCGGGACAACGACCTACCCCTTGATTTCGTATCCACCCACCACTACTGCGCAGACGCCGCGCTGGAAGTTGGGGCCGACATCTACGACATGACCTATCGTGGCCATCAGGCTATGGTCGATGACGTAAAGAAAACGGTAGCCACGGTCCGGGCCTCTGCTTATCCAGATGCAGAGGTGCACTACACTGAATGGAACGTCTCGCCATGCCACGAAGATCGCTTTGGCAAGGACTCCGAGTTCAATCCAGCCTTCGTATTGCAGACACTCGCGGGGCTGGACGGCGTTGTGGACGTTTACTCCTACTGGTGCATATCAGACATATTCGAGGAATCGGGGCCGGGGCTGTATCCCTTCTCCGGCAAATACGGCCTGATGAATATCAACGGTGTAAAAAAGCCGGTATACCATGCCTTCGCCTGGATGAATCAACTCTACGATGAGGAAATTTCCACAGAACACCCCGGGCTGCGAGTAACCCGCAACGGTGACGACTTCCGTATCCTCCTCTGGCAGTTTGAAGATCCCCAGGAAACAGACTTCAACGGTGGTGACTACAGCTTCCAGGAAGCACCAGTAAAACGCAGCTTGACACTGGAGGCCGTGACCGGCGACTACCAGGTAAGCGGTCTGCGTATCGGCAGAGATGCGGGCAACGCGTATCGCGCCTGGCAGGATATGGGCAGCCCGCAATACCCTACAGCGGAACAGATTGCCAGCTTGCATCAGGCCGCAGAGCCCGCGTGTTGCCGCGATGAAATAATTTCGGCTGACCAGGGCACAATCACGCTGGAGCAGACACTGGAGCACTCCAGTGTTGTTTTCTACGAATTAAAAAAACTCTCCTGAGAAAGGGCACAACATGTCTGGCGTAAAGTTATCCCGACTGGAAAAGTTCTCCTACGGCCTGGGCGATACGGCCAGCAATATAGTGTTCCAGTCGGTCATGATGTTCCTGACCTTCTTTTATACCGATATCTTCGGTCTTTCGGCTGCAGCGGTGGGCACCATGTTCCTTGCTGTGCGAGTACTGGACGCGGTCACTGACCCACTGATGGGCGCTCTTGCCGACCGCACCCAGACACGCTGGGGAAAATTCAGGCCCTATCTGCTGTGGCTGGCCCTGCCCTACGCTGCTATCTGCGTTCTCACCTTTACCACCCCGGACCTGGATGGCGGCGCCAAACTGGTTTACGCCTACATCACCTATGCACTACTAATGGTGATGTACACCGCGATCAACATTCCCTACTGCGCCCTTGGCGGCGTACTCACCGACGATCCCAAGGAGCGGCTTTCCCTGCAATCGTGGCGTTTCGTACTGGCCTCTGCGGGTGGCCTGATGGTGACAGGGCTGACATTGCCACTGGTAAACCTCCTGGGGGGCGGAGACAAAGCCCTTGGCTACCAGCTGGCGATTGCACTACTCAGTGCCATGGGGATCATCATGTTTGTGGTGTGCTTTGCCAACACACGCGAGCGCGTGGTCGCCAAGTCTGAATCTACAGGTTCGCCATTCAGCGATCTTCGGGGACTGCTGCGCAATGACCAGTGGGCGCTACTGTCAGTACTCACTTTTTTGATTGTCATCGGTGTAATGATTCGCGGAGCCGTCGCACTCTACTATGTAAAGTACATCTTGAACTCGGAATCCTCCGCCACAGCGTTTATGACATTGGGCATGCTGGGTATGCTGATCGGGGCCAGCCTCGCACCTGCTGTTTCCGCCAGGCTGTGTAAAATAAAAGTCTACAGTTTCTGTAATATAGGCATAGCTGTCCTTTGCTTGCTGTTCTACGTTAAGGGCCACTCCTCCATCGCTCTCGCCTTTGGTCTTCACTTTATTATTGGCCTGCTACAACAACTCACTACACCAATCCTCTGGGCGATGCTCTCAGACACGGTGGATTATGGCGAGTGGAAGAGCGGTACCCGTATTACCGGCCTGGCTTTCTCAGCCACTCTATTCGCGCTTAAATTTGGCATGGCCCTCGCGGGGGCTATGACCGGCTGGGTACTTGCAGGCTACGGGTACGATGGCAGCGCAGCCCAGCAATCTGACTCTGCACAGCATGGCATTATTATTTTGTTTACTTTGGTGCCTGCCCTTACGGCCATTGTGGGCGCGGTACTCGTGCGGAAGTATCAACTGGATGATGCAACACTGACTGAAGTGCAGCAGCGCCTGAAAAATGGCGCGCCATTTACCCCCCTTTCGTCCCTAAGCACAACCTCAACCCATTAGGAGCAAGCAGAACGATGCGCGTAATAGTAATAGGCGCCACCGGTCACATTGGCAGCTACCTCGTTCCACGACTGGTCAACGAGGGTCACGAGGTCGTTGCTGTGAGCAGGCAAAAACAATCTCCCTACCAGCAACACACTGCCTGGCGGAGCGTCGAATCGGTATCCCTTGATCGAGAAAAGCTGGACTTAGAGGGCTCCTTCGCCAGGGAAATCGGGGCGCTCAGGGGCGATGTCGTCATAGACCTGATTTGCTTTACACTCGATAGCGCCAGGCAACTGGTAGACGCCGTTGCGGGAGACATTCAGCAGTTTCTTCACTGTGGGACCATCTGGGTTTACGGAAAGACAGCCCAGCAACCCACGACGGAATCACACAAACGCGAGCCCCTGACCGCTTATGGCCGAGATAAAACTGCTATCGAATCATGGCTGCACTATCAAACTGTGGAAACAGGGTTACCTGCCACGGTTATCCACCCCGGACATATCGTGGGCCCAGGCTGGACTCCACTCAATCCAGCGGGAAACTTCAGCACCCAACTGTTTACTGATATCGCTGCTGGAAAAGAAATTCTGCTGCCAAATCGCGGACTCGAGACCCTGCACCATGTCCACGCCGACGATGTTGCACAGGCCTTCGTATGCGCCATGAACAATCCGGACAAGGCCAATGGGGAGTGTTTTAACGCTGTCGCTGATCGTGCACTGGGTTTGACTGAATATGCCCAGGGTCTCGCCGGGCACTGGAAACGAGAAGCACGCATACGCTATATCCCGCTGGAGGAATGGCAGCAACACGCCTCTGCTGAAGAATATGCGGCCACCCTGGAACACCTGAGCCATAGCCCCAACTGCAG
>Ga0055584_100002907_pt1 | contig 16969 bp, 12 predicted proteins | sample OSDHelmetaG_FD_58716 | JGI IMG/M metagenome (GOLD analysis project Ga0055584, IMG submission 58716) | Pelagic marine sediment microbial communities from the LTER site Helgoland, North Sea, for post-phytoplankton bloom and carbon turnover... | ecosystem: Environmental > Aquatic > Marine >... | reverse complement strand
ACAAGCCGGCGCGCATCTTAGGCGGCGCGCTGCAAACTCGCTAATGCATGCGCGCTCAGCCCACGCGCGCCCAGCACCTCCAGCGCCGGGGTGCGATCGCCGGTGCGGCTGATAGTGCGCGGGCCGTGCAAGGTTATGAGGTCAAAGCCAAGCGATTCGTATAGCGCTAAGACTCGCTCAGTCGCTTGGTTTGAGGCCACCACCGGGCCATCGTGTTCGCTTAACCATTGCGCAAGTTGTTGCTGCTGTACCCAATCAAAGCCGCCTGCCGCGTAATTTGCGAATGTCGCGTCATAAGGCGGGTCAGCGTAGACAAAATCACCTGGGTTCAAGCCCACGCGCGAGAAGTCGCCACACGCAAATTGCCAGCTAGCAAGCAATGAGCGGTACGGCTCGAAGTCGCGCAGATAATTAATTGTGGTGTGTTTCCCAAACGGCACATTAAATTGTCCGGACTTATTAAAACGACACAAGCCATTAAAACCAGTTCGATTTAGGAAATAAAAGAGTGACGCGGTCTTTTTCGTGTGCTTCGAGCGCCCGCTGATAAGGTGATTGAACTCCGCTCGATGCGCCAGATATAACTCGCGTTCATTGCGCATCTCAATGGTCACCCGCAAGCCCGCTTGCAGCTGCTTGTAAAAATTAATGGTGTGCGGATTTATATCGCTCAATAGTGCGGTTACAGGACGCAAACCAAGTGCGACTGCGAGCCCGCCGCAAAATGGCTCTACTAGCCGCCGATGCGCAAATGGCGCCCATAGTTCGCGCAATCTAGGCACCAGCCAACGCTTTCCGCCAGCCCACTTAAGCGGCGGGCGCAGTGCATTGGCACTACGCGCCACGCCGCTTCCATGTAAAGCCTTGCGCATCGAGTTGTGCGCGCAACCAAGCTGCTGCGTCGTCTACCAGGGCCCGTGCGCCGCGTAAGCCAAGCTCTGTTTCGCGATAATCACCGTCCATATGCGGCAAGCACGACAGTTTAATGCTGGGATGTTGCGCAATTAACGCCTGCATTAGCGCGATCAATTGCCCTTCACTGGTGCCAGGTAAGGTAAACAGTTCTTCGATATTGCCTTCGCCCGCGCTTAAGTGGATGTAATGCTCGTCTAAGACCCAGTCCATCATCGGCCACGCCATTTTCGGGAAGCCTGGGACAAAATGCACGTGACCTAGGCTAAACCCAGCGATACGGTTCACCGGGTTGGGAATGAGTCTCGCGCCGACCGGCAGATGCGCCATATGAATGCGTTGCGGGTAAGCGTCGGCGCCGAAGCGATCTTCAATAATTTTGCCAGCCTGTGGATGCAAGGCGAGATCCACACCAGCCGCCTGTGCCGCCGCCGCGCGGGTGTGATCATCAGGCGTCGCGCCAATTCCACCGAATGAGAAGACCAACTCATTTGCTTGCATTGCGCGCTGTAATTCAGCCCCCAGCCGTGGTGGATCATCGCCAATATAAGTTGCCCAATCGAGTTCTAAATTACGTGTCGCCAGCGTCTCAATTGCACGCGTCATATGGCCATCGCGGCGTTTCCCAGTCAGTAACTCCGACCCGATAATGATCAAACCGATTTGCATGACAAAAGCTGCTCTTAGTATGCGTGCGCATCCGTACCCATTCGAACACGCGGTTCAGGAGGCGCCCGATGCTGCTTGCTGTGGACGGTTACCTTGTAACCAGTGTGCTGCGGATTCGTGCATATGCAGTAGCGCGGGTAAGACTACTAGGACCAGTATTGTCGCAAATGCGAGCCCAAACGAAATAGACACTGCCATTGGAATCAGAAATTGCGCTTGCAGCGAGGTTTCGAACATCAACGGTGTCAGACCCCCAATAGTGGTCAGTGAGGTTAACAGAACCGCGCGCAAGCGCTGACATGCAGCCTCAATAATGGCTTCCCGGTAAGGTACGCCATTGTCGCGTAACTCCTTGAAGAAAGTCACCAAGATGATCGAGTCGTTCACAACAATCCCGGATAAGCCAAAGAAGCCAAACAGCGACAAGATGGTCAAATCAATGCCGAGCATGAAATGCCCCGCCAACGCACCGACTAGACCAAACGGGATTGCCACCATAACTAGCAGCGGCCAGGTGTAAGACGCAAACACCCATGCCAGCACCAGATAGATCATCGCCAAGCCGAACATCATGCCAAGCCGCATATCTGCAAGCGTCTCGGCCTGGTCCGCCGCGCGCCCTTCGAAGCGGAAGGTCACGCCGTGCTTGGCGTTGAGTTTAGGCAATACCTCGGCGGCCAACAGCGCGTTGACCTTGTTATTGTTATTTACCGCTGGGTCAATGTCGCCAGAGACTTTAACCGAAAGCTTGCCTCCGAGGTGGCGCAGCACTTCGAAACCACGCTGAAAGCGAATGTCGACAACGCTCAACAGCGGCACGGTCTCGCCAGTTGGTAATTGCACGCCAAGATTTTCAAGTGATGCGAGTTTATAGCGTTCTGCGTCGGGCAAAACCACCCGCACCTCAATTTCCTCGCCATTGTCTTGAAAAATCTGCGCAACTTGACCGTCATAGGAGGCACGCAGTTGGCGTCCGATAGATTCAACCGACAGCCCGAGTGAACGCCCTTGTGGGTTCATCGTGTAGATTAGCTGCTCAGGCCCAAATGGGAGGTCATCTTCGACCCCGGATATGCCCGCGACACCCTTTAAGGTCTCCTGTAACTCGAGCGCAGCAGCTTTGAGCTTACGCGCATCATCACCTTGCAAGCTCACATCCACGTCGCGTCCTGGAGGGCCGCCGCGGCGTTCGAATATAGACAGTGTCTCCAAGCCCGGTTCCAGCTGCATACGTGCACGCCAAGCGTCAATGATCTGAGAATTCCGCACATCACGCCGATCCGGCTGCAGTAATTCGACCAGTACTGACGCGTACTGATCGCCACGCGGTGGATTAAAACCTTCCGGCGCACTCATGCTACCAAGCGTCGTGACGGCAGTGCTAACAAGTCCGCCGCCCAGATCACTATCGACCGCATGTAGTGCCTCTACCGCGCGGGTCGCGTAAACGCGCGCCCGCTCCGGCGGGGTGCCGGCAACAAAACCGAAGTTGGCCGTAAGGATGGTGCTCTCGGCAGTCGGAAAGAAGTTGAACTGGATACGTCCGCCAGCCAGCAGCCCAAGTGCCAAGATCAGTGATGCAACGGTCAGCGCAATGGTAATACCAGCGTGGTCGACCGCAGCAGTGACGACAGGTCTGAAAATACGGTTCTTAAAGTTGTCGAAGCCATCGTCGAGGATTTGGCGTACGCGGCTGCTCTGTGGCTTAGCGCAGGCAAAGGTATGACGTAAGTGCCCCGGCATAATTAGGAAACTCTCCACTAAGGACGCGGCAATAACACACACAATTACCAGCGGGATCGCAAATAGGATATTCCCAATAATTCCGCCAACCAGCATCAGCGGCAAGAACGCTGCAACTGTCGTCAGCGATGAGGACATGACCGGCGCAAACATACGCTCGGCACCACTGGTCGCAGCGTTGAGTGGCGGTGCACCTGCTTGAAAATGGGTCAGAGCGTCTTCGCCAACGACGATTGCGTCATCAACAATAATGCCAAGCGCCATAATTAGCGCGAATAGACTCACCATATTGATGCTGCCGCCAACCACAAATAACACGCCCAGTGTGGCCATAAACGACACCGGAATTCCGACGGCTACCCAGAACGCGACACGCGCATTCAGAAACAAGAACAGTGCCGCTACCACCAGCACCAAGCCAGTGCCGCCATTGCGCATCAGCAACATGATGCGCTCGTTGATGAGTTTCCAAGCGGCATCGTAGCTTTCGACTTCGATATTTGCTGGCAGGCTGGGGCGACGCTCTTTTAGCCACTTCTCGACCACTTTGGCTGATGCCAGGCTATCAGCGCTCTCGGCACGGCGTAGCTGCAACTCTACTGCGGGTTTGCCATTGAACTGCACGGCCACTTGTCGCGAGCGCGGGCGCCGCTCTATGTGTGCGATCTCCCCTAGCGTCAGGTAACGTCCTGACTCGTCACTGACGATTGGCAAACGTGCGAAACCTTCTTCGTCACGACGCTGTTCCAGCGCCCGTAGCTGACGCGAGACTTCATCACGCCCAACCGTGCCAGCCGGAATGTCGCGGGAGGTTTGTGCCACTCGCTCAGCGATTTGCGACAGCGACAAATCCAGCTCGCGCAAGCGCACAGATGGCACTTGAATCGCAATTTCCTCGTCTGGCAAACCGCGAATAGAGATTTTCGCTATGCCTGCATCGAGTAGCTCATCTTCGATTTGACGCACGAGCGGGCGCAGTTCGGAGAGTTCAGTGGGACCAGATATAAGCAAGCGTGCGACCGGCTCGTAGCGAACTGCTTTGGAGACCTCTGGCTCTTCGGAGGTTGTCGGCAGGTTGCGAACCAAGGCGACACGCTCTTTGACTTGGTCCAGCGCGACCCCCATGTCGGTGCCTTGCTGATATTCCAGGCGGATGGTGCTTAGCCCCTCGGCTGAAGTTGAGTTCAGCTTATTGAGCGCGTCGAGCGTGCGCAGTTCCTGCTCTAATGGAATGGTTATGCCGGACTCAACATCTTCCGCAGGCGCGCCCGTCCATTTGACCTTAATGGTGACGATATCTAAGCCAAAATTCGGAAAGAACTGGGTGTTGAGCTTGGCTAAGCCAAAGACACCGGCGAGTAGCATCATCACCATCAATAGATTTGCTGCTACGCGATGCGCGGCGAACAAGCCCAAAATTGACGTGGGCGGGTTTGGGTTCGTCTTCATCGGCTCAATGTTGGGGTGCGGCGCGAAGATCTCTAGCCTGCCTGATGTAAAGAAACGTTAACTTTAGCGGTGCTCTTTGCTTGCCATTGCTGGCAAAAACACCCGCGCCAAGATCTACGCGGAGCCATTGAGTGTGGCTTGTACGATGGCCGCTGCATGTATCGCGGCACTGTCGATCACTGGAAAATCGAGGCACGCGTTGCCGTACACGAGATTAAGGTCGGTGCCACCCAACAGCACGCACTCGGCACCATGGTCGCGCACAAGCTTGCGACCAGCTAACAGTAATCGCTCGCGTTGCTCGACTGTCGCGGCGCCAGCAACAGCCATGTCTATGTAGTCATCGTTTGCTTGGGCAAGCTCGTCACCAGGTGGCACCACCACCTCTAGTGTCGCCAGCGCGCCATACAGGCCAGTCTGCATGACGATTCGCGTACCGAGTACGCCAACGCGTCGCAAACCCAGCTCACGCAGATGTGCACCGACGGCGCTCGGCCCATCGATCAGCGGGCGCGGCGAAATCGGAGCGAATTCTTGGGCACAGAAATGCCCTCCCATAGACGTAATCGCAATAACCTCCGCTCCGGCAGCGCTAAGCTGCTTGGCAACGCGCTGGTATTCTGCGGCTTGCTCGAGCGCACGCCCGGCGGCAACATTGCGTGACAAAGTAAGTGCGCTGGTATGCGCAATGGTCAAATCCAACTGTTGCTCAGCAGCTGCGTACGCTTTCGCGATCTGTTCATAGTAGAAAGACGTGGCAACGGGACCAATACCGCCAATGAGACCAATGTGCATTAGGTGCGTTTCCTGCTCAGCAATGTCTACTTCTTACCCGATTTCATTTAGGCAGCAACGCCGCCCCATAAGTCATCGGCCGTCGCTACCACCAATTCCAATTTGCGCCGTTGCTCATCATAACTGAGCTCATTGCCTTCTTCCGTTGATGCGAAGCCGCACTGCGGTGCGATGCCGAGCTGAGCGATATCTGCATACTTTGCTGCCTCGTCAAAACGTCGCTTTAGATCATCAACAGTTTCGAGTGCGCCTTGCTTGGTTGTAATGAAACCGGGCATGACGCGTTTGCGGCCTTTGGGCAGAAGTCGCAGTGGCTCAAGGCCACCGGCTCGCTCGCTATCATATTCCATGAAGTACACGTCCACATCGGTCTGATTAAAGATTGCATCAACCACTGGGTCGTAGGCGCCGTCTGCTACCCAGGTGGAGCGGAAATTCCCACGGCACATGTGCATGCCAATCAGCATGTCGGCGGGCCTATCCTTGATCGCATTGTGCATAACGTTCGCGTACTTGGAAATTAACCAATCAGGGTCAAAACCCGCGGCTCTTTTTTGTTCCCGAATTTTCGGATCACACAGATACGCAAAGAAGATGTCGTCCATCTGCAGGTAGCGGCAACCTACATCGTAGAATGCTTGTACGGCCTTCGCGTAAGTTCTTTCGAGGTCTGCAAACAACACCTCCACGTCTGCATATTGTGGCGGCGCAATATCGGCTGGCGCGGTGCGGAAATGACACGCACTTGGACCAGGAATCGATATCTTCGGTAGCACCTTCGTGACCGACGCAAGGTAGCGAAAGTGGTCCAGCATTGGGTGCTTGTCAGGGAAATCCAGGCGACCCGTTATTGTTGGGTGAATGGGGCGTAAGGCCCTGCCATGAAACTGCACGCCAGTGTCGCGCTCAACCAATTCCATGCCGCTTAACGCGCCCATGAAATCATAATGCCAAAATGATCGGCGGTACTCGCCATCCGTGACTACTGGCAAGCCAACATCTTCCTGCATGGACACGACCGTCGTGATCGCTTGATTTTCTATTTCCAACAGATCATCGTTGGTGTTGAAACCGCTACTGGAAACGGTACTGGCGCCGTGATGCACACGCGCCTCGTGCACGTTTCGCGGGCGCAGCAAACTGCCTACATGTTCGGCTCGAAACGGTTTGGGACGAGTGAGTACTGTCATGGCGTTCAGTCAAACCTCTGTGGCGTATAAGTTTTGCAGTGTGCCATAGCGACCAACACATGTGACGCTTTCAGTCAGGCTTTGTTCGCGAGTATTGCTAAGATCTAATTCGACTCATTTCTTAATTCGACAGTTGTGTGTTCAGTAACACTCAGTGCCAGCAAATGAGTCGACTCAGTGATGAACTTTGTAGGCTGCTTAAGCGCCTGGACTCAGAGTACCTTCCGGTGCGCATTGCGAGTTTTTGGCTATTGATTTTGGTAATGTCTTGCGGACACGCAGACAAACATACCACCAGATTCATTTGTGCTCGCATTCTTAACGAAACGCACGATCGCATGGCGCGCAGGCATTGTGCTTCGTTACGGCGTTTTTGTTGGCGCACTGGGCATTGTTAAAATTCCTTACGAATAACGACATAGGCATGTACGTAATCCATACCGTGCCCAGCTGGGGATGACGCCACGCGGTCTTCGTAACTTGAGTAGAAGTTGTCGACTAGTTCGTTTCTGGACTCAAGAGACCGGCTCGGATCGAGTGCGCCGGCAAAGGTACTTTGGGTCCACGATCGCAGCGTTGGCACATAGTCGCGCGCAAATCGCCGTGCATCGCCGTGTTGTTGGAAATCGACCTTGTAAGGGCAATCTACAATGCGGGTCTGAATGGACTCCAAACGCAAGCCTGCTCGATATATGTCCGACGACTGATCCACTAGCGGCGCGCTAAATTCTTCCACATCGTTGTAATACTGGGGTAGCGTCATGCGGGCGTACTCAGCGTGCGTGATGTCGCCGTTGGCAACCATATCAAGCCATAGTTCGTTGAACATTCCAAACATGTCCACGCCACCGGTGTGGCCGAGGTACCGCCCCTGTTCATCGCGGCAAAAATTCACCAGCACTAAGCGTGCCCCAGGTCTCAGTTCACGCGCGCGTTGCGCAAGTATAGTGCGCCAATCTGCGTGTCCTTGGCGTTGAAATTCAGCTAATTCTTTGCCGCTCGCACCAACAGCTTGTACGTGGTCACTTATGTCGCAAGGCTTACGGCTTAGCCAATGCATTGCGGTTGACGAAAAACCTAAATCGAGGGTGTTGTCTGGGCAAAGTTGGCGATAGAAGGAACTGCCGGATGCGCTTGCAAAAACGCCACTGAAGTCATCTAGGTATGCGGCTTCGGGACCTGCCTCTAGGCCGTGCAATATCGCGAATAGAGCGTTGTAGTTGTTGCGCGGTTGATCGGTGTATAACACGTGCACTTGGCGGCTCGATGCACCAGCGCGCACTGTCTCAATCGCGCGTCGCACAAGTGCCATCGAGCTACCACCGTCGGCGCAGCCCATGTCTGAGAAGCAAAATGCATCAGTGCGGTCTAGCTGCATTTTGCTTATTGCATCTAGCACCAAAGGTGTGGCGCCATCGATTACCTTCTTGGTACCAATTGTTGCCAGCCAGTAGCCAGCCCGCATGGTGACGTTATCTGCCTCCGTTGCACCACTCATGGATTTTTTTCGCCCGCCGCTTGGACCGCGCGCAGTAAGGCTGCGAGTGCGGCTTCGGTAAAAGCCCACATATTGGCTTCGCGATCGCTATCGCCCGTTTCCAAGGTCATCAGCTCCGTCACCGGGCCAGAGACGGCAATGCAAGTGTGGCCTGCGGCATCGCCGTAGCTATTTCCCGTGGGACCTGCGGCACCGGTCTCCGCGAGCCCCCAGGTGGTTCTGAATTCGCTGCGGATAGTCTCAGCCGCAAGTGCCGCGTAGGGCTCTGAAGAAGACCGCACCGCGGCGGGTAAGCGCGTGGGTAAACCGAGAAACTTTTTGCGTGCCGGGCCAGTGTAAATGACGCCGCCACCCATGAAGTATTTACTCGCACCCGACTGCGCTAACAGCGCGGCGCTTATGAGTCCGGCCGACGAAGATTCTGATACGGCCACGGTGTCGCCGCGTCGTTTGAGCAATGCGCCAAGTTCGCGCGCCATCGGTTCAAGTTGCATCGAGTCAAGCCTTGTATACGTTTTTGAATAGTGAAACTGTCGCAGACATCGGGCCGTTGAGCAAAGGGTCAATTCAGCATGAGAATCATGTTTGTTAGCGAACTCATTCCAATGCTCGAGCAAGCACCTCAGCCCGTGTTGCTGGATACTGCTAGTGCAGCTTGCGAAGCCGCTACTGCGGTAGCTGCATCGATCGCATCGCCGCTTGTGCTTCGGTGACTAAGCGGTCAAACAATTCGCTCGCTGGCACCGCGCTTGCGTGGCCAACACCTTGACCTGCCCACAATGCCAGGAATTGTGCGTCACCACGTTGCGCCGCCGCAGCCCGAACGCCGCTAAAGATTGAATACTGTGCCGGGAATGGCAGCAAAGAGTCTGGCTGTTGTTCAATGTATTCCATATAGCGGTTGCGCAAACCGCGGGCGGGTTTGCCGGAAAACGCCATCGTGACTTGTGGCTGCTCCTCCGTCGCCGCCTGCACGGCATCTCTATACGTGTCGGCAACGCCACTCTCCGGGCACCCAAGAAAGGCCGTGCCGAGCTGCACCGCGCCGGCGCCAAGCACCAGGGCTGCGCTAATGCCACGCCCATCCATGATGCCGCCTGCCGCTATAACGGGCACATCCACTGCATCTACGATCTGCGGTACCAGCGCCATGGTGCCGATCATCGCGTGATTCCAGTCACCGATAAAGGTACCGCGATGCCCGCCCGCTTCTGCGCCTTGCGCAATCACCGCATCCACACCAGCGTCAACCAGTGCTTTTGCCTCTAATACTGTGGTCGCCGACGACAGTACTAAAGATCCGGCGTCGTGCGCGCGCTGTACTGCGGCGGCGGGCGCACCGAAGTGGAAACTAACGATCGGAACGCCTTCTTCCAGCATCACATCGAGCTGTTCATCGAAGGGACCGAACATCGCACCGGGCTCTGGCACTGGGCCTGCGTCGAGTTCCTCATGCAAGGGCGCCAAGCGCGCCTGCATACGCTTGACTGCTTGCGGATCTACGGTAAGCGGCTCCCAATCTGGCACAAACAAGTTGACGTTATAAGGTCGGTCGGTCAGACCTTTGATCGTACGGATGACTTCGCGAAGCTTTGCGGGCGGCGTACCCGCCGCGCCGAAACTACCTAAACCACCGGCCTTGGAAACTACTGCCGCGAGCTCTGGAGTCGTTGCTGAGGCCATTGGTGCTTGCACAATGGGATGATCTATTCCAAACAAACGACACACGCGATCATTGGGCCACATAGTCTCAGAGTTCCTAGAGTTGCGAGGGTTACGAAGGTTGCCCCGTGCCTACTGTGCGGCGTCGACATCTGGCGGCGTGCAGCCAGTATCGCAGCATTGTCCCGGCTGGGCCGCATCCGACACCGGCACGCCGTCGCGGGCCAATACGCCGCGATCGAGTAAGCGCTCAACCAGCTCGCGCTTTTCGTGGATCGGATAGCGCTTGTGAATCTCACCTTTCATTGCTTCAGGCGAGCCACCACCGTGCAAGCTGATGACAGACATCCAGCCAGCACTATTTGAGGCGGTGAGGTCTTCGATGAATCGCGCCACGTGCGCGCGTCGCTGATAAGGCACATTTGGGCTAGCTTGTAGCACCGCGGCTAAATCAGCAGCCGTTTCAGGGTTATGGTCTTCTTCGGGTGACGGCAGTGTCACCACCAGCCCGCCGGAGACTTGATGGGCAATGCGGTGCATGTCGTAGATCTGGGTCGCTAGGAGCAGCTTACCAATGTTGGCGTAAACCGCCTCAGGCTCAATTGCGCCGGAGCCGTCTGTTACGCCGTAGGTGGATGCTGCTATTCCGCAGGCGTAGAAACCTTCGACAATTTTTATGAGCTCCACCATGTTTTCGCGCAGCGAGCCTTTATTTGCATCAAGGCCATTGGCTTCGATCATCAGGGCGCCGGCGCCAATCAATAGATCGCCAAAGCCTGCGCGAGCCCCGATGCAGGTATGGCGGTGATGCGCAGCATAAGTTTTGGTCAACAATTCAGCATGTTGCCATTCGCCACACAAAAACACTTTGTCCCAGGGCACAAACACTTTGTCGAAAATACACGCGCCGGTGGATTGCCCGTACATCGCAGAGAAAGGCGCACAAGCCGATTCACCAGGACGCCCAGCTGGCCGCGCAACAATAGTCACACCTGGCGCATCTAGCGGCACCGCGCAGCACAGCGCGAAGTCGCTATCCGCCTCGGTCATCGCGCGCCCTGGCATGATCAGCAACTCGTGCACATAGGGCGCAGACGTTACGATCGCTTTAGTGCCAGAAATAACGATGCCGTCCACGCGGCGTTCCACGACATGCAAATAAGCATTTTTGTTGGGCTGTTGATGTGGTCGCAATGATCGGTCGCCCTTCGCGTCCGTCATCGCAATGCCTATCGTGAGGTCGCGTGCTTGTACATCGTGTAGATAATTTAGGAAGCGGGCGTGATATTCAGTTGCGAAGTCTTGGTCGAGCCGGTAACTCGCCTGATAGACCGCATTTAATCCATCTTGCGACAAATAACGCATCGCGCAGCCGGTTTCCTGGCAAACGAGGCGCGTGTATTCAAGCTTCGCGAGCAGGTCTTCGCTGCTGGTGTTGATGTGTAAGAAGCGATTTACCGTCGCGCCGCTGGTGTGCGCAGTCGCGGTGCCAATGGCCGCGTAGCGGGCTTCCAAGGCGTAATCGTAAGTGAGTGCAACCGCATTGATCCCAGGCCTTAAGCGCGGGTCGTCAGCAATATTTTCGACGCGCTCGCCTTTAACGAATACGCGCGGCGTAAGGCTACGCAAAGAATCGCGGAAGTCCGCACCGGTCATCATCATGCTCAAGGCTCCTAATGTTGCCGGCTAGTGAGTCAAGGCACCGGCAAGCCAAATTTCGGACACTATTATTGCAGCCAAGCGCCGCTCGCCGCCATTCGCGCAGGCCGGCACCAAGCAGACGACTCACCCGCCTGCAAGCGCGCTGGCGGGCGCCCGATGCAGGTACGGTCAAGCCCTGCGTAATACCCGCCCCGGCCGGTTGCCGGTGGTTTTGCCCTGGTGCCACACCACTGCGCCGTTGACGAACACTTGCTCAATGCCGTGCGAGGGCACCGCCGGATTATCGAAGTCACCCGCATCAAGCACCGTCAATGGGTTAAACAACACCACGTCGGCAAATGCGCCGGGGCGCAACACCCCGCGGTCAGTTAGGCCAAACACGCGCGCGCTCAAACCGGTCATCTTGTGGATGGCGGTTTCGAGATTGAATAAGCCGACCTCGCGCACGTAATGCCCTAGCACCCGAGCAAAGGTGCCCCATAAGCGTGGGTGCGGATGTTCGTCATGTGGCAGCCCATCAGAGCCGACCATCGAGCCTGGATGGCTCAACACGCGGCGCAGATCGCCCTCGTCCATCTGGAAATAGATGGCACCGGCTGGTAGCAAGCGTTCAATAGCGTCGTCGAGCGAACAATCCCAACGCGCGCGGATGTCTTCGAGGTCTTGGCCGCGAAGCTCTGGGTGCGGTGTCGACCATGTCACCAGCACTTTCTCGGCCCGCGCCACGAACTGAGCCAGCAACACTGTTGAACTGGCAATATATGGGTAGACATCTAAATCAACGGTTTGCCCGGCTGCATTCGCAGCATCAATTTGCGCCAGGGTATCGCGAGTACGTCCCCAATTGGCGCGCCCACAGGCTTTGTGATGCGATATAACAACGCGCGCCTTGGCACGCGCGCCAATGTCGACCGTCTCATCCACGGAGTCGGTAACGTGATTCTCTTCATCGCGCATGTGTGTTGCGTACAAACCACCATGGCGGGCGGCGCGTGCGGTCAGCGCCACCACTTCTTCCGTTGGTGCGGCGATCGCAGTCGGATAAGCGAGGCCGGTACTGAGCCCGATGCAACCTGCCGCCATCGATTCGTCCAGCACAAGCCCCATGTGCTCGATTTCTGCAGCCGATGCGCCACGATCCAAACGCTCCATGGCACCGACCCGCAAGGTCGAGTGGCCCACCAGCATTGCGATGTTGACAGCCGCCGGCGCGGCCTCAACGGCGCCCAGGTATTCGGCCATGCTGGCGAAGCGGAACCATTCTTGATCGCCGAGCAAATTAAGTGGTGGCGGCGGCTTCTTGCCCGCCAGAGGTGCTAGCGAGATACCACAGTTGCCTGCGATCACGCTGGTCACACCTTGGCTGACCTTGGCGGCCATATCCGGACTTGACAATACCGCGCGGTCATCGTGGGTATGCGCGTCGATGAAGCCCGGCGCTACCGCGAGTCCGCTGGCGTCGATGCGTTGTTGCGCGTTCCACGCGCTCAGTGCACCGAGCGCAACAACGCGGTCACCGGTGATGGCTATGTCGCTCACTACGCCGACAGCGCCGGTGCCGTCGAATACGAGTCCGTTGGTGATTAGCACGTCGCAGCGGGGCTCTGTAGTTGACATTGAATAGCCTTTAACCTGTTAGATATATGGCGCCAAGATAAGCTGGGTAGGCGAAACTGTCACCTAGCCACGCGCATCAACGGCGTGCTTGCGTGCGCAGTTATTATTTGTTCCTGACATCCGCCAACGCGCTCATTACCGAGCACGGCGCTACACTACTGAACTTGAAAACCTGACTTCATCATTATACGCCCACAGCGGCGCAGTTTAAGGACATCAAAAATGCACGGCTCCTATCGAAGCTTTCTGTTCACACCTGGAGATCACCCACGCAAGGTTGCGAAGGTATTTAATGCGGGCGCGGACGCAGTCATTTTGGACCTAGAAGACGCCGTGGCGATTGCCGAAAAACCTTCTACTCGGGCGACCGTCGTCGCCGCGCTTGGCAAGCCGCGCAACTGTCTCGGCTATGTAAGGGTTAATGCCTATGACACCGAGTTTTGTTTCCGCGATCTCACCACGGTGGTCGGGCCGTGGTTAGACGGCATCGTGCTGCCGAAGGTCGAGACCGCAGACCAAGTACAAAGCGTTGATTGGATCATCGGACAACTGGAGGCCGAGCACGGTATGGCCAAGGGCAGTATTGACCTGATGCCGATAATCGAAACAGGCAAAGGCTTGTCGAATTTGCGCGAGATAGTGCGCGCAGGGTCACGCATAAAGCGTGTTAGTTTTGGTGCAGGCGACTACACCCTCGACATGAACATGAATTGGGGTATGGATGAAGCCGAACTGTCTCACGCGCGCGCCACAGTAGCCGTAGAGTCACGGGCTGCCGGTTTGGAGCCGCCAGTCGATACCGTGTTCATCCACATTGGTGAGCGTCATAGCGATGCCTTGACGAATTCAGCAACCTTGCCAAAGAACCTTGGTTTCCAAGGCAAGCTTTGTATTCATCCGGAACAAGTAGGACCAGTGAATAAGGTGTTTACGCCATCTGAAGATGAAGTCACGCATGCGCGCAAGGTAGTTTCTGCGTTCGAAGCAGCCGAAGCCGAGGGCAGTGCATCAATTCAGATTGATGGATATTTCGTCGATTATCCCATCGTTGAAAAGGCTCGGCGCATTGTCGCGGTTATCGAAGGCATAGAGTCGCGCAGCCAAGCGAGTTAGCGCGAGCGCTCGTAACTTGGCGGCACACTGCGCGTAGTGGAGAATTGAGCCGCATGTCGCCAAGCAAGACAAAGCGCTGGGCCTGGCGTTCTTTATTCGCAATTGCGAGCCTGTGTGCGCTCATTGTCGCGGGCCTGTACGGAGTTTTGAATGCCAGCCTAGCGCAGCTTGATGGATACCTTCAGCTGCCCATGTTGAAACACCCGGTCAGCGTCCAGCGTGATGCCTTAGGCGTACCCACCATCACCGCCGCCTCACGTTTGGACTTGGCGCGGGTGACTGGTTTTGTCCACGCTCAGGAACGATTCTTTCAAATGGATCTGCTACGCCGCGATGCGGCTGGCGAGCTGTCTCAGTTGTTTGGCGGAGCTGGCTTAAGTCACGACAAAAAGCGGCGTTTCCACGGCTTACGCGGTATCGCACGCGTTAGCGCGTCACAGTTAGGGGCGGCTGATCGCGAGCTTTTGGAGGCTTATACCGCGGGCGTAAATTCAGGACTCAAGGCATTGACGGCTAAACCGTTCGAGTACTTTGCGCTAAACCAAAGCCCGGCGCCGTGGCGGGTTGAAGACACCATCTTGGTGATTCACGCGATGTGGTTAACGCTGACCGATGAGAACGCCGATCGAGACTTGAATCTTACCCGCCTACACGAGGTGGTACCGGCGCAAATCTACGACTATTTGACCCAGCGAGGCACTGATCTAGATGCGGCTTTGGATGGCAGCGAGTGGCCGGTCCTGCCGATCCCAGATGCGCACGTATACAACGCTCGAGCGCGCGCTGAGGCCTTGTCATTGGCAGCTCCCGCGAGTGCCGCTATTGGCAGCGATGCGCATCTTGAGGGTTTGCAAGGGAGTAATAACTGGGCGGTCACGGCTAAGCGTTCCGCACATGGTGGCGCCATTGTCGCAAACGATATGCATCTGATGTTACGCGTGCCAAATCTATGGTTCCGAGCGCGCTTGCAAGTGACAGGCAAACTCGATATGACCGGTGTGACCTTGCCTGGCACGCCTGCCATTGTGGCGGGTAGCACTGGTAAGATCGCCTGGGGCTTCACCAATTCATACGCGGATACTGCGGACTTGGTGCGCTTAGAACTACATCCAGATGACCCACGCCAGTACCTCACCCAAAGCGGCTATAAGCAACTATCGGTGCGCACCGAGGTCATTGAGATCGCTGGTGGCGAGGCTGTCGCACACGCAATCGACAAGTCGATTTGGGGTCCGGTGCGCGATGCTGACGGGGTCCGATATGCGGTCCAGTGGATGGCGCGTGAGGTGCATGCATCCAACATTGCGTTGATGCGATTTGAGCATCTAGACAATGTCGCACAAGCCCTGGACGGAGCGCGTGCCGTTGGCATGCCACCACAAAACCTTGTTGTTGTAGATACCGCTGGCAACGCCGGTTGGGCGATCGCAGGCGCGCTGCCAGCACTGCGCTCGCAAATCGATCGACGCAGGGCATTGGCCTTCGACCAAGCGTCCGTCACACTTGGCCGCATTGGCGCTGCGGCGCCGTCGCTGGTCAATCCCGCTGACGGCAACCTCTATAGCGCGAACTCGCGCTTAGTAGACGCCAATTCGCATCCCGGCTTAGGCGACGGTAGTTATGCCTTAGGTGCACGCCAAGCCCAGATACGCGATGGCTTGCGCGCGCACGCGAAAGTTGATGAGGCGGTGATGTTGGATATTGCGCTAGACGACCGCGCGTTGTTTTTGGAGCGTTGGCGGGCGCTGCTTGCGGCAAGCTTGACCGCGAGCGTAGCACGCCGTGACCCACGCTTTCAGAAAATTCGCGAGCTGCTGCCAAGCTGGAGTGGCCGCGCATTGCCCGAAGACGTTGCGTATCGATGGGTACGCGAATTCCGAACCAGCGTCACGGACTTGGTTATGCAGGGCCTGCTCGCTGAGGTGCGTGCGCGTTATCCGGATTTTGAGTTGCTTAAGATGCGCCAACTAGAAGGTGTGGTTTGGCAAATTCTCGGCGCGCGGCCACAGCATTTATTGAGTCCACAATTTGCTGACTATGATGCGCTGCTAGTCGGTGCACTCAAGCGATGTGTGCAACGGGTTGCGGATGAGTTTCCCGGGCCGGTACAAGAGCGCACTCACGGTGAATACAACCGTAGCCCTATCGCACACCCGCTTACTCGGGCGGTACCGCAGCTGGCGAAGTTTCTAAATATGCCAGATGAGGCGCAGCCTGGGGATGCGTTTATGCCGCGCGTCAGGCGTCGCTGGGGCGGCGCGTCGCAGCGCTTCGCAGTGTCACCGGGCAAAGAGCAGCTAGGCTATTTCCATATGCCAGCCGGGCAAAGCGGACACCCCCTGTCACCCTTCTATCGGGCTGGGCATAGCGCTTGGGTGCACGGCGTTGCGACGCCGTTTCTGCCGGGGACAAAGCAGCATCTACTGCAATTCCTTCCTTAAGCACGCGCACCTTGATGCTGTGCAAGTCAGGTCGGCCTAAACTAACAATTTGCTGCGCCGACTTGCTGCGCGCGAGGCCGCGATCTACATTGATTAGCCCTCAGCTAGCGTCACGCACGAGCGCCTGCGCAACTACGTCCGTATTCAACAATGCCCCGATTAGAGAAAGCCTGCGCGATGTCATGCGAACATTTTCTGCACCGTATAATGCTGGCCGC
>Ga0055584_100002906_pt1 | contig 16969 bp, 11 predicted proteins | sample OSDHelmetaG_FD_58716 | JGI IMG/M metagenome (GOLD analysis project Ga0055584, IMG submission 58716) | Pelagic marine sediment microbial communities from the LTER site Helgoland, North Sea, for post-phytoplankton bloom and carbon turnover... | ecosystem: Environmental > Aquatic > Marine >... | reverse complement strand
GGCTTTGACGCCTATGTCATGGCGGACATCGACAGCAGCCCAGATCCAAACCGCTACACCCAAGAGTGGGGGCTGCCGGTGTTTCACCTGACCTCGGGCGAGGCGCTCAGTCAGAGCGACCAAGACGTGGAAGTGTACTTCGAGGGTGTGGAATACGTGGCCCAGGCCAAGATCCGCGGAGCGTCCTCTGCCGCCTACCCAAAGCCTAGCTACACGCTGGAGTTCCCCGAGGAAGAGCTGGACCTAAAGGATCTGTGGGGTAAGAAACGAAACCACTTGATCTTGCTGACGACCTTTGACGACAACAGCTATGTGCGCCAAAAATTGATCTACGACCAGTGGGCCGCGATGGCTGACTACTGGGGGCAAAGCCGCCTGACTCCCCGAACCTTCTTTTGTGTTCTCTACTTAGACGGGGATTACCAAGGGCTCTATGTTGCCCTAGACCGACCCGACGATGAGTTTATTCGGCACATGGGACTGGACGACAGCGGAAATCTGTACAAAGCGGTCAACCACGACGCGAGCTTCTACAGCTATGACTACTACGGCAATTCAAAGGGTGACCTGGCTGCCGGCTATGTGAAGAAAGAGGGCCTGCCCGAAGATGACTACCAAGACCTGCGCGACTTTGTCTCGTTCACGGCCAACTCCAATGCAAGCCAACTCAGCACAAATCTCCAGGACTGGACTCCAGACGGAGAGTTCATGGACTGGTTTCTGCTGGTCTACTACAGCCTCAGCGAGGACTCTGCAGGCAAGAACTCGTATCTGTACCACGATCCGGATAGTGACCTTTGGCGCTACATTCCCTGGGACTTTAACCACGCATGGGGACAAAACTGGTACACCCTGCGCACCGACTCGGACTTCCTGAACGACTACTACTCCCGGAACCGCATTTTTTGGGCCTTTCAGACCAATGGTGCGGCCGCAGACAGGCTGTGGGGGCGCTACACACAGATGCGGGCAGACGGCCCGCTACACCCGGACTGGATCACAGGTCAGTTGGACGGCTACTACGCCAAGATTCAGCCGTCTGCGGAAAAGGACTGGGAACAATGGGGCCGGGAGTACGAGACCTACGGATATTGGTCGAGCGCACGTTCAGGCACCTGGCAGGACTTTGAGGGGGAGAAGGACTACCTGTATGACTGGGTTCAGGAACGGGCTGCGGTGATAGACCGCGAGCACGGCGGCTGAGATAAAAGTGCCCAGAAAAGGCAACCACGCTCCCATACACTCTCTGAGTTTTTGGCCCTATTCGTATCCCTTGCCGGCCTTCTGCAGATGCGCCTGCGCCTCGTCCGCATTCATCTGCCCTTCAGCCGCTGGGTAGTCCCCAAAGTACGGCACCACATCCGTCGCCCGAACCTTGTGTCGCAACAACATAAAGTTCAGGTAGTGCGCCGGATGCTTGCGCACCCAGTCCGAGAACACGTCCACGTAGGACTGCATCGCCCGCTGCAGGTCCCCCGTCCTATCCTTGGTCCAGGTCAGCTTTAGCGGCTTTCCAATGATGACGCGGTGCTTGCGGTCACCCGGCTCCCGAACGACCACAGTGGGCAGAATCGCAGCCCCGGTCTTGCGCGCCAACTGAGCCGGCTGAACCGATACATTTGCCTGCCGCGCCATAAAGTCCACAGTGGTCCAGCGCCTGCCGCCCCCCCCGTCAAAAGCCAAGCCCAACACTTGATTCTGCTGCAGACACTCCAAAGCGGGTCGCAGAAACTTAAACACATTGATGTGTCGAACCGGCAGTCGCTGCTCCAGCTCCCACCGTCGCTCAAGCACCTTCTCCCACAGGGGAGTCGTACGCGTCTCCCGAAGGATATCGGCCCACACAGGCGGCGGCGCCGAGAGCTGGTTCATCGGGTAGCCCGCATGCCCCAGGGCCGGCATGATCATCTGGTTGGCCCCGAAGTGACCAATCAGGATGATGGCGCCCTTTCCCCGCTCTAAAGCGCCGTCCAGGTGTTCACGACCCTCGACCGCACACACCTGGTCGACCGTATCCCGACTCAGGTGCGGGTAGCGCAAGACCTCCAGCTCATTGAACATGGTCTGTCGGTAGGCTTCCCTTAATATCTCGCACTCGTCGTGGGGAAGAGGCTCGTCCCCAAAGAGCTTGTTGAGTTCATCCAGGGCAATGCGTCGCTCAACCTTGGCGACCTTGCGCACCGCGTCTCCGCCCACTCTGGCCGCATGACCCAGCACAGACCGAGGGACCCGAGCCAGCAAAGCCTGCCCGGGGTAATACAAGGATAAACCACCCACGTCCTTTATTAGCAGGACCGGATTCATCCAGTTGGGACGTCCAGACTGGCTCACTCGCGGTCATCCCGCTTGGCGTTGACAGGGACATCCACTACAGCACGGCGGTTGAGCTTTCCGTTGGGCAGCTTTGGCACTTCGTCCCAGAACTCCACAATTCGAGGCACCTTGTAGATGGCCAGACGGTCGCGACAGTAGGACTGCACACTTCGTACAGTCAGGTCCGAGCCTGGTACGGTCGAGATGACCGCCCGTGCGATCTCCCCGCGCACCCGCTCCTCGGCCCGCACCACGACCACATCTCGCACTTGGGGGTGGTCCTTGATGACCCGCTCGATCTCCAGTGGGTACACCCGGATGCCGCCAATCTTGAGCATGTCGCTGCGACGGCCCACAAACTGTATGAACCCATCCTCGCCGCGCGTGACCAGGTCCCGAGTGTGGTACCAGCCGGCCACGAAGAGCGCGACGGTCTCCTCCGGATTGTTCAGGTACTGACTAATGACCGCAGGTCCGCGAACCAGCATTTCGCCAGTCTCCCCGGGCTTGCAGTCGCGGCCGTGGGAGTCGACCACCTTGACCTCGTAGCCGGAAATGGGCGTTCCTGTGGTGCCGGGCTTTCTGGGCCGATCCGGGCGCATCGCCACTGCTACCCCAGTGGTCTCGGTCGACCCCCAAACAGGCATAAAGCTGGCCCCGAAAGCCTCTTCCATCTTGCGCAGGGTCTCCGCACTGACAAAAGCACCGCCGCTCTCCAAGACGCGAAGAGAAGACAGTTTTTCACCGCCCGCCTGCATGTGGTCCAGCAGCATTTCGTAAAAGCTAGGCACCGCCATCATCCAGGTGACGGAGAAACCTTCGATGGCCCGGGCGATGATGCGCGGGTTTAGGCTGTCCACAATCACAAAGGCGCCACCGCAGACCAAGCTGCGGTGAAAGAGTTCGTGGGGATGGGCAAAGACACTGAACATGCCCAGGAAGACGTCAGGGGTTGAGAACCCCATGCCCTCGAATCCATCTGGGGTCAGGCCGGTGTCCCCGTCAAAGGCTGTGAGGGCTTGGTAGAGGATATTAAAGTGCGAGGTCAGGGCCCCCTTCGGTTCCCCTGTGGTCCCACTGGTGTAGTTCAAGTAGCAGGGCTCCTCCGGCGAGGTCTCTACGCCCGGGTCGCTGTGCGCGCTCAGCTGGCTGTACTGGGTAGTGCCATGACGCCCCAGTTCCCCCACATACACGACCTTGGACGGATCGCTCAGGAACCGCATCAAGGGCTTGAGCACCTTGTCGAAGCTTGCTTCGGTGACCACGCAGCGGATTTTTGCGTTGTCGAACTGAAAGCGCACACGGTCCATGTGCAGCTTGAAGTTCACCGGCGCGTACATCGCCCCGATCCTGGCGCAGGCCAAGAAGGTGGTCACTACCTCTGGCCGCTTGGTGATCACCCCCCCGACCACGTCGCCTTTCTTGACGCCGAGGCTGTGAAGCAGGCCGGCGAGCTGGTCCACCTCCGCGTCGAGCTGAGCCCAGCTCAGGCAGCGCTGCTCAGAAAGCAGAGCATCGCGCTCCGGCCAGCGGGTTGCGGTGTCTCGAAGGGCTTGCCCCAGAGTGCGGTGTGCGGCGGGAAGGTCGGGAGTCATTGAAGCGAAGTAGCCGCGCCGGACGGCCGCCGTCAACCGCCGTCGTGATGCACCTGACTCAAATCCACCAAACTGGCGAGTCTGGACAGGGCATCTTTGGCCTGGACCAGGCAGGCTGACTCCTGCTCTCCGCCGTAGCGCACACGGTAGAGCAGCCACGCCAGCTCCTCCATTGGAGCCGCGCTGGGGCCAGCCTGAGCACGGAGATAGCGGGCGGCCTGTAGGGGGGGAAGGGCCGGCGGGATGGCATAGCCCTTGCTTTCGGCCAAGCCTCGCGCCTTAGAAAACAGCTTTCCAAGACGGTCTTGAGCATGTTTCTTTTCCTGACTAAGGAGCTGAAGGGTCCGGGCCAGAACCACCAGAACCACCAACACGCCCCCCCCAACCAGTCCACCACCCCACAAGCTGGCTCCGACCCCCGAGGCCTGGGACTCCGCTCCCAAGAGCTGAGTGCCCACCGCACGGCTCCAGTCGAGCTGGCGATCCAGGTCATAGGAGAGCAAGCCTTGGCGCCACTTGGCCTCGACCGCTTGAGCCAGTTGGGTGATCAAACCGGGGCCAACAAGCGCTGGTGCAGCGGGTGTCGCGTCCAAACGTACCCAGCTCTCCCCCAGCCACGCCTCTACCCAGGAATGGGCGTCGCTCTGGCGCACGCTGAGAAAGTCGCCCAGCTCGTTGGGCTGCCCCCCGTAGAAGCCGTTCACAACACGAGCTGGCACACCTTGGGTCCGCAACATCACTGCCAAGGCGGTGGCGTAGTACTCGCAGTGCCCCCTCTTGGAGTCCAACAAGAAGGAGGACAAGGGCTGGCCCCGCGTGTCTGGCTCAGGGATCAGGGTGTACTCGAAGCCCTGGCGAAGATGCTGCTCCAAGGCCGCTGCGGTGTCCCAAGAACCCGTGGTGCCCGCCGCAATCTGATCCGCCAATGCAATGATCTCAGGGTCCAGGTCACCGGGGAGCTGAAGGGCCGCGTCCAGGTCACCGGGTTGCTCCCTCAGGGCCTCTGGATCTGAAAAGAGGACATAGTCTCTGGGGATTCCAGAACCGCGAAAACGCATGTCCCCGGTCCCCAGCACCGAGAGCACGTCCTCGCTGACCACGTGCTCGATCTGAGCGATGCCGAACACCGGTGCGCCATCCAGGGCCTCCATGCGGATGTCTTGGCGCAGCCAACTCGTCTTGTGGACGGGCACGGAAGGGTTCCCACTGCGAAAGCCAGGGCGCTCCGGACTTAGGGTCCAGCGGCGGCCGTCGAAGTGGGTGAGCGCCAGCCCTCGAAAGTAGAAAGGCCCCCACTGCGGGCTGCCACTGGAGTCGGTGACGCGCACCTGCATGACGCGCCGGGGGTTGTCTTTGATCTCTCCAAGATCACCCAGCTCCACCTGTTCACTGAATCCGGCAAGCTCCTGCTGATCGCCGAGCTCGGCCAAGATCTGAGCATCCACTCTTGGGATAAAGACGAACAGCAGAGCAGTGCCCAGTCCAGCCAGTACCCCCAGGCCGCCGATCATCTTGCCCAGCCCTTGAACGCTCCCAGCAACGGAGCGATTGCGCTCAGCGACCGCCTGCAGCTGGGTGAGGAAGAGCAGGCCGGGGAGCAGGGCGACCTGAACGGCCAAGACCAGGGCCAGGCCCACCGCAGCGCTGCGGTGGAGAGACAGCAGCTGGATCATCACCGCGAAGAGCAGCGCAAAGTGGGTGTCCCTGGCACCTCGCCCAGTACGGATGCGGTGGATCAGCAGGTAGAGCACCAAAGCGGTCACGGCATCCAGCCAGCCCACACCGAGCATCAGGGGCCCGAGAACAGCACCAATGAGCACCAGGGCAGTGGCAATGCGCCAAACCTCCCTCTTGGGAGGGGTTCGAGCCCGTGCTCGGGCCAGAGCGACACCGGCCACACCCGCCAGGGCCATCTGCAGACCGTGAGGCTCAACAAAGTACAGGCTAGCCAGTGCGGTGAGCACAAAACCCAACACAAGCCTGGCTTGCAGCTTGGCCTGGCTCACTGGGCCCAAACGATGAAGACCCAGCTCATGGGGACTCCGCTGGCTGCGTGGCCAGGGCCGCGAGCAGACAGCGACGGTGTACAAGCCCTTGGCCTGGGCGAATGCGACGCAAGGGCAGGGCCAGACCTACGGCATGTCCACGTGCAAGGTGACGAACCACTTCTCCGCAGGCTCGCTCCAGCTCTTGCTCCATGCGGCCAGGGGTGCCCGGCACTTGGATCAACACCTCCTCGGCGTGTCCGATGGCCCGCTGAACGACCAAGGGGCCCACTCCGCGTGCCGAGTTGGGCCAGTGGATGGTGCGAACGGGGTCGCCAGGCTGATAGGGCCGCAGACCCACAAAGTCCCCTTCTCCACCGGCTCGCCCGGCGCTGCCGTGGTTCCCCCGCTTGTCTGCGCTCTGCCGGACAGTCGGGCGTAAGCCGCGTCGGGGGTAGACCAGCAAAGTCCCGGGAAGCTCCAGCTCTCGGTAGCGTCGAAACAGCCCAAAGGGAAAGGTCGAGGAGACGCGCAGCGCACCCAAGCTGACCTCTCCCCGAGCTGAGAAGGTCCAAGAGACAGGCACAGCCTGAGTGCCTTGGGCTGGGACAGCCAGTGCGGCACCGCGAGCCTCGCCCTCTCCCATCTCCTGAATCTCCAGGGAAAAGGCAGGGAAGCGAGTAGTGGGCATGGAGACTACCAAGGCACCATGGGCTGCCTCAAAGGCGAAGACCTCACCCGGGAGCTGTCGGCTTACCCGCACACCACGCAGGTTGAGTTCGGCCAGGACAGACTGGAGCACCAGGATGGCCAGCAGCAGCGCCAACACAACGTAGAGCAGGTTGTTGCCGGTGTTGAAGGCCGCCACCGTCAATCCCAACACCCCACCCAAATAGGCCCAGCCCAGCGGGGTCGGTCGGACGTGCACCCTACGGGACCAGCGGCGGCGCAACTCCATCACGCCCATCTGTTTCAGGCCAGACTCCTTCAAGCCAGCCTCCTTCAAGCCGGTGGCGGCAGCTCAGCAAGAAGACCAGTGAAAGCACGCTCTGCTGCAGCAACGCCTTCTCCACGCGGGATGACCCGGTGGGCCAAGACGGGCAGGACCAGGATGCGCAGATCTTCCGGGATAACAAAGGCCCGACCACGCACAAGCGCCAGCGCCTTGGCGGCTCGGTATAGAGCCTCGGCGCCACGCGGTGACACGCCGCGCACGAAGCGGGGATCGCTTCGGGTGCGCGAAACCAGCTCCAAGAGGTAATCCTCGAGCTGCTGGTGCAGCGTGATCTCTTCGGCCGCCCTGAGCAGCTCTGCGATGCGCTCAGGAACCAGTGCAGGCTGCAGGTCGGCCTGACGAAACCCCCCGTTTCGCAGCACTGCGCGCTCCGCTTCACGGTCGGGGTAGCCCATAGAAAGGCGCAGCAGGAAGCGGTCCAACTGTGAGTCCGGTAGCGGGAAGGTGCCCCCGTGGTCGTGAGGGTTCTGGGTGGCCACGACCAAGAAGGGCGCCGGCAGCGCATGACTCGTGCCGTCGACGCTGACGCTCCCCTCCGCCATCGCCTCCAGTAAGGCCGACTGGGTCTTGGGCGTGCAGCGATTGACCTCGTCCGCGAGCACAACATTGGCAAAGACCGGTCCAGGCCTGAAGATCAGGCTTCCGGCACCGGGCTCCAGGATCAAGGTCCCCACCACATCCGCCGGCAGTAGATCCGAGGTGAACTGGATGCGGGAGAAGCTGCCGCCCAAAGCACAAGCCAAGCTGTGGGCCAAGGTGGTCTTGCCCACCCCTGGAACATCTTCCAGCAGGATGTGACCGCCCGCGATCACCGCGACCAGTGCCAGTTCAACGACCTGGGACTTTCCGCGGATCACCTGCTCGACGCGGGCCTTGAGCGCTTGGATGTCCTTTGCGTTCCGGGCGCTTTCGGCCGGGCTGTTCACGGGTTGTAGGTCCCGGCCACAAAGCTGGTGTAGGTACAGCCAACTGGAACACCTTCGTTCTCACTCGCAACAACCTCGAAGATCTCGCGCCCGACCCAGTCCACATCGTCTGGCTCTGCGCCATTCAGGTAGTCGAAGGACTCCAAGTCCACGTCCAAGTCGGCAGCGGTCTCGGCGACGTTCTCGGCCATGTTGCAGACCTCACCGCCTGTACGGAAGACCGCCTCTCCGCTGAGCACCCACTGGACAGGACCGCCCGCGCGGTCCGGCTCACCCACGACCTGAGACTCGTAGGAGACGGTGCAGCCGCTGATACTGCCGGTGGCGAAAGTGTCGGTGCTCTCATCGCCTACGACCTTCAACGAGACCAAGCTGCCTTCGAAGGTAGCTCCCACGGTAAGGCTCTCGGTGGACCCGGATTCATCTTCCGTGCAGGAGTTGTCAACACCGGTCACCTTGACGTTCCAGGTGAAGAGATCTTCCTCCTCAGACTCCGCGCAGCCCACGAGAGCAACGAGAGAGAGAAGGACCAAAGGCAGTAGGACTCGGCTGTTGGCGACCATAGGCGGCGCGCTCCTCTTCTATGTCTGCACCTTAACACCGGGCTCTCGCCCAGGCCGGGTCTGCGCGTTACTCCCCGGCCGCCGCTCGCCTTCCCCCTCGCCTTGTGGGGATTAGAGCACCCTTTCCTACGTCGATTTGAGGAGCCCCACAGTGGCCGAGACCAAGTCCCTTTTTGTCGCCCGTGATTCGGACGTTGCTGTCCTCCGCAAGCACCTGGACGCCGCCGTTTCCGGCAGTGGTTCCGCGGTGGTCTTGGAGTCTCCCCTGGGTGGCGGCAAGCGCGCCCTGGTGGGCGAACTCGTTCGGGCTGTTCCTGACTTCGAGGGCCTGATCTGGCGCGTACCCCTCATCGAAGAAGAAGAGGGCATGCGCACCCTGTTGCGCCTCTACGCTCACCTCCTGGGCAGCATCACACGCAACCCAAAGTTGGCCGGCAAGATCGAAGCGGTCATCAACGGCCAACTCACCAAGCACAACAAGCGTGAGCAGCAGTGGCTGCAGGCCTTCATCCAAGGCATCAAGTCCAAGCCAAAGGTCCAAGGCGACCAGGCCCAGATCACCGTGCCCCGGGACAACCCCGTGCTGGCGCTGGTGCACATCCTCCGCGCAGTAAGCGCCGAAGTACCTGTGCTGATGGAAGTGCAGAACCTGCACGCCAGCCAGTCTGTCGCCATCTCTGGCCTGCTCGAAGCTCTGCTCGAAGACCTGGGTAGCCGCAAGCTGCTCATGATTCTGGCCATCCGCGAGCGCAGCGACGAGAACAAGGCCTGGATGCCTCTCCCCGTGCTGGATTTGCTCACACGCCGGGAAGCCGAAATCACCGTACACGTCCTGGAGCCCTGGGGCGCGGACGAGGTCGGCAAATACTTGGCCAGCCGTGATCTAACAGCAGACAGTGCTGAGCTGGCCCGCATTGCCAGTGGCCGCCCGGGCTTTGTTGCCGACCTGGTGGATCTGCTCGACGAACAGGGCAAGCTGAACAACTTGGCCGACGTGACCCTCGCCAACCTTTGGCCCACTTCGGTGGACGAAGAAGAGCTGGAGGACGCTCCCCCCGCAGAGGAAGGCAAGCGCCGCCACGCCGGGGCTGCTGACCTGCACGACGTGGCCATTCGCGCTGCGCTCCTGGGCGCCACTTTCCCAAGCAACCTGCTGGCCGATATCGGCGGCTACGACCGCGACAGCATCGACGACATGCTCGACGCCGCCGGCGAGCTCTTCGAAGAGGTCGAGTTCAACAAGGGCATGAACACCTGGCTCTACGCCTTCAAGCCCAGCCGTCGACGCAAGGAGCAGAACAAGCGTGCTGCCAACGTGGTCTACCAAGAGGGCGTCCTGGCTTGGGCCCGTGAGAACAACGAGAGCTTCCAGAGCATCGCCAAGTCCACCGGCGCCTACATGGAGCGCTTCCTGGTCCCACGCGGTTACGACTTCGTGGTCAAGACCGCGCGCGCCTACGCCATGGCCGGCGCCCCTCAGCAGGCTGCTGTGCTGCGCTCCATGGCTGTCTCCCAGGACAACCCCCAGCTCTGGGGAATGGTTCAAGACATGATCAAGTACCACGACAAGGTGGACTGGCCCGAGCCCATGCAGCGTACCGTCTACATGAACCTGATGGACCGCATGGCTCAGGGTGGCGATGTGAAGCAAGCCGAGACCTTGTTCAACGAGATCTTGGCATGGGCTGACTCCCGCGACGACCGCCGGCTCAAGGCTTGGCTGCTCTTCTCGGGCTCCCGCCTGGACTTCCGCCGGCAGGACTTCTACCGCGGCCGCGACCGCGCCAAGGACAGCCTGACCCTCTACCGCGCCCTGGGCGACAAGCTCAAGGTCTCAGAGCTGCACAACCACCTGGGTATGATCGAGCTCTCCGACGGCAACCCAACCGCTGCCTTGGAGATGGTGGACACCGCCCTCCGCGAGGGCACGGTCGACACCCCCGATGGCAAGAAAGCCGTGTTGCCTCAAACTGCCGCCAACTCGGAGTTCATCCGTGGCTTGGTGCGCAAGCGCGAGCGCAAGTTCGACGAGGCAGGCGAGCACTTCGCCCGCGCCAACGAGATCGCTGGCAACACCGGTCAGGCTGCCCTGGCCCTGGAAGCTGGCTTGAACTACGGAGAGGTCCTGCTGGCTGGCGGAAAGGCCGAAAAGGCCACCGGCGTGCTGGAGCGGGTCGTGAACATCGCCGGCGCACTGCAAAACGGACTGCGTCAGCGCGCAGCCATGAGCCTGCTGGCTCAGGCACATGGCGCCCAGCGCAACTTTGCCGATGCATTGACTTGGTCCAAGCGCGTCCTGCAAGTGACCGAGCAAGGCAAGATGCAGAACTTCGTGGCTGTGGACACCTACAACGTGGGTCTGTTCACCCTCATGACCGGCAACCAGACCGAGGCCTTGGCACTGTTCCGCCGGGCCAAGAGCCTGGCCAACCTCCAGGCCGATGCTGGCTTTGCAAAGGAGCTGCTCTTCAATCTGGGTATGGCTGCTGAGCGCGCCGGACAGAAGGCAGAGGCCAAGGCCGCCTTCACCGAGCTGCTGCCCTACGCCAACAAGGCCAAGGACACACGCAAGCTGGTCGTGGGCAGCCTGCAGCTGGCCAAGCTACAGACGGCCGATGGAGAGGTTGAGAACGCCCGCTCAGTGCTGAACTCTGCACTCAAGGTCGCCGAGCAGGCGGGTCTGAAGGAAGAGCGAAAAGGGATCAAGAAGGCGCTCGACGAAATCAGCTGAGATGAGTGGGGCCCCTCGGGGCCTGACTGCTGCAATCCGGCGTTAAAACAAAACACCCCCGGCCGATCGGCCGGGGGTGTTTTGTTTTGGGGGTTGGCGCTCCTCAGGGACCACCAACGCTGGTTCAGAGGTTCAGGACAGCGTCCAGAGCACCCATTTCCCGCAGGACCTCTTCCTCATCCTCGGTGAAGATGTCCTCCACCTCGTCCGACAAGCTGGGCAGGGGCCCTCGGCGGGCCAAGGCTCGGCGGCGTTCTTCCGTGTCTCCAAGCTTACGCTTGAGCTTATCGACCGCTAGGTCCACCGCACCGTACGCGTCTGCATGCAGGGTAGAAACGGTGATGTGCACACCGGGCTGATGAAAAAGCACCCGCAGACCTGTGGAGTCACCGTGCTTTACGGCCTCAATCTCAAAACGAACCTCCTCTTCCTCCAACTTGTGCCGGGCAACCGGCTTGGCAAGCTTGTCTCGACAGTACTTCTGCAACGGGGGCGTGAAGAGCTGATCTGGAGAGTGAAAGTTGAATTGCACATGACCTCCTATGTAGGGCTCTTCCAGTGTACGGAAAAGGTAGCCACTGTTGTGAAGAGAAAGATATCTTCCGACACATACCCGTTGAAAAACAAGGGAAGAAGCCCTGCTGAAACACCAGACTTTTTCGGCGAACCTTGCTCCCTGGCGGCGCAGGGTATAGCTGCACGACCCTTCGACGGAGCCAAAATGAACGCCTTTGAAGTCCTCCAGGCCCGAGGCTTAGTCCAGCAGTACACAGCCCACGTGCCAGAGATCCTGGCGGGCAAGGACCCCGTTACCTTTTACGTTGGCTTCGATCCCACAGCCGATTCACTACACGTTGGGCACTTGCTGCCCTTGATGGCCATGGCTCACCTGCAGCGGGCAGGGCACAAGCCCATCGCTGTCTTGGGTGGCGGAACCGCGATGGTCGGTGATCCCAGCTTCAAGGACGAGATGCGGGCGATGCTCACCGAAGAGCAGATCGATGACAACCTTCAGGGCATCCGCAAGCAGATGGACCTGGTCATCGCCCTCGGTGACGACGATCACAGTGAGCCGAGCACTGCAGGCCGCTTGGTGAACAACGCCGAGTGGCTGTGCACCATGAATTACATGCACTTCCTGAGAGAGGTCGCACGCCATTTCTCGGTCAACACGATGCTGACCAAAGCCTCGGTCAAGCTGCGCCTGGAGAAGGGCCTGAGCTTGCTGGAATTCAACTACCAGGTGCTCCAGGCCTACGACTTCCTGGAGCTGCACAGCCGCTACGGCTGCCTGCTGCAGATGGGGGGGGATGACCAGTGGGGCAACATCGTGGCCGGCATCGATCTGATCCGCCGCGTCAACGGTGGCCAGGCCCACGGTCTGACCTTCCCGCTGCTGACCACGGCCGAAGGCAAGAAGATGGGCAAAACCGCCAAGGGCGCTGTGTGGCTGTCCCCGGAGCGCATGTCCCCCTTCGATTACTTCCAGTACTGGGTCAACGTAGACGACCGTGACGTAGGCAAGCTCCTGCGCATCTTCACTTTTTTGCCCATCGCGCGCATCGAAGAACTCGAGGCTCTGAAGGGTGCAGATATTCGTCAGGCCAAACAGGTGCTGGCCTTCGAAGCCACTTCCATTGCCCACGGCTTGGAGCAGGCCAAGAAAGCCGAGGCAGGTGCCAAGGCCGCCTTTTCCGGGGGCGCTGCTGTAAACGCCATGCCCTGTCTTGAGGTGGCGCTGCCAGCCTTGGTAGTGGACGTGCTGGTTCAAGCCGATCTCTGCAAGTCCAAAGGCGAGGCCCGACGTCAGATCCAACAGGGTTCCATCAAGCTCGGCAGCGATCGGAGCCAAGGGGTCAGCTCACACGAGCAGAAAATCACGCTTGAAGATCTGGTGGATGGCGCCTTGGTGGTCTGGCGCGGCAAGAAAAAGTCCGTGCGCATCACCCAGGGCTGAGAGGCTGGCGCACATGGGTCAGTCCCGATCGCGCCGCCTACGCATCAGACCCAGGCCCAGTAGCACCACAAAGGCCAAGCCTCCTCCCCCGCCGTAGCCCTTCTCCTGGCGTCCGCAACCCCTGCGGCAGCCCAGCTCAGGGCCGGCCTGAGTCGGAATCTCGGTCGCGACGTTGCTGGTGTTGGCAGCGTCATGGTGGAGGCTTTGCCACTGAACCGGCTGGTCCGCTGGACCTTGGGTGCTCCAGGCGAAGAGATAGCCCTCTCGGGTACCCACCAAAACATCCAAGTAGCCATCGCCGTCAATGTCCCCAATGGCCGGGCTGCCCATGATCCACCCACCGGTAAACTTGGGCCATCCTTCGGGTTGAACGCCCTCTTCGTCCCAAGCATAAGCCATGTATCCGGCGCTTCCGTAGACCGCCTCGGGTTTGCCGTCCCCGCTCAGATCCGCCATCGCAGCAGCAGTCAGGAACTGGAAGTCTTCCAGCTGACGAGGCCAACCATTGAGCGAAGTGCCATCCGCCCCCGACCAGCCACCCACAGCGAATTGGGAGTCGATGGACTGGGTGAGCACCAAGCTGGCCAGGGCGTTCAGTCCGGCCCCACCAATGATGAGGTCTGGGGTGCCATCACCGTCCATGTCGCCCAAAGCGGGGTTGCCACTCAAGCCGACAAAGCTGCGCTCATTGAGGTTTGACCCTGGACCGTAGGCGTCCACAAAGGTGCCAGGCTCAAACAGAATCTCACCATCTCCAGTGCGAATCTTGGGCTGACCAAGCACCACCATGTCCACGATCTCGTCGGCTCCGTCGCCGTTCAAATCACCGAGCGCGTTGGAGGACGGATGTCCAGTTCCGATGAGGGGCAGAAGGGCAGCGGTATTGGAGATACCGAGGCCAACGACCTGAATCGGCCAGCCGGGAAGTGCATCGAGGCTCTGGGCGTCCAGTGCGTGCGTGACGCTGTACTTGCCATCGTCCAGGGTCTCATTGGTGCCCACAACGATGTCCAGGTCCCCGTCACCGTCCACATCCCCAATGCTGGGGCTAGCCACAATGCGGCGCGCATGAGTTCCGCAGTTGTCCGGGTGGCACAGCACCTTAGGGGTGCCGTCTACGCCTGCCCCATCGTGGTGCCAGGCATAGAGCTGAGAGTCGCCAGCTGCGACCAGGATCTCCAGATCACCGTCCCCGTCCATGTCGAAGAGCGTCGGCGCGCCGATGATGACTTCATCCAAGGTGACGTAGCGGTCCAAGAGGCTGATATCGACGGGGTCCACGCGTACCGGGAATCCATCCCGCAGGGAACCATCGGCTCCCCACACATAGATCCGACCTTCCAGGGTGCCGGCCACCACATCCAGCGCACCATCGCCATCCAGATCTCCCACTGCCAAGGCAGCCAAGATGCCGTCGCCAGACTGACCGTCCACAGCACCCGTGGCGTAGGCCAGAGCATCCTCGTGGCTCACAAAGTCGTCGTCGACGTCCGTGAGCACCGGCCAGCCCGTCAAGATGCTTCCATCGCCTTGAATGGCATGCACTGCACCATTGGCGTTGCCTACGATGACCTCTAAGTCACCATCCCCATCCAGATCTGCCAGCACAGGAGACGACTCCCCGCTCGCGCCAAAGTACATGGGAAAGCCTGGCAAAAGGTCTGGGTCATCGTGAACAAAGACCGTACGCCTGGCCTGGGTCACTCGTCCCAAGTCGTTGGTGACTTGCAGCAGCAGGGTGACAGCTGGGGCGTGCACACGGCCCACCCGACGCACGGTGGCCTCGTTTCCAACAGGATCCGGAATGGCCGCGGTGGGCACATCGCTCAGGGGCAGGGAAAAGGTCTCCGTGGCAGCGGATCCGCTGGCCAACTCAATCCAATCTTCAGGCTCCCAGCCCTGCCCCCAGGACACGGTCCAACTCTCCCCGGTGCTCTGAATCTCAAAGATAGGGTCCTGGTCTCGGTCGGCATAAAACACGCTGAACCACTCGGGTCCGTCGATCGTGGCCTCGGCCGGTACTTCGTCATCCAGGATCATCCCAACGGCCCGCCCGACGTTCACCCGCCCATGGCCGTAGAAGGGGTCCCATCCCGGACTGGAGGGATAAGTGTCGGCTTCATCGAGTTCCTCGACGGTCAAATAGACATCGTCGGCGCTGGCCTGAAGCAAGGCCTTGACTTGGGCCGGACTGAGGCGCTCGCCAAGCTCGTCCATGGCGACGGACTGAATCAAACCCACTGCACCGGCCGTGTTTGCGACCGCTCCGGTGGCACAGTCAGTCGTTCCCGAGACAAAATCTAAGCGCGGACCAAAGTTGTTGCAGCCGAAGAAGTTCATAAAGCTGTAGGTCTTGGACTCGTTGCTTCCCTCCTCACGCACGCTGATCACCACGATGGCGTCGTGGATCATGGCCGGCTGGTTGTGGTGGTAGGAGTTCTCGTCGGCTGCAGCGACCACCAGGACCACTCCCTGATCTGTGGCATAGGCCATCGCGTCAGTCGTGTGCTGGGCGTGGGTCAGGGCCCCCATTGCCATAGCGATCGAGGCCACTCCAGAGTCCACAGCGAAGGCGATGCCCTGGCCCGCGCGGGTGCCATCCGTAATGAAGCTGTCGCCGGTGCGTACAGGCAGCACAGAGCAGTTCGGACAGATGCCTACCGTGCCACCGTTATTGGCCTCGGCCGTAGCGTCTCGCGCCACGCCTGTTCCGTGGGTGCCGTAGCCGTCGTCCCAGTCGGAGAAGGGGTTGTTGTCCCCCTGAAAAAAGTCCCAGCCAGCGATGTCATCGATGTATCCGTTCCCATCATCGTCCACCCCGTCGGAGAAGGACGCGATCAAGTCCCCTGGGTCCAAGACGGCATCGCCCCTGTCGTCGCCCGCATCGATGAACACGCGGGGATCATCGGCATAGTCCTGGATGTTGACCAGACCGTTCCCATCCGCGTCGTAGTCCAAGGTGTCGCCGGCAGCGTTCTGAGGCTGGGGCAGCTCCGCGATGTTCAGGTAGACCTTGTTCCGAAGGTCGCTGTGCTCCCAGAGGATACCGCTGTCCAGGACGGCAACGATCTGATCAAAGCGCCCGGTGTGAGTCTGCCAGGCCACATCCGCACCAATGCCAGCACCCAGTTCCAGCTCGATCGGACGCAGGGTCTCCTCGGCACCATCGGGCACCCAGGAATACAAACGCCAGTCCCCGGGCAGCTCTTGAATGCACGCGCTCTGATTGTCTTGGGCACAGTCCGGTGCGGGGGCCACCGGGATTTCAGCCTGGGCGACAGACATGAACAGCATCAGGAACATAGGGGCCTCATTCTCGCAGGTGGGCAGAATAGTCCTTACGTAGCTTCACAGCACGTGCCCCGGACACCTCATGAAGATGCACATCCGCCATCGCTTCGATTGCAGCGCTCAACGCCTCTGGGACTTGGTCCTGGATGCAGACTACCAGGACGCGGTGGACAAACAGTCTGGGTTGAGTCGTGAGCTGCTCTCCGAACGTAAAACTGCACGAGAGCTAACCCGGAAGATCCGCTTTACTCCTGATAAAATGCTGCCTCCGGCCATGGCTCGAGCCGTTGGGCGTGACAAAATGACCTACGTACAGGAACAGCGCTGGAAGCTCAACGAGCTCAAGATGTTCTGGACTGTCGTGCCGGACGTCATGGGAGACCGAGTCCGCTCCAAAGGCGACTTTCTGCTTCGCGCAGTGGGGCCTGAACAAGTGGAGCGCATCGTGAGCGGCGAGATCACCGCGAGCATCCCCTTGATGGGCAGCCGGGTGGAGAAGCTGGTCGTGGCGGACATCGAGAAGGGCTACGAACGCACTGCCGAGCTGACCCGAGAGTGGCTGCTCAAGCCATTTCTAAAAGCCTGAGTGCAAA
>Ga0055584_100002903_pt1 | contig 16981 bp, 10 predicted proteins | sample OSDHelmetaG_FD_58716 | JGI IMG/M metagenome (GOLD analysis project Ga0055584, IMG submission 58716) | Pelagic marine sediment microbial communities from the LTER site Helgoland, North Sea, for post-phytoplankton bloom and carbon turnover... | ecosystem: Environmental > Aquatic > Marine >... | reverse complement strand
GTACTTTGTTATGTCATTTTAGATGGCTTTGATTTGGGCATTGGTATTTTGTTTCCATCGGCTAAATCTGAACAAGATAAGTCGGTAATGATGAATACAATTGCACCGGTTTGGGACGGTAATGAAACTTGGCTAGTCCTTGCGGGTGGTGGCTTATTTGCTGTATTCCCACTCGCTTATGCCGTTATTATGCCTGCGTTATACATGCCTATTATACTAATGCTGCTAGCACTGATTTTTCGAGGCGTGGCCTTTGAATACCGCTGGCGAACGGTTCGTTGGAAACCTGTTTGGGACTTTTCTTTCTTCGCAGGTTCAGTGATAGCCGCCTTTGCTCAAGGTATTTCGCTCGGCGCCTTAGTGCAAGGTATCGAGGTTGCAAATCGCTCTTATGCTGGTGGTTGGTGGGATTGGCTAACTCCTTTTTCATTATTCACTGGATGTGCAGTTGTCATAGGCTATGGTTTACTCGGCTCTACGTGGCTGGTCATGAAAACAGAAGGTGAATTACAAACAAGAATGCGCGGTTATGCCAAACGCTTAGGCATTGCAACCCTTGGCTTTATAGCCGTTGTCAGTGTCCTAACACCTTTCCAAGACCCCGCTTATTTCCAACGTTGGTTCTCGTTACCTGGCAGTATTTTTAGTGTATTAGTTCCAATTTTAGTGGGTTTGTTTACTTGGTTACTATTTACAGGGTTAAAACAGCACAAAGAAGCGCAACCATTTTTCGCTTCGCTGGGTTTATTTGTACTGAGTTTTATCGGCATTCTCATTAGTTTCTATCCTAATATTGTGCCGCCAAGTTTAACTATTACCGAAGCAGCGGCACCTGATTCAAGTTTAAGATTCGCGTTAATGGGAACAATCGTGTTGATACCGCTTATTTTGATCTATACAGCTTATGCCTATTGGGTATTCCGAGGTAAAGTAAGACCTGAAGATGGGTACCACTAATGATATTAAATAAATACAAAAAACTGGCTTGGTTCATTGGCATTTGGCTTGCTGGCGTTTTCACTCTAAGTGTTGTAGCGATGTTAATAAAGTTAGTCATTCTTTAATCGTTTGGGGCAGATGCTAGGTGCTAGACTCTGCCATCAAGATGAGTACTTAAATATCAAACCATTAGCCATTAAATTACCGGTAAAGTAAGGCGAGAAAGTACGCGACACCGAACCATTTATAGCCTTAAAAATCCAAACGTACTGTTTACTTTTACTAAAATAATTAAACTCATTGATAAAGCTTAACGGTGATGCACAAATGCATAAGCGGAGAGTATTTTTATCAATGAACAGCTTAGCATTTAGAAGAGCATTATGAGGAAGTGCTCAACAGGTGTTAAGCACAAGGTAACAGCTACTTAGTGTTAGCAAGCATCACTGATTTTATATTAACTAACTCTTTTAGACCGAAGCCGCCATGAAAGGTGACATCTCTTTATGTTTTATTATTAGACCATTAAATAAAGGATGTTAATCGTCATTAATCGTGTTGATGCCATGACAATTTTTGAGAGGTTTAAAGATCGAGAGTTTTAAAGCGCTCGCCCTACTTTAATTAGTGTATTTAAAAAGCGTAAGTTGAGTCCTCTCGCTAGGTTTACTAAGCTCCCCAACTATCAGATGAAGTAAAAGACCTTAATAGGATAAGGTTTTCACTTGAGCCAACTGACAGCGAAAAAGTAAGTTATTTCATCAGTGACTTCGTATAATTGTATTAATTGATGAAAGGTAATGTAATTAGAAATCGAGCGCCGCTTTCAAAATCTTTATCTAATTCTATATCTCCCAAAAGCTTTTCCCTTGCTTGTTTTTTTGCTATCGCCATCCCTAAGCCACTTCCCCCTTGTCCACGCTTAGTTGTAAAAAAAGCGGTAAAAACAGAATCTTGTATTTCTTTTTTTATCCCATTGCCATTATCCTCAAAAATTAAAGTATAAAGACCAGTGTCACTATTTGGCTGTCCATAAATAGATATTGTTGGCTCACTGATATTCTCATAGGCATGCTTGATTGAATTAAAGCAAAGGTTAGTCATTATTTGTGACAAGGCTCCTGGATAACCTTCCGCATAAACCGGGCCTTGTAGTTGTATGTTTATCTTGATGTTATGCTTTTTAAGCTCTGGACGTAAGCTGGCTACTAGCGAAGCAACGCATCCACAAATATCAAATTTCACTTTACTTGGGGCTTCCTGCTCCACAGCCGTCTTTTTAAAATCATTGACCAATTTAGCGGCTCTCGATAAATTACTTTCTAACAAACTACATATTTCAGTACAACCGTCTACAAAATCCTGAAACACCTCTTCAGTTAAGCTACCATTATTAAAACTAGCAACTAACGTATCCACTTCACTTTTTAAATGTGAAACACCTGTGATCGTCACACCTAAAGGATTATTAATTTCATGCGTTAATGGCGCAACCATGCTGCCCAATGATGCCATGCTTTCACTTTTTATCGCTTGGTCTTTAAGCTCATTAAGTAAAACAGAAATATCTTGTAATTTTTTCGCTACCACACAACGATGAAACTGTTTAAGCACATTAGTAACAAAAGTGGTGAGCTCTAAAGAAGCGGTAAAGTGTTCATCTGAGAATTCACACACAATTAATACCACGACATTATTGTCTGTTTTCATAAAGTGCAAGGAGCGAGTCATATCACAATTCATTAAATACTTTGCAATAAGCTCTGAATCAGGTATTTCGCTCGCCTTGGCGAAGTTTTGTACATGACTTTGCTTCATCAGTTGAAAATAAGTTTGTATATTATCAATGGCTAAATGCTTAACCATGTTACAAGTGCCCTCACCAGACTGAAAAATACGCTCTATCACAGTATCTTGGTTGTTAACCCAAATACCAATACTTTGCATAGGTAAAGACTCAAACAGTAAAGAGCTGCACAATTCAGCGCAAGCTTCAACGTCACCTTGATCTATCGCATCATGTTGGCTTAACTCAAAAAGCGCCTTCTGTAATTCTATGTTCATGACGCGCCACCATCAGGGTAGTATGTACGTATTTCCCAAAATTCATTAAAATTATCAACTAAAATATCCACTAATTTAGGATCAAAATGTTTTCCTTTTTGTTGCAATAAAAATGCTTTTATTGCTTCTTTATCCCAAGGTTCTTTATAAAAATACGTCGAGCCAAGTGCATCAAAAATATCGGCAATGGCAATTATACGGCCCGCAATAGGAATGGTTTCTCCAGCGAGTTGTTTGGGGCAACCTGAGCCATCCCATTTTTCGTGATATGTCAGATTTATTTCGGCAGCTTTACGTAATACGGGGTTTCTTGAATTTTTTAAAATATCATAACCAATCATGGCGTGCTCTTGCCTATTACTTGCTTCGTCAGTACTTAACTTATCAGCAAGATCACTCTCGGGCATGACCATGTTGCCTAAATCATGCAGTAGAGACGCTCTTTTAATCAATATCGCTTCTTTTTCATTTACGCCATAATGTTCAGCAAGTTTTTGCGATATTAATGACACTCGTAGCACATGATTTCCCGTTTCTTTGCTACGCGTCTCCACGGTATCTCCGAGTAAATAAACCAGTTCTTTCTGTGTATCTAGTATCTCTTCCGCAATCAATAAATTTTCATAAACTAATGAGACATTAAGACAGTAAATTTCCAAAAATTCTCGATGGTCTTCCAATAAGGGACCTTGTGTATCAATATATAAAACATTTTCATAACCATTTTCAGTTTGAGTATAAAAGACATAACCGCCATCAGAATAAAAAGATTTTTTCTCTTTTATCGCGAGGTCAAATTGTGTTTTAACCGCCTCAGGTAAGACACTCATATCATCAGAATTAATATTGCGCGTTAAATCGCCTGTTGCCGCGAGCACTTTACCCGCGCCCATCACATTATCATTTGGCACGGTAGAACAGTAAACAGCACTGGATTGCAAATTAAGTATATTCATCACTTCTTTAAGGACCGCACTGGCAAAGGCAGCCATAGAATTGGACTCAAGCATTTTCCCTGTGCTCTCGATAACTTGTCGTAACCCTTTGCGATGCTCTTCGATTCGATGGATATCATGATAAGAACGTAAGCCGCTGTACATTAGGGTTTTTAATTTCTGGCTGGTCAGCTCCGTCTTCTCTTTATAATCATTGATATCATACTTTTCAATCACTTCATGTTCGGGGGCTTGTCCTGGCTGCCCAGTTCTTAATATCAATCGGCACTCATGATTTTTTAATTCTTTTCTAACCCAGTGAACTAAATCTAATCCGGCATGCTCTGTTTCCATCACCACATCAACTAATGCTAATGCAATATCAGCTTCAGCTAAAAAAATTTCTTTTGCTTCCGCGGCTGAATAAGCATGCAAAAATTTTATTTTTTTCCCTGAAAACCTAAACCGCTTTAACGTTAAATCGGTAACACGATGAACTTCTGTTTCATCATCAATAATAAGGACTTTAAGACCATAGGTTTCAACCGTTTCTATTTTTTCAGGCGCTGCAACATTATTATTTTGTTTCGCAAAAAGAGGATTTCCTTGCATTTTATTCTCCTTATTTTAAATCATGTAAAACAATTGAATACCAAAGATTCTCACCTTCTTTACTGCCATAATTAAGATCCGATTCAAGCTTACTCTTCACTAAATTGTAAACGACATTTAATCCTAAACCTGCATTTCCGGCACCACGGTTTGTTGTATAAAATGGGTCAAAAATTTTCTTAAGTTGTTCAGGAGAAACCCCAACGCCTTTATCTTGATAGATTAAGGTATAATCTGATTTATTTTCAAAAAGCGTGATCTTAACATCACAGGAAGTCGCTCCTGGTTTAAAACCATGAATTAATGTATTGGAAGTAATATAAGAAAGAATTTGCGTGATGACGGTGGGGTAACTTTTAATCATCGCCGTTTCAGGCAATTCTAATGTGAAGTTAATTTTTTTACCATCAACTTGCATTTTGTAAGATTCTACAAATTCGACAATTAAACTGGCAACATCAATCTGTTCAATATCATCTGATTCATCGGAATCCACAACAGCCACGCGTTTAAAACTCGTCACTAATTTAGAAGCTCTTTGCATATTTTTCATCGACATATCAGCCAAGTCAATGCCTGCCGATAAAAAGTCTTCAAACTTAGTTGAATCTAAAACGCCATTATCAAAATCTAACTTTAAATCATTGAGCAAGTCTTGCATATGAGAAATGCTGGTAATACTAATACCTAAGGGCGTATTCACTTCATGCGATATGCCCGCAACCAATCCCCCCATGGCATTAATTTTTTCAACTTCTATGATTTTCTCTTGTGCTAATTGCAAATTAGACAATACCATTGATTTTTCACGATGTAACATGGATAACTTTGCAGCGTACTTAAATATATAGTGTAAAAAGATCGAAAAAAGTAATGCAAAGATAGGAATCAAAAGATAAACAAGCTTAGCCACATTAGCAGGTCGATTAATAGTAACAATCCACGTTTTATCGAAAAAGAATAAATCATAGCTTAAGCTATCTCCAGCTAGCTTGCTGTTTTCGATATTGCGATAAAACATCCTCTCACCGATATCTAATTTACTTGCCACAAAAAAGTCCTTAGAAATAGGATTGTCAAAAATAGACTTCAATGCTTTTTTCACATCAATTAAATATAGTAGGATGCCTTTTTCGTCAGCCATTTTCAGGAACACACCAATATATGGGTGTTCATTTATGGTAAAAATATCACTCGTTATTGGGCGTGACTGCATTAAGTGTTCTGATAATGTTGAATACAGACCATGCTCTACCAATGCCCCCTCATCACTAAAACTACTATCTGATACTTGCCAAAATGTAGGTTTAATATCACTTTTAACAACGTGATGATTTAATGCGGAAGAGTCAAAAAAATAAATGCTGGCGATCGCCGTATATTTTTGCAAAATCAATGACGTAAAATTCAAAAATTCTTGCTCTGAAACATTACCAGATGATAAATAAAAGCTTTCCATAGAAGATAAAGGATAAGCCAGGTTCTCAAAGAATTGATTGGTTAAATCCACATACTCCTGTGTCGGGTTAGCAAAATTACTTAAGCGCTCTTTTTCGGTTAATTCTCGATAAAGCAACAAGGATAATAAAACCAGTACAATAGAGATGCATAAACTGCCATAAATTGAATTAACTATTCTCATAAAAAATGTCTTATTCTCAAAGGTGAATGATATTTAATATAGCTTCAATTTGTTTTTTTACTTATTTTCGCCCACTAAATAATGAAAAAAATAAGCGTTCACACTCAGTACATCGTAAAAGAGAAACCGCTTTCATTACACCAATCATCAGCAGAGAAGCACTTGACAGGCTAAAAAACGCCATTTGCACACCTTTACGACACCAATGCAATAAAGAGGGTGACCATTAACGTAGATGACAATAAATATTAAATACGTATGCCTTCTTCATTTATTTTTTGTAATACATTTCTCCAACGAGATAATCTTGTAGTAGGCGAATCCACCGATTTTTTTTGTCCTGGGGCCCAAAGCCCTTGGCTATTAAAACTAAAAACAGGGGTTAGGTCAGTGCGCTGCTCAGCTGGCAAAACCTCTGATATTAAGCTATCTAGAATCAAAGGAGAGCTGTTCCCCTCTTGATAATAACCCAAGACCATATGTGCTTGCGTAATACGACTTCGCTGCCCACCAATTCTCGCTTTAACGTATATTAAGCGTAATTTACGAGCGGGCACTCCCACACGTAATAAAAATAAATATTTAGCAATCGCATAATCTTCACAATCCCCTACTCTTTTAGCGAGCATCTCAGCGGGTGTCGCCCAGTAATCTTTTTCAGACCAAATAATTTCGTCCAATTGATAGTGAATGACATCTTGGAAGTAACTATTAATCAACAGCAGCTTCTCTTTTTCACTTTTCCCTTGTGCATTATTGATTAAGGTATCCATGGTGTTTTTTTCTGCGCGTGACACTTCGCCACCATACTTTTGCACCGCTAACCAAAAAGCATCGAGGTTAATGGTCACCGCAAATAACGAGGAATAGCCCATCACCATTAATAGACAGGCTAAATAAAAGATGTAACGCTTTAAAGGATTTAGATATCGCATAAATCCCCCTTTTGTATTTAGGTAGAGATATTGAATAACGTTATTCATTAAGCCTTAATCCCACTGCTGTAGTCGTGCGACACCATCAAATCCTAATGTGAATAAAATGCTCTCATCATCATCAGACAGCACACTATCAGCATAAACATCCATTCCTAAAGAATGAGCTAAATCACACAAGCCCCTTAAGTAAGTTTGATTGGTTAAATTATTCTTAACATCAAAAACATAGGCACTGTCTATCTTGATATACTCCAACCCATATTCATGTACATCTGCCACCTCAGAAAAACTTTTACCTACTCGTTTTAAGCCAACTTGAACACCTAATGGCCTAACTAAAGAACAAAAATATTTAAAACTTTCACGGTGTAATGCTGCTGAACTTTCTCGTAACTCAAGTGATAAACGTGGCACGATCTCTTGATGTTGATTAAGAATATTGATGAATTTTTTTAAAGCTTTAGGGTTTGATATGGTTTCTTGGTAAATCAGTAATGCTCCAGAAGCGTTGGGGTTTTTATTGAGTTGTTCAATAACGAATTCAAGTAACAAAAGATCTAATGACTCAAGCTGAGAGAAACGCTTCGCAGTACTCGTAACATAACTTAAGCTCTTTTCTTCACCATAAAATTCACAGGTGAATACAGGCTGGTAACTTATTACTTTTTTATTTACATCTTTCAATTCGATGGTTTTTAATTTTAATGTCGCTTTTACTTGTTCAAATACTTTAGGCCAATCTGACTTTTCAACGTGTAACTTATTAGCTGGTAATGCTTCAACGTCATGAACAAAAGCACCATCTCGCTGCTGCGCATTTTCAAGCCTAATATCGATTCTATCCATTAAAGAGAAGCTTGGTTCATCTGCTTTTAAATAAACAGCAGCCGTACTCACCGTCGCAACTTTTTGTTGTGACTCCAACATAATAGAAGAGACATCAGATACTTCTAATGCTTTTGTAAAATGCGTTAAGTCGATAAAATCTGTTACGATCACGGCGATATCAGTTTCGTTAATACGAGAAACTTTAAAGTCGGTATAAAAAGATTGGTTACTTTCATAAAATTGCACGATATCGGATGTAAAGGCGTTAAAAACAGTATTAAAACGATCCCCTAAAATGGCCTCTATATCGTAACGTTCATTCGCGAGGCTGTGTATTATTAAGGCATTTTGTCCATCTCGGTCTCTATAATTTAATTGCGATTCTAAAAAGGTAAAAAAGGCACTGATATTGGGAAGCCTCGTTACCGGATCATACTGACTACGATATCTGGCTTCTTCTAATCGTTTATTATTTTCCAAAACGGTCACTTTAAAGCGTGTAGCCAATGAATTCATCGCATCAACCACCTTTGCAAAATCACTGGTCCATGGGCGTTTAATAGTAATAAAGCGTCGCTGTGAAAAACTATTGGCTTGATAAACAATTTTATCTAAAGGTTTTAAAATAAAACGTAACAAGGCAGATCCGATGCCGCCCATAAATATTGCAACAAGCACCATACTCACTAAAAATTGTTTAAACTTATCCCACAACATTTCCATTGCATAAGATGTTTGACTCGCTATTTTTAAGGTGCCAAATATATTCCAACCATCACTGACTTGAGCCACACCAGTCGGAATATTAAAAGAGATCAATTTTGAGAACCATAAAGGAGAGTCAATGTGCTCTTCATCATGCGTATATTTGACAATTGAATCCCCCTGCTTATCGATTAATTCAATTAATGCATAATGGCCTGTATCAAATTTTGCTGCCATTAACAGCTCTATATTGGTTTGTGTTTTATCTGCTTGGGTTAATATCAACGCTAATGAAGTTGCATCATCTATATTTTTAAGCAATAGCTGTTCTTTAAATATATTATGTGCTGAAAAAAACAACATGCCTAAATTAACAGTACTATTTAAAAGCACTACAAAGATAATGGATAACCATAATTGCTTATTTAATGTCATATTACTGTCCGCCGTGTTTCAAATAGTTATACTATTTGTTTAAACTCACCAAGTTTTAATAGCAAACCAACTCGATCTTTCACTGAAAATTTATGCAATATTGAAGAGATATGTTCCTTCACTGTTCGCTCTGTGATCCCTAATGATATTGAAATAGCTAAATTAGTTTTTCCCTCTAACACCTCATTCACGACCTCAACTTCTCTTTTAGTTAAGCATGATTGTGCTTCTTCATTTAAGTGATACTCTTTTAAATGACTTAAATGACCAATAACTGAAGACAAAAACTCGGCAGGAAGCCATAAACCAGCACGCTTTACCGTCGCAACGATGGCAAGTGCCGTATCATGATCTATTGAAGATAAGCAATAAGCTTTAGCACCATATAACAAGGCTTTTTGCATCTCTATCATTGATAAATTTTCAGAAACAGCGACCATTGGAATTCCATTCTTTTTTAAAAAAACAGCTGTTTTTTCCCACCCCACTAAATGACAGTTCAGCCAACAAAATGAATTAATATGTGTTAATGCATCAATATGAGACACACACTTCATATTTAAACCACAACTCATTGGCAATGTATTATCATCCGAAATATAGATATGATGCATAATTACCTTTCCTTAAGTGATGATGAAGCAGCTTTCAACAGAGGTTTTAAAATAAAGCCCAATATCGTTCTTTTGCCAGTAATAATATCTACTTGGACCGTCATACCGGGTAATATCTCTAACGGTTGCTGACCCACCTTTGTCATAGTGTGTAACCTGACGATATAAAATGTATTATCTTTTTCATCTGTGATTGTATCTGCACTAATATGATCGACGATTGCTTGCATCCCTCCATAAGTTGAAAAGTCATAAGCACTAAACTTCAATATCGCTGATTGGCCTTGCTTAATGAAAGCGATATCTTTCGGTGAAACTTTCGCTTCAACAATGAGTTGATCGTCATAGGGAATGATTTCAGCCACTTGACTGCCAGGAGAAATCACCCCACCTTTTGTATTAAAAAATAAACGTTGTATGGTGCCTTTTACTGGCGCTCTTATTTCTGATTGTGTCACAACATCTTTGAGCCCACCTTGTGATTCTTTTAAGGATGCCATTTTAGATAAACCTTCATTTAACTCTTTATTCCATAAATTGATCGTACGAAGTATCGCTTCTTGTTTATTATTTTTTTCCTCTTCAAGCGCAGATCTTCCTTTTAATATTGCAGATTCAGTTCGCTGCACGTTACCGGTCAGTTCCACAACTTGTCGTTGTAAGCGCAATAGATCAATTTCAGACACAGCACCAGAGCTCAATAAAGGAGTTGTTAAATCTAATTCTTTTTGTGTTAGCGCTAATGACTTTATATATTGGGAAAGGTCGACTTGAAATGAAATGAGCTCTTCTTTCCTTTGTGAAATCCTGTTGTCATATCCCTTTTCTAATTCATTTAATTCCAGCAAATTTGAATCAAATGTTTTCTTTTCATTTTTTGTTATTTCTGATGCCTTTTTTATTAACTCATCGGAAAAAGTGAGTTTTCTATTTCCCGTTAATGCTTTTAGACGCTGTACCTTCGCTTCAAATGCAAAGTATTGAGAATTATTTTCCTCTAAACTGGATAAAAACCGAGTGGGATCAACACGTAATAGTATTTGCCCTGCATTAACAAGCTGCCCTTCTTGTACTAAGATATCTTCAATAATTCCGCCATCGTAGGACTGTAAAATTTGTAACTTTTGAAAAGGAACCACTTTCCCTTCTCCACGAGAAACCTCATCAATCACTGCAAAATATGACCAAAGAATTAAAACAAAAATCGTAATAACTACACCGTATAAGAGCTTTTTGGCTTTAACTGGCGTTTGCTGAATACGTACCCATTCAGACTCTAATATCCAATCATGATCTGGAGGTGATGAGAGCCATTGACTAATCGAAGCGGGCAATAATTTACTCAAGGACCACAAAATATTTACCCCTTTTCACTTTGTGTTTTATTCTGTATCGCCGATAATTTACTTAACACTTCGTTTTTAGGACCATCAATCAATATATTGCCTTTATCTAACACGATGATTCTATCCACTAAACTGAGTAAGCTAGTGCGATGCGTATTTAAAATAAGTGTTTTGCCTTGAATTTCATCAGCAAGCATGTTTTTTATTTTTAACTCTAATGAAGTATCCATTGACGATGTTGGCTCGTCTAAAATATAAATAGAAGGGTCTCGGATCAGCGCACGAGCAAGCGCGACGGCTTGACGTTTGCCTCCTGATAATAAACACCCTTTTTCACCTACATTTAAATTAATCCCGTCTGGATGCTCATTAACAAAATCGAGTAAATCACAAGATTTTAATACCGCTAAGACCCGATGCTCACTGATATTTTTATCAAAAACGGTAATATTATCTTTTAGCGATCCTGAAAATAAATTGTAATCTTGAGGCATATACCCTATTTTTTTACGCAACACGTTAGGCTCAATCTGTTGCAAATCTATATTGCCCAATGTAATCAACCCATCACAGGGGGCATAAGCTTTAAGTAACAATCGATTAAATGATGTCTTCCCACAACCATTTCGTCCTAAAATAGCGACTTTTTCACCGCGGTTTATTTTGCAATTAATGCGACTCAATACGCACATAGTTTGATTTGGATAACGAAAATTAACCGATTGGAAGTCAATATCTCCAATATCATCACAGTCATAATTCCATTTTTTTGTTGAAGAAATATCTTCTTCCTTTTCCATCATCTCATTCAACGCAGATAACGAAGCCTTTGCATGATGAAACTGAGCAATCAGTCCAGCCGTTGAAGCAAGCGGCCCCATTGCTCGACTAGATAATAAATATCCTGCAATTAAACCACCTTGCGTAATTTGCCCATCTATAATTAAATAAACGCCAATCAACATAATGCTCACCCCTACAATTTGTTGCAGAGTTAAAGCTAAGTTACTGACAGAACTTCCCAATAAACGAATTTTTGCATTGATTTTGGAGAGCTGAATGGACTGTTTTTCCCATTCGTATTGGATATGATTTTGAGCGATAAAATAGCGAACATCATCAAATCCTGTAATCGTCTCTGTTGCTAAACTATTTTTCTGAGATGAAACATTAATCGATTCAACAGAGAGTGAACGCATAATGGCTTGGATATAAAAAGCGTAAGATAAAACAATAATGCCACCGACAATAATGGGCACAATCAAAAATAAATTGATGCAGGCAATAATGACAATAAAGATAAATGAAAAAGGCAAATCAACTAAAGCAACTAAAGTAATAGAATTAAGAAAACCACGTACCGCTTCAAAAGATTGCAAACTATTAACTTGCCCCCCCGACGAAGCAGGTTTTTCTTTAAAACTGATGGCCATTACTTTTTGCATCAAAACCGATGATAAGGTCACATCGATACGACTCGCGGCTAGCTCTACAAAATAGTAACGTAATGCCCGTAAACTAAATTCAGCAATTAAAACGATGCCAACCCCAATTGCTAAGACCCATAATGTTTCGATGGCGGCATTCGGTACAACACGGTCATATACATTCATCACAAACAAAGGAATAGCGACTGACAACAACGTAATAAAAACAGAAGCTAGAATCACATCTCGGTAAAGCGATGACGCTGACTTTACCACATCCCAAAACCAGCTTTTTTGACGAGTAACGGGTAAAATACCCTCCCGTTGAATGCCTTTATTATGAGGGCGAATAAAAATCACATGCTCGCTACATTGACTCATTAGCTGATCATATGAGACTTTCTCTGTGACTTCAGGTAATTCAGGAAAAATAACTGAGGCCACATTTTGTTCATTATCAAGCGACATTAAAACACACGCTTGCCCATCTTGAAGCACTAAGATAGCAGGAAGTAACGCAGTATTAATTTTCATTAATTTGCGTTTGATTAAACGACTGGAAAACCCCACTTTAGCCGCAGCTCGCTCTACACCTGATGGTGATAATTTTCCACTTTCTAGTGGTAAACCAGAAAGCAGTGTCGCTATTGAACATTCCACATGATGAAATCGACAAATAATCTGTAAACAATTCGCTAATATATCTCCCTGTGAGTCAAGTAAAGTCTTTTCGGGTTTTACATCTTGTAAATCCAAAATAGGTTCTCCTTACTTTTACTTTCTTTTCACATTATTTAAGAGAATAATTCTTGCTTCAATACGTCGATTTACCGCATTCGCTTTCTCATTAATGGCATCAATAATGGGCTGTTCTTCGCCATATCCGATGGCAAATACTTTTTCTCTTCCAATGCCATGATCAACAATCCAATTGGCCACTGATTTAGCTCTTTGCTCTGAAAGATTTTTGTTATATATCGCTGCGCCTTGTAATGAAGCGTGCCCTTCAATAATGATTCCTTGATTAGGGTTACTTTTTAGTTTTGCTACGATAGGTGCTAACGTTAAACGCATACTGTCTTCAAGTACTGCTGAATTATTTTTAAACTGCACTGACAGGGTCAAGGTTTCAACGACTTCAAACTCATTTTTTTCAGGGCAACCATATCCATCGACTAAACTATCTTTTTTAGTGTTTGGACAATTATCCCAAACATCAATAATGCCATCTTTATCAGAATCTCTGGTTAATATATTGCCACCTTCATTTAAATCGTTAACACTTAAAGCTGGACAAATATATTCAGGATCATAGACAATTGGCTTAGCTGCGATCTCCTCAGGAGTAGGTATATCTTCACGCATGATTTGCAAATAATTCAACAATTCGCCTTTTGATGCTAACAAACGGAAAAACGCTTTTTCTTGACCAAATATAGCAATTGTATGGTTTCTACTCGCTTCATAGGCTTCATTTTCTGAATCTAGTAAATCAAGCAATGTACGTTGTCCCAATTTAAATTGATCTAAATAAGCCGTTCTCACTCTAGATGATGATAATTTATATTCATTCAACGAGGGTATTTGTCGATTAATATTTTCAATATCATTATAGGCTATTTGAATAGTTTGACGCATATCTCGACATGCTTTCTCTCTAAGATCTTTAGCAATATTGACTTGCTCTAAAGCAGAAGTTAATGCTGCACTTGAGCGTCCACCATTGTATAAATTATAGGTAAACTGAAGACCAATAATACCTTCGTTAATGGTATTATCTAATCCTGAATCATCTCTGTCGTCTACGCTGTAAGATGCATTTAAAGACAATTGAGGATGAAACTCTGAGCGAGCACTTTGTACTGAATATTGGTTTGCATCGATATTATAAACAGACGCTAATAAACTAGGATTGGTTAAATAAGCACTTTTAATTTCCTCTGTGACTGAAGATTTAATTTCGTTTTCTACATTAACTTTAATATTAGACATATTCAAAGGCGGTTCAAGGCCTGTGACACGTAGAAAACGAGCAGAGACATCATGCAAATTAGATTGCTCTGTGATCACATTGGTTTCAGATAATGATAAACGGCCACTTATTTGTTCAAGATCTGCTCCTTTTGCAACACCTGCTTGAGCACTTTCTTCTATTTGCTTAAATACACTGATATGTGTTTTTAAGTTCTCTTCTGATATTTTAAGTAAAGCGCGATATTGTAAAACGTCAAAATAAGCTAAGCTGGTTTCTAATGCAGTTTGCTCTGCTTGCCCATAAAACTCATAAAAATAAACAACTTGAGCCTGTTTAAGTTGCTTCACTTCCGAGGATGTTAAAAAGCCGTCATAAAGTAATTGAGAAAGCGTTATTTCAGCACTATTTAATAAATAATCTTCTTCTGAGCCATAATTTCTATCAACATAAGAGGAAGAAGCATCAAAATCTAATGTAGGACGCCAACCAGCCTGTGCAGCTTTAACATCAAGCCCTCCAACTAATAATTGACGCCAAGTGACCTGTACTTCTGGATTGGTGTTAATAGTGTATTTAATAATTGACTTTAAATCGTTCTCCTTGGCATAAAGAGACATCGAAAGAAAAAATGTGGCGATAAGGTAACAAGCAATAGAACGTCCTATAATTCTGATGATTTTGGACACACATAACATAAACACCTCGACAATAAAAAACAAAAATAAAAATAATAAACATTTAACAGAGAAATAAAATCAAATATAAACTTTTAAAATCAAATACTTTACCAAACCTCTATTAAACGTAGTTGCAACAGCCTCTTTAATCAAATATTTAATGTTAATATTTTTTATATTTTTAAAGGCTTTTAAATTCATAGCGTTAAGAAAAAGCTGTACTCAAGTACAGTAGATAAGTCTATTTTTTAATCTAACCTTTAAAGTACGTCTGTAAAATACAATGAAATGGAGTGTTCAAATGGCGATTAATAATATTGAAATTATCTCGATTGAAGGTGATGTTTTTATCCGGTTAGAGGATGGCTCATTAAAAGAGCTAACAGAAGATCAAGTATTAGAAGCTAATTCAGTTATTGAGGCCAGTAATAATGGAACCGCTACATTTCTAGTGGATGGGGTTGTTGTATCCCTTGAAGCAGGTAATGTTTTGGACTTCGCAAAAAGTGATTTTATTGACGCAGAAGATGCGATTACAGCGGAAACCGATAATGTTGCTTTTGAAGATAACCTAGATAACTTATTGACAGAGCTTGACTCTGTTGGTGTTACAGATCCCAGTAATACCTTTGCACAAGCACTCGAATCAGGTGGTGATTTACTTGATATTTTAGAGGCAACCGCAACAGGTTTAACTGGGGGAGACAGTGCAGACGGAGGCAATTCATTCGTTCGTGTTTCACGCATATCTGAAGAATTAAATAGTCAAAACTTCACCTTTGAACAAAATACGAATCCGACTCAGGCTCGACAACCAAACAATGAAAATTCAACAGGCACAAGAGAGTTTGTTGAAGCGACAAGCTCTCAAAATGAGAATAATGAAGCACCAAGAGTCGACTTAACACCTTTAGGTGATGTAAACAGCGCCCAATTTGATGTCTCAGGCTCTACTAATCAGCCTGAAAATACAGAAGTAACCGTTGTGATCACAGATAGCGAAGGCAATACAACAACCTTAACTACTTCTGTTGATGCTGACGGTAATTTTGCTATTCCGGTTAATGAAGATATCGCTGAAGGTGACTTTACAGTGAATGTCACCACAACAGATGCAAACGGTAATTCCACCACAGAAAGCGCATCTGGAACGGTTGATGATACTCCGCCGACTGTGACAGTAGACTCCGTTGAACAAGCAGACGACTCTTCCCTTTTTGTCGTCTCAGGTACAAGTGACCTTCCTGAAGGAAGCATCATTAATATCACTATTATTGATTCAAATAATATCGAGCAGATATTCAATGTAACCGTATTAGCCAATGGTAGTTTTTCCGCAACAATTCCTGATAGTTTAGCTGAAGGGGAATTTATCATAACAACAACTGCAACGGATGCGGCTGGAAACACGACATCAAGCTCAGAAACAGCAAATACCAACGATACAGCTTCAACCATCACATTCAATACCACAGATAATTCGTCAAATGATAACAGCGATAACACACCAACCATATCAGGTAATACTGAATTAGCAGAAGGAACTATCATTACCTTTACCGTGGTTGACGCTACTGGTGATACTCAAACATTCACAACCACCGCACAGAGTGATGGTTCATTCAGCGTTGACGTCCCTAATGAACTTGCTGAAGGCGATTATACCGTCACTGCGCAAGTTACTGACAGTGAAGGTAACACAAGCTCCACCTCTTATACTGATACCGTGGAGCCAACACCAAGCTCAACATTAACATTAAATACATTAGCAGTAGATAATGATGCAACCCCAACCATCAACGGTAACACTGATTTACCAGTAGGTAGCACAGTTAATTTAACGG
>Ga0055584_100002902_pt1 | contig 16981 bp, 16 predicted proteins | sample OSDHelmetaG_FD_58716 | JGI IMG/M metagenome (GOLD analysis project Ga0055584, IMG submission 58716) | Pelagic marine sediment microbial communities from the LTER site Helgoland, North Sea, for post-phytoplankton bloom and carbon turnover... | ecosystem: Environmental > Aquatic > Marine >... | reverse complement strand
GAATATGTACTCATCACTGTTGAAATACTTAAAAGATAGGTCTTCAATTTTTATTGCATATTTTTTTGTCGAATTCTCAGGAACAAAATTATTTTTATGTACAGAAATTTTATTTTTTTCCATTTCATTAAATTTTTCCATATGAACATGGGAATTAATAATCTGATTAATAGAACTAGTGATCGCACCTAATGACTGAAAAAGCCTTAGAGTAACTCCTATAAAATCTAATGTGATGGCTTTTGCGACTGAGCCAACAGTTATTAATGCTGAAAAAACAAACATTGTTGTAAAAGAAGGTAAGAAGGAATTAAATGCGCCATATTTATGATTTTTTAATGTTGTTGAGGAATACTCTCGAAATGTATCATGGTATCTTTCAATCTCTTCTTCGTCTTTTTTAAGAAGTTTAATTAAAAACATATTTTCAATAATTCTTTGAACTTCTTGATTTGATTGCTGACCAAATTCGTAGGATTCATGCATATAACCCCTGGCTTTTTTTAGAAGTATTTTTGTTGGATAAACAAGAACCAATGCCCCCAGACCAAATGTAGCAACAGTTCTTATATCTGAGATCAGTAGATAAACAGAAAAAGCAATGACTTGGAGTAATGAGTTTATGAAATTAGTCAGATTTGAATAAAAGTAAGAAATATGCCCTGACAATACATTTAAATAGAAAAAGCCATCAGCGATTGAATAATTTCTCTTATCAAATACTTCCTTTAATAGAAAAACATTAATATTTTCTCGTACTTCTAATTCAAGTGTTTTTAACATAATATTTTGCAAATATATGAAAAAAAATCTGAAGAAAACAATCATTGGTAAAATTATTTTGTAGTCCAATATAAATTCTATAATTGGAGCTAAAACATTATCTATACTATATGAACCAGTAAGAATCGCAGCAAATAACAAAATAATCATAATATCAAAAAAAGCACACATTTGTGAAAATATCACTGCTTTAGCTATTATTAATTTTTTATTATGTGTACCTGTTAGCTTAGAGACGTAACTTACATCACTAATAATTTTTTTAAACAATTTCATTTATAATCTATCAAAGTATAATTTATTAAATTTCATTTGATTACTGTTATTTAATTAAAAATTAAAATACTGTAAAAATATTTTATATACTATTAAGTTATGAGTATTGAAGACTTTAAAGCAGTTACTTTTTCTAGCAAAGGCTATATAGCTATTACAGAAAATCTATTTGAATCAATTAATCAAAATAATGTCAATTTACAAATTGAACTTTATGCCCTTGATGAAGAAACTTATAACTACTTTTACCAAAAGTATCCAAACATAGAAGTAAATAATGAAATATTTTTCAATGCCGACAGCAGCCTTTTTAATTACTTTGACGATAAATTTGGTGAAATAATGTTAAAAAAGTTTCATATAATTTTTTCAGCATTAAATAAAAGTAAATACGTTCTCTACTTAGATGGGGATATTGTAGTAAAAAAAGATATTAAAAATTATCTTCAAAAATACATTGGAGAGGCAGATATTGTATTCCAGAATGACAAAAGGCCATCCAAACCTAATCAAATAAACTTATGTGCTGGATTTATGTACATAAAATCAAATAAAAAAACTCTTAGATTTTTTGACCCAGAAAAAATGCCTGTTAAGAAAATTGTTAATTACAAAACGCATGACCAAACTCATATAAATAAATCTAAAGCTAAGTTTAAATATAAAGTTTTACCCCTAGATATTTTCCCAAATGGTCCTCATTTTTATAATAACAATTCAAAAATAGATCCCGCAATTATTCATTTCAATTACCTAGTTGGGAATGATAAAATTGACAAAATTAAAAGTTATGGCGAATGGTACATATCCTAAAAAGGGAGTGTTTACTTATTTAATAGTCTGAATTGTTTTACGATAAAATTTCAAGTAATTTTTTTTAAAATATATTTTTCCATAAAGTTAAAATTTAAAAAATTTTTCTCACATTCTCTACCATAACTCAGCATGTCTTCATAATCAGATCCGGACATCAGCTTATTGAGGATACGTGGAATTTTTTTTATTTCTTTGGGCTTTATTAACACAGCTAAGTTTTCCCAGTCTATTAATTCTTTAAAAGGTAGAAAAAAGTCGTCAGAAATATAAATAGGTACTGACCCCAAACTAATAGATTCATACAATCTGAATGAAGTAGGCCCATAACCCCTGGGGCACAAAGAAAAATACGATTCAGAAATTAAATCCCTATAAGAATCAAATTGCTCATTTGTAAATTCAGACTTCATTGAACTTAAGTTTGTAATTTTAATATCTTTGTTCTTACTTAAAGTTTTTTCCATTTTTTTTCTAATTTGATGAGTTTGTCTTCCGGTATAAGAAGCTAATAACATTTTTTTCTTATCGTGTCTTTGTACTTTCTCTTTTGTTATCAAAGGAAGTGGTAAAAAATTATTGTATTTTTCATTGATATCAAATATACCTCCCTGAGAAAAAATTAGAGTATTTTGTAAATCTACCTGGGGACCTCCTGCATATTGAACTATAGTAAAATAGTCCGTATCAATATTTAAATTTTTAGTAATTAAATTGGTTAATTCTTTCTTATTTATACTATGTTCATTCTTTAAGTGGTAATTTGTCCATTGGACTGGTATGTATGTAAATTTTGTATCAAGATTCTTATTAATAAATTTATCATAAAAATATAATTCAAAATTTATAGATTTATTGTAAGGGGGATAGCCCATATGTTGTTCTGGATTAGTATATTCTAAAGGAACATTCAAAATATTTTCCCTAGGCATTAAAACCACTCTTTACAGACACTTTCTGACCAAGTAAATTTCTATTCCTTCGATAAGGAAAATTATATTTTTTGAGAAAATTCACTATTGGTGATTTGAAAGTTTTATTCTTAAGACTACTATCAAGCCATAAGAATTCCTGTACAACTGCTTTATCTAAAAAAGGATATCTTCCCTCAATTCCAAATCCACCTGTTATTGATTCTTCTCTTGCTAAGTAACTTGATTGGGTACCTAAATAAAAATTCTGCCATGGAAATATTTTGCTTAGATCTTCTTGAAATGAAATTGGATTTGGTTTGCCAAAGTTGTAAGCTTGAATATTAGACATAATTTCATCTGCTCCCTGACCAGATGCTAAAATTTTTATTTTATTATTTTTATTCTTCACTTCATTCAAAAGGTGTGCAAGGCCCATGGCACCTCTATCCTCTATACCTTTAAAAACCATATTAGCTTCGTTTAAATCTGGGCCATAATTAAATGTTGAACACTTTTCTAGAATTAAATTTCTTGCATTTTCAATTTCTTCATCACTTAAGCTCTCTTTTAAGTAAATATTATTTGCATTGGTAATTTTTTTTATTCTTTTGTTCAATACTCTTTGATGTTCATTTTTGGTAAATGAATAATATGTGGACCTTATATCTAAAAGTTTAAAAGCACAGGCTATTGCTCCGCTATCGAACCCACTACTTATTGGTAATATAATTTCCTTATCTGTTTGCTTAAATCTTTTATCGATAGCATCAATAAAACTTTCTGTCCATGAATTAAAATTCTTACCTATCGGTCTCAGGTCAAATTCAAAGTATTTTTTATTAAATTCAATTTTTTGAGTTGTTAAATTAAGTTTAAGTATGGTACTGGGCTCAATTTTTTTTATATTATTAAAATTTAATTCTTCTAAGGGTTCTTTATAGGAGGCGATTCCAAAATTGTCTTTTTGAATTGAATAATAAAGTGGTTTTATTCCAAAAATATCAGTACACATATAAATCATTTTTTTATTAAAATCTGCAATGACAATTGCGTATTCTCCATCTAAATATTTAACAAAGTTTTCACCATGCTTCAAGTAAAGATCAATTACATAATACAAGTCGGAGGAGTAGTTTTTTAATTTTTTGTAGTTATATATCTCACCATTTAATAAGAAGACAATATTGTTTTTAACTATAGGCTGTTCTGTAAATTCTCCAGTCATGCTTAAAAGAGTATGTAGAAAATTAATATTTTCTTTATTTTCAATTTTCAATTTATCGGGACCCCTATTAATGAGAAGATGGCTTGGTTGGTCGGAAATATTTTTAGTTGAGACTAATATTCCACACATAACTACATATTAACTCAATAAATATTATTAGAAACATACTTTCTTCCATTACAATATCATATAAATCCCACACCACCAGTTATTAAAAGTCATAATTTATATTTTCTTAACTCTTTTGAATGTATGTGTAGATTCGCAATTTTAAAAGTTCCGTTTTTATTTTTTAAAAAAGGAACCCTATTCTTGAAAAATAATTTTGTATTATCAGCAAGAAACTTGTCCGTTACTTCGTGTGAGAGGTCTAGCCATCCTCCTCTTGGTAAGTACCTTCTTCTAGTGTCTATATATCCAACTCTATAAACACTTTTTGGAAAAAACCTCCTAGGACGAAAATGAGATCCGCCCACTATTTGGCCATAGACTGCAGGATCGAAAACATAAGCATTATTTTTTAGTGGGTAAGAATTTAGAATATTAAAAAATTCAGGTATTTCGCCATAAATCATTTGTAATAATCTCATCTCGTTTAGTGGGTCACTTTTCCAGTTTTTATCACAGATATTAATCATTATTAGCTCGTACAATCGATTACACAACTTGTCTAAAATTTTAAAATCATGAAAGTATGAGTAACCAAAAACTAGTGATTTTTCATTAGACCTCGTGATGTTGACTTTATCTTTAGCAAATAATTTCGCTACTTCATCAGCTTTAGCATAAATTAATACATCATTATCAAAATGTATGATGTCTTGGATGCTATACCTACTAGCTAAATCTCTAATAGCGAAAATTCTGATAAGTGAAGATTCCCAGAGTGGATTTTTTTCATAATTTGTATTTTTGTAAATATTATGACTAACAATATCTTGAGTTTGGTCTGAAATTATATCTGAATTAATAATTGAGATAACTCCCTTGTAGTTAGTTTCAATATCACTTATTAAATATACATTACTGTTGGGATCTACTTTTTTTATATTTGAAATACAATCATTAAGGTGATTTGGTAGTGTATTTGAGTTATAAAGAATATAGTTCATGTCTTTCATTTGAAGACTGATTTTATTCTACCCATTATCCTTCTTGATAATAGATAATAATAGTTAAAAGTAATCACGGGCTCTCTGTTAAAAAATTCAAATAAAGAACTGTGATTAATTGAATTCCTTACCCCATCCATAAATTCATTCGGATACTTGATCATTAAGTCTTTATAGAAATGAATTTTATATTTAGCAGTTCTCCAATTTGTGTGCTCTCCTTTTAAACTTGCTGTAAATTGTGTCCTTTTAATCCTCACTATTTTTTTTGAAAGACCTGTACTTTTCATGTGATTCATAAAAGTTACTTCACAATTATTGAAGTCTGGAATATTATTTAAAGACCTTTCGTCATCGACGTAATCACAAATACTTAAAAATTTTTCAGCGTATTCTGATGGAAATACCGCATGTCTATCACATATACCAGAGTAATTTTCCCCTTCCGGTATCAAAATTTCATCATTAATAAGTTCAGGATGGGTGTCTAAATAAAACTGGTCAAATCTTGTGTAGATTATATATTTGTATTCTTTTAAAACATTTAAATGCTGATTTTTAATAATGTCCTTGAAAACAAAATGAATTAAACCTGAAGAATAGAGTCCAGTATCTACTCCTGATGAAAAATATTCTTCCCAGGTACCATCAAAATTCTCACGATAGTAATCTGAGTAATCTTCATATTCATTGGAAACCCATTTATATTTTGCATTTTTAAAAAGAGAAATTTCTTGATTCCACTTGTTAGTAGTACATAAAGCCAAGTCAGCATTTAGGGGATTTACAACGTGCTTATACAAAGAATGCCAAGTTTTCTCACCACCCCTTGGTGAACCAGCAAGAATAACTAAGTATTTTTTATTAGGATTTGTATTATCCATAAAAGATAGTTTATTAAGTTTGTTTTTATAACGGGTGACTCCAAAAGATTCAGTGGGTAGCTTTATGGGGGAATTCAACTATAAATAAGCCACTCTCTAAGTTCTAGCTATGGGCAACAGCGGGGAGAACTTTAACAGTTCGAGAGTATCAAAGGGTTTAGGTTATTATCTATTGGTGGCCAGAGCCAGAATCGAACTGCCAACCCCTTGTTTTTCAGATAAGGGCAAACCTTTTGCCCTAGTGTTAGTTTAGCTTATTCTGTTTGATTATAAGCTCGTTATGTAGAGGCTTTCTGTCGCAGTTTTTATAATGATATTAGTTCATTTCGAAAAAAATTCACTGATTCTACTGCTTTGTTCCCCGACATAACCCAATAACTCTTATCATGAAGCCTGTGACTATGTGAGTGCTTTTTATCTAACCATAAACTTCCACCATTTTTTAACCAAAAATATGTTAAAGCATAAGAACATGCTGAAAGATTAAGATTAGAATCTAACCCTTCTTCGAGTTTTTCTAGATAACTATCTTTATAGAAAACCGGATTCCCAATATTCATTACCCAGTTAAGGTCTTTTTTATTTACATTATTGTTTTTTAATAAAAATGAAATTACTTGTTCTTTTGTAAATTCGCCATATTTTCTTGTAAACTTTATTTTTTTTTCAGATTTACTACTTTCACTAAATGTGTGAATCTTTGAAGGTAAATAAAGAAAATTCTTACTGAGTTTTGATTTTTCAATAAAAGATATAAAGTTTTTCTTTACCTTGTTATCTGAATCGATTTGATAGATTAATTCATTACTACACTTTTCAACTGTAATATATTTATTTTTAAATCCCCCTAAGTTTATATTGTTCCTACTTAATTGAAATTTTGTATCTGGGTGTTTTGGCGAAAATTTATTAATTAAAATTTCTAAATTTTTATAATCTTCATATTCTGAATTATCGTCATTGATAATTATTTCATCAATAATAAAATTACTTGACGATGAAAATAAACTTTTTAATAAATCCCTCATATGTATTGATGAATTATACGTTGGGATAGCAATGCTGAATTTATTCATATATTAAGAATATAGATGGTATGTTAAAATATTTATATATTTATAAAAATTTCTATTTGTAAATAAAGTGAGTATCTTATGCCTTATATTTTCAAAAATTAAGGAAAAATCGTGCATTTCCTACTTCTGATTTGTTTGATAAAGAACTTTTAACAGTGTTTGGCCAATTACAGTCTATCAAGATGCTGACTGATATTTGCATAATATGATAATAGTTCAAACTACTCAAGATATCGATATATAACCTGAACCCCTTGAGACTCTTGAACTCTTGAACTCTTGAACTCTTGAACTCTTGATATTTCTGCCCACATTCTGCCCTCAGCTAGAACTTAGAGGGTGTATTATTTATAAATTAGTCTTTGTTAAGTCTATATTTTTATAATTTTAGTTATTATTTTCTGATATAAAAGTGTATCCATTTGATAAATTTAGACTATGTTTCTTATTTCCCCTTATGCAATATTGTTTAATCCAACAAAAATTATCCTTATTTGTTGGCGAAAAAGTAAATGAATTATCTATTTTTCTAAAATCATAATTTTCTATATTTAATTCAGTAATACTTAAAGGATCTTTAATAAAACTTGTTAATTGATAAAATCTTGGTACGGAGAATACAGTTAAAAAAAGTAAAGAAAAGATTAGTAAATTACTAGAAAGAAATTTATATTTGTCTTCTTTTGGATAATTAAATAAATAAATTGATGAAGTTATTACTAGGAATATACCAAACCCATACCTAACAACAGGAGCCGTAATGAACCAAACTCCAATTAGAAACAGGAAGTAAAGAGAAAGTTTTAGATTATTCTTAAAACTTTTAGATTCATTTTTAGAAATAAATTTATTAATAATTAATATAACAAAAAATGATATGATAAAGTTCAATATTATTGTTGAATTGTAAGCATGATTAAACCAATGATTCGCCCAGTTGAAAAACTCTTCGCCAGAAGAAAAAATAATTCGCTGATTTTGTACAACTGACAAAATATAATAATAATTTTCTAAATCAGTTTTTTTCAAGGACCAAGAAAAAGTATTGAAACATGTAAAACTAATTGGGAAAATCAAGCAGCTTGTAATTAATAAGTTTTTTATTACCCAAGCTACAAGTAAAAAAAATAACACTTTAATTTTCTTAAAATAAATATATAAACTAATCTCATTAGTTTTTATGCATCTGTAGAGGAAGTAGAAGAAAAGTGGAGAAAGGTAAATACCCGAAATTCTAATTTGAAAAGCAAAAAAGATTGAGTATGAAATAAATATTAAATCATTAAATTCAAATTTATTTTCCAGGATTCTAGCTAACATCATTAAGTTAATTAAAAAAAATAAAATACCGAACGCAACATCTGGTTTCCCAACGGATTGTATTTGGATAAATCCATTATTCCCCCCACCAAAACCAAAATTATCTAAAAAACCGTAGATCAGAAAAAATAAACCTGTATTTTTGAAGATTACATTTCTTTTGTAGTACAAGTGAAAAGTAAAAAAATTAAATACTGTAACAAAGTAAACAAGATTTAAAAAATGTAAACCAATAAAGTTCTCACCTGACCAAAAATTTACAGATATATATTCATGAATAGTTGACCAACCATAACCAAGATAAAGATTTGATAAGCCAATGATTACCTTTGATTCGTTAATGTAGTTCTGTGCATTTAAATGATAATCTTTCGCATCAAAATGAAACCATACATCGTATGCACTTAATGAAAATACAAAAGGAATAATAAAAAAGGAAAATACGAAATAGAGATCAAATTTTATTTTTGGTTTTTCTAATAGATTGATTGCTAACAAAGTAAATAAGAAAATATTAAAAAGATCTCTTATCTCATTGAAAGAAAAGATAAAATTACTTAGAAGAACTATGTTCCCTAAAAAAAATAGAGAAATAACGGGAAAAAATACATCTAAGGATGTATTAAAAACTTTAATATCGTTTATTTTCTTATTTGATCTGGATAATTTTATAAATAATAAAACAAAACTTCTTCCAAGAAGATAGAGCAAAATATTTAAGAATATAAAAATTATAATATTCACCAGTTAATGTTAATTAAGAAATTTTGAATAAGTTACTTTTAAGGAAATTCTTCTTTGTAAATCAATGCTACAATTTTATTTATAGATGATTGGCGTCAGAACACCCTTTAGAATCTCTCTTATAGGAGGAACCTCAGATTTACCTGAATATTATAAAGAATTTGGAGGAAAAGTTATATCCACCTCAATAAACAAATATATGTATCACTTTATTCACAAGTATTCAGCCAGCGAAATACAAATCAAATACTCAAAAACAGAGATTGTTAAAAATAATAAAGAAATCAAACACCCAATTGTAAAAGCAATATCTGAAATTTATAGTATTGAAGGACTTGATATAAATAGCATTGCAGACATTCCAAAAGGAACTGGCTTGGCATCATCAAGTGCCTATACAGTGGGTTTAATCAATGGCCTAGCAAATTATCACAATCAAAATTTATCAAAATCAGATTTAGCTAAATTGGCATGTAAAGTTGAGTTGAATATCTTAAATGAACCTATTGGTAAACAAGATCAATATGCAACTGCATTCGGTGGTTTTAATAAAATTATATTTAACAAAAATGACTCAGTGAGAGTAAAACAATTGAGTTTAAGTAATAATGGATTGAATTATTTGAATTCTTGTATGGTTCTTTGTAAAACAAATATTTCAAGAAATGCTTCGGATATTCTTAATGATCAAAAAAAGGGATTAAAACGAAAAGTAAATACAGATTATGTACATGAGATAGTATCTTTAGTCAAACCAATGGAAGATGCGCTTAAAGATCTTAATATCAAAAAAATGGGCGAAATATTGACCGAGAACTGGGAAGTTAAGAAAAAATTATCTAAAAGCGTAACAAATAATCAAATTGATAAAATGAACAAAGATTTACTTTCTCAAGGAGGAATATATGGATCCAAGTTACTGGGAGCTGGAGGAGGAGGTTATCTATTACTTATTGGTGAACCCAAAAAAATATCAACTCTTTCAGGTGAAAATTTTCAAGATTTTAGATTTGATAACACAGGTTCACAAATTGTATACCAAGACTAGATCAAGTTTTCTTTTATAGATTTTTTTATTGCTTCTTCTGTTGAAAATTTTGGAGACCAACCATTAGAAAGTTGTTTTGAATTATCGTATGAGTAATTTGTTACATCACCCAACCAACCATATTCTTTATTTTCATAATTAATTTTAGGATGGACCCCTAACTCCTCTGAAACAAGTTCTGCAATACGCTTTACTTTTATTCCGCTGTCATTAGGCGTTATATTAAAAATTTCATTACTTAAATTTTTTTCAATATAGTGCAGCATTCCTGAAGTTAAGTCTTCTACATGAATGTAAGGTTTTCTTTGGTTACCATCTCCAAGCACATCCAGCTTTGAATTGTTTACTTTAAGCTTTTCTATGAAATCAAATATTACGCCATGTGTCATATTCGGACCAACCACATTTGGAAATCTAAAAATGTAGTAATCCTTTAAAAAGTATGATTTTGTAGCTGAGATATATCCCTCTGAAGCTAGCTTCATTGCACCGTAGTAAGATTGTGGTAAAGCTGGCCCATCATTTTCCTGCAATGGACGATTTCTAGATCCCAAGACAGCTGAAGAAGACGCAAAAACAATTGTATTTATTTTTCTTTTATCTACAAATTTAGATACATTGACTGTTGTCATAAAAGTATTGTTTATGTCAACTTGAGGTCCATTTATATACCCCCTGATATCAGAATTAGCTGCCATATGCCAAACAACATCAATTTTTTCATAATGAAATTCTTTAATCAGTACTTCAACAGAACTTTCAGAAGATAAATCTGATTCTATGAATTTAAATGTGTCAAATTGTTTTAATTGACAGACTGTTTCATTTTTACCTAAAGTGAAATTATCGACACCTAAAACAGTATTGCCTTCCTGGAGTAAATATTTAGCTAAATAGCTACCAATAAATCCTGCAGCTCCAGTAATAAGATGTGTTCTCATTCTGTTTTCATTTTTTCTGCCAGTTCTTTAGCAAGTTCTATAGCTTTGTCAGAATTTATATATTCAAATGTGCCAAACCTACCTAATGGCTCTATGTTTATTGATTTTAAGTAATTTAGAACAATATCTGTGTTTTTTCTGTGATCAAGATCATAAATTACATATGCGTATTTAAATGTACGTGTATTAATTTCAACTAAATCTTTTGGACTAAAAAATTTTAACTTAAACAGATCACTTTTAATCCGGTCTTCTAGCTCGTCAATCGGTATATCTTCTGGCATATCTTTTCTAAAAGTAACTTCGACCATTAAATTAGTAAATCCATCTTTGTAGTAATTTTTCCCAAGAAAATTGAGTTTAGACACCCTATGAAAAATAATCTTTGGGTCTGCAATAGTAATAGCAAAGTTATCTCCTAAGACGTCTCCTTTTATTTTAAGGCTAGTTATGTGGATTGAATTGTATTTTAATTTTGCTATTGCGTTTAGAATTTCTTTTGGGGGAGAAGGTTTAATAATTTTAATTAATTCGTGTATTGGTAAAGTTGAAACTAATTTATCGAATTCATATTGTGATAATGTTGTGTCAACAATATGCTTATTTTTATTTTTTGAGATACTAACGATCTCTTCACTTAGATGTATATCAGGCTTAGGATCTATTTTCTTTTCCAGTGAGTCTACTATTGTTTGGAATCCACCAACTTCTGGGTAATGAAAGAATAATTGATGTAGGTATCCTTCGGTTTCTTTACCACTTGCACTATCTATTATGTCTTGTTTTGGAGGCTTTGGAATTCGCTCAACCATTTGAAGATCAAGAAATGAAGTTTCATACTTCCATATTTTACGATTATATGGTTCTAAAAATAATCTTGTTATACCTTCACCGAAAGTACTGTAAAAGAAATCGAGCATATTTTTTGGTTTATAATTTTCATAAGGATTTTCAAGGAAAGAGTTGAGTGCGTATTTTTTATCTGAATTACTTAAAGCAAACAAATCATTTTCAAAGGGATATTTCACAAATCTTCCATCATGAAAAACTCTATTAGATCTTTTAAGTTTGTTCATGGGGGCTAGTGAAGTTATGAAATCTAAAATTTCTTTATTTTTAGAAAAAGTTATATGTGGGCCTATATCCCATGAGACCCCATCATTATCGTCAAAAGATCTACACAATCCTCCAAGGGATGATTCTTTTTCAATAATTGTAGTTTTCTTACCCAGAAAATATGAATAAGCCAAACTTGATATCCCTCCGCCTAAAATGCCAATATTTTTCATAATTTTATAGGTCTTTTCTTATTTTATATGCATTTTGGATGGTACTTAGAATTACCTTTGGAATTATTTTTACAGGTAGACCTCTTGAAGAATCATTTCTATTTTTGTAATTAATATCAACCTCAATTAGTCTATTTCCCATCGCCAAACATCTAATACCAATTTCAGAATTTAATAAATGGTTATTTATAAGTCCATGCTCAATAATTTTATTGAGTGTATTTCTATCATATACTCTAAATCCACTATCGGGATCACGAAAACTGTAACCATAAAAGGACTTAATAAATACTGAATACATTTTTGTGAGAACTTGGCGATACATTGGGTCTGTTCTGTTTACCCTAACCCCAATTACTAATACATCCCTTTCTCCAAATTGAACTATTTTTTTAATATCACTCCAGTTAAATTTTGAACCCATATCTGAAAAAAAAATAATATCTGCTTTAGATAAGGATATCCCATCTATTAAAGCTTTTGAATATCCTCTTCTTTCTTTTGTTTGAGAAAGAGTAAGATTAAATTTTGATTTTAGTTGAAGTAATTTTTCCGAAGTTCCATCTGTACTTCCATCTTCAGCAATAATTATCTTTGATTCAGTTTGGAGTTCTTTTACAACAGTAAATATTTCAGAAATGTCGTTTTCTATTGTTTCAATCTCATTGAAAGCATTAAATACAAAATCTACCCTATTAGACATCTTTTAATTCTGAAATATCATTTTTTATAATATGGACAAAGAGATGAAATATAATCATGTGAGAATCTTCGACTGGGCCATAGTAATCTTCTTTAGTTTTAATATGAATGGAGTTTTTAGCAAGCTTTTTCAACTTCCCCCCATCAAAACCAATCAAAGCAAAAGTTTCCATATTTATATTGTTGCAAAATTCAACAATGTTTAGGACATTACTGCTATTGCCTGAAGAAGAAATAGCTATCAAAAGATCCTTCGATGTTGGCTCATAATTTTTTATAATTTCTGTATATATATTTTCATAACCGTAGTCATTTGCAGTGGCGGTTAGTAAAGGAACATTATCATTTAAAGATATTGCCACAAGCCTGTTTTCATTCAAATTCAATTTTGATAAATCAGTGACTGCATGTGTAGCGACTGAGGCACTTCCTCCGTTACCGACAAAAAAAATTCTATTTGAAGTTCCAATTCTCTCTTTTAGGTTACGATACAAGGTATCAATTGCATATAAATCTGATTCTGCAATCGCTTCATTTATAACAGTTAAGTAATTTTTAAGTAAATTCAATATAGTTAATATACTATCATAATTCTATATGTTGCAGGCAGTTGTCATTGCTGGTGGAGAAGGCCAAAGAATAAAAAGTGTTTTAGGAAATACTCCTAAAATCTTATCGCCTATTGGTAAAAACACTTTATTAGACATCTACATTAAATTATTCAAAAAGAATAATATACAAAAAATACATTTTTGTCTTGGGATAGGTGGTCATGAAATACTTCAAAAACTTAAAAATAGCTATCCAGATTTAAACTACACATATGAAATTGAAGAAAAACGCTTAGGCACTTACGGAGCGTTGATTAATTCTTATGAGTACTTAGAAGATAGTTTTTTTTTGATTCTTGGAGATATTCTTACAGATATAAATATTAATAATTTTGCTAGAAAATTTTCTTCAAAAAAAAGTGATTTAATGCTTATTTCAAGATTTACCGATCACCCAAAAGATAGCGACATAATCATTTCAGATGAAGCAAGTAAAGTTATAAAGATATCAAGACATGAGGACATAGATTATCCATATTCCCCTGTAGGAAATACCGGACTTTTCTTTATAAATAAAAATACGCTAATTTTAGATTCAGAGTATGCGGAAAGTGACTTCACTAAAGACTTTTTAAGAAAAAATTTAAATAATCTCGATATTACAGCTGAAATATCAATAGATTTCATAAGAGATATCGGCACCCCCGAGAGACTAAAAAAAGGGGTAGCAGAATATTTTAATTTTATAATGAATAAAAATAAGTTTCTATTCATTGATAGAGACGGAACATTAATTAGTAATTTAGGCGACACTTGTAATTGGAAAAAGGTTGAATTTATTGAGGGATCTATAAATTTCTTAAAGACTGTACAGGAGAGTGGTTATAGGGTTGTAATGTTTACGAATCAACCAGGAGTCGCAAAAGGTTTTTTCAAATTGACAGACTTAGATAATGTGCATTCTGAAATTCAACATAAGTTAATTGAGTCAGGTTGTAAGCCATTATCATTCATAAAATACTGTCCCCATCATCCTGAGACAGGATTTATAGACGAGGTGAAAGATTTAAAAGTTAACTGCAATTGTAGGAAGCCAAAAACAGGAATGTATGATGAATTTTTAGAACAATTCAATCTTAAAGATTTAAATACAATAATGGTAGGGGACACCAGTATTGATTTAGAATTTGGCAAAAAAATTGGTGCTGAAACTTATATTCTTAAGAATGAACACTCAGAGGCCATCGATAGTAAATTTCTTGTTGATAGTTTTAAAAACATAAGCAATTTTACTTTTTAAAAATAAACTTTTTACTAATTGATGAACCTATATTTCAAAGTGTTAAATAAATACTTGAATCCATCAACAAACTTAATTTTTTTCCTCCTTTATATGATCTTCCTGAATATTTTAATGACGACTACATTAACAAAAAATAATATCTGTAGTAGCAAGCTTTTAATTAATATATTCAAAAACAAAATTAACTTTCTTGCTGCTTGATTGAGGATTTTCATCATAAATGTTATAAGTGTTACTAATAGTCCTGTATTCATCTTTTTTCATAAATTCATATTCTTTTGAAAAATTATCAGAATTTATAATCATGTAACCCGCTTTGCTATTACGTATTATTTTTTTTAAAACTTTTTTTTGCAGACTACCAGGTAACTCACTGAAGGAATAATTTGAAATAAACAAATCAATTCTGTTTGAATTACTTGTATTGATTGTATTGATTGTTTCAAAATTTGTATTAAAAGAAAATTCAAAATTATTAAGAAATTGTTTTATGAGGGGATTGACTTGAGGTAGATCTATGTATGTATAACTTTCAATTCTTATTAAATCATTTAGAATCAAAGATTGACCACCGTATCCACAACCTAGCTCTACAATCTTACTGGAGGATAGATTGTTTTGATCTAAAAAAGCTTTAATTTCTAATCCAGTATATAAATATCTTAAACCAGTAGCTGATAATTCAGGAATTGCTTCATCAATTTTAATTAATTCGGGTGAGCCAATGGAATTTAGGATTTTAACTCTGCTATAGATCTCATTATTTGTAAGTTTATATTTTGACTTTATAAGTGAGAAATACTCTAAAGCTAGTTTTCCTTCAACATGCTCTAAAATATTTTTATAAATTATATGACTTCGAAATGTTTCAAAAACATTTTTATTCTTGCTCGCTTCTAAGCAAAAATTTGGGTATGAAATATTATCAGATACGGACTTCTTTGGTTTAAATTTACTAATTATGCTTTTAATTTTCATACCTTATTATGTTAACTACTTATATATTTTCCTAGTAAAAAACATTAATATATTCATTGGTGAGAAATTATATTAAAAAAAAGTTAATTAATAACTTTACTATTAGTAATTATATTGGAGGTTTGGGAAATAATCTTCAACAGATTGCTTTAGGGTGCATGTATGCAAACCTGTATGATAAAAACTTTTATATGAAAAGACATCCTATGGTGAATAATTTTTCAGTAATCAATAATAGATTTTCTAATGTATTTAATGATTATAGATATTCATCTCAATTTTATTATTTTGATTCGGGTGTTGATCTATTTCTAAAAAACCCCGATGAAGATTACCCATTAAAAAGAATCGATAAAAAATATTATAATTCAAACTTTTATAATATTTTTCAGAAATATATTGAACCAAATATTTTTAAAAATGATGATTACGAATTTGATAGAGACACATTAGTAATTCATATGAGAAGTGGAGATATATTTTTTGAAGATAAACCACATCCATATTATTTGCAAAACCCACTTGTTTATTATAAAAATTTAATTGAACAGTATAAAAAAACAATAATTATCTCAGCCAAACCATTTAATAATCCAGTTATTTCAGAACTTATTGATCAAAACAATGTAGAAATTATTTCATCCGATATTAGAACTGACTTCACTTTGCTGATGGGTGCACAAAACCTAGCAACGTCTGGAGTTGGAACTTTTGCAATAGCTGCAGCTCTTGCATCGAAAAAATTAAAAAACTTTCATTATTCTAATATATTCTTCACGCATCACTTAAATCCAACGATGGTAAAAAATGTAGTACATAATCAATATAAATTTAATAATTACATTGAGTTGGGAACAAAGTGGATTAACTCAAGTGATCAAAAAAATATTATGCTTTCAAAAAAAGTTCAAATAGAAAAGCTATAGGTGTTCCTTGTTTACTTCTATTCTTTCTAATGGTCATATCCGTTAAACAGTTTGTGCAGGTCGGTACTCTATCTTGATACAACAGGAATCTAATAG
>Ga0055584_100002901_pt1 | contig 16983 bp, 8 predicted proteins | sample OSDHelmetaG_FD_58716 | JGI IMG/M metagenome (GOLD analysis project Ga0055584, IMG submission 58716) | Pelagic marine sediment microbial communities from the LTER site Helgoland, North Sea, for post-phytoplankton bloom and carbon turnover... | ecosystem: Environmental > Aquatic > Marine >... | reverse complement strand
ATGCGGGAACCGAGGAGTGCGAGCCTCCGGACACCTCGACTTGCACCAGTCTCTGCACCACGCGTGCGCCGCTCTGTGGCGATGGCGTCCTCACGCCTCCCGAGCAGTGCGAGGATGGCAACACCGTGGACGGCGACGGCTGTTCCGCCACGTGCACGATCGAGATCCCGACCGGCTGCGGAAATGGTGTCATCGAGGCGGGCGAACAATGCGATGATGGCAACCTCGCCGATGGCGACGGCTGTGCGTTCGACTGCAGCTACGAGGGCGGCGCAGATCTGACTCAGTCCGGCACGATCGTCGCGCGTGTGACCGCGCCGATCGGGGGCGGCAACAAGGACCTCGAGGTGATCCGTGACGGAGACAAGCCTCCGGTCGGTCATTGGTCCTACTCGCGGCAGTACGACACCTACTCAGGGGGCCTCATCGCGGCCGAAGACTGGATTGGATACGAGTACCCGACCGAGTTCGTCTTCGGTCAGGTGGTGTTCCAGGAAGGGATCGATCCGGGTGATGGTGGTTTCTTCGAGATCTTCACGGTGCAAGTCCGTCAGAATGGCATTTGGTTAGAGGCTCCCAATGTCACCATCACGCCGTCCTACGCCGGCGGTGATGGCGTCGCCTACAACACCTACGTGCTCGACTTCGACCCTGTCCTCGGCGATGGGATTCGGATCCACGGCCCGCCCGGTGGAACCGCATCCTTCATCTCCGTTGCCGAGCTCGAGGTGTTCGCCGCACCGTGACTCAGGCAGTGGCGACCGGTCGTACGATCGCCTTGCCTGCGGATTGCCGCTGACGTTGCCTTCGAATGGCAGCCAGACGCGGGATCCAGGTCGAGCAAGAGAATAGGGCCCCCGCGAAAACGGAAGGTAAGTAGTGGGAGCTCGAATTGGGAATGAGGTCGAATGCCGAAATCCCAAGTATCAGCGCAAGCGCCGCCACGAGTCGCCGGTCTGATTCTTTGGGGATCAGTCGCTGTCTGCGGGCCGCCACGAATATGGGAAAGAGCCAGAGCAGATACTTAGCGAGGAAGCCCACCGCGCCGAACTGCCCCATCGTGATCACCCACTCTCCGTCGGAGATCGACGTCTGCTTGCCCGTCCACGGGTCGAAGATGCAGCGTCGGCAGAAGGTCCCCCAACCGAATGCCGGACGCTCTTTCGCGCGCGCGAGAAGCTCTTCCTCATTGATCAAGCGCACCATGAGCGAGTCGGCCCGCTCCTCGCCGAACTGCGCAGTGGCGAAGTCGCTCAGAGATTCGACCGGCACCAGGTCTGCGCTTCGAAAGGCGGGATACGTGAGAGCAAGGACAGCCAAGACGACCGCTACCCGGTACTGGGTCTTTGGTCGGGTAAACAGAATCAAAGGGATTCCGACGAGGGTATAGACGAACGCCGCTGCGCTCTTGTTGAGCAACGCCAATACGAACAAGTACCCAATCGCCCATTGGGCCTTCACACGACGAAAGATTGGCGTTTTTGTCCTGTAGAGTGCCGCTGCCGCCAAGGCGCCCACCATGGTGAACATCGCAACGGTGATTCCATGCGACATGAACACCATCGGTCGGTAGCCCCCACCACGCATCATCTGTGCGAACTGATGTTGATAGAAACCGTAGACCCAATAGTTGAGCTGGGGGCTGACTCGAATCTCGATCAGTTGCAGAACTCCATAGGCGAGTGCAGCCCCCACCAACATCCGGAACAGGACCCGAAGGTCTGCCGAGTCACGGAAGAAGGCGGCACCGATGAGGAACGGCAGTACGTACTCGATCAGCTTGCCGAGAAACTCCGTTACGGCGTCGTAGGGTCCGTGACCAGGCAAGTATGTTGCGCCGTTGACGAAGCCATCCGTATTGAGAAAGACAGTCACCATCACGCCACCCAGCAGCAGCGCAATGATCAGCTTGATGCTCCGGCTGAGCTCGAGTGATTTGAAACGCTGGCGATGAAACATGGCCAGGCCGATCGATACCCAGACGATGGTGATCTGGGTCTTCTGAAACGGGGGTAGGCCGGGTAGGTCGAACTCTACGCGCTCCGGGAGAAACATCAGCGGCAGGAGCAGGAGCAAAGAGGCTGCCTTCGCGGGAGGCCACCTGCGTGCTCCCCAGAGCGCCAGGGGCACCCACAGAAAGAAGACGAGGACACTGAGTATGTTGCCTTCGGTTTCGAGCATGGGAAAGGCGCCAAGCCGGCGCTATCACGAGCAGGCCTGGAATCAAACTATTGCGAGAGCGAGTCAGCTTGGGCAGCGAGACGCTGTTACATCTTTTTACTTTTGGCCCTAACGGGTTGAAAATCTAATGAGTTTCCCTCACTTTCGCTCGAAATTTCACCCGTTGGTGTTGGCTCGAGCCCAGAATCCGGATCAATACTGGGGCTGTGAGGGGAACCATGAGCTTCCAGGCGGGGGTCGCGCTGGCAGTGATGTTGCTGGTTGGCTGTGAAGGCCAGATCGGCGGCCTTGGAGGCCCTCGTCTTGCTGGAGGGAACACGGACATAGATTCCATTTCCGGCAGCCTCAGTTGTCAGGTCATCGACACTGGGTTTCAGCCGTTACGCCGTCTGTCTGCACGCCAGATCGACAACTCCCTCCGGGACCTCTTCGGAGGTGAACTGGGTGAGGTTCTCGTTGCGATCGCCGGCGTCCCCGACACCAAGATCTCGGCAGGCTTTTCGACGGACGCCGACGCCAACACGGTCAACTCTGCGACCTCGACAGGCTTCGAACAGGCCGCCAAGGCCATCAGTGCCTACTTGGTCGACAACGCCGCCGATTCGCTCCCCGCCGTCATGCCTTGCGCCGCGAACTCGAGCAGCGATGCAGAGATCACTTCGTGCATCGATCAGTTCATCGAGGAGTTCGGACTCAGAGTCTATCGTCGGCCGCTCACGTTTGACGAAGCGTCTCTGCTCCGTGACGTGTACGACGACGTTCGCAACATGCAATCTGCGATCGACGCATGGGCCGCTGTCATTCAGGTCATGGTCCAGTCTCCGCAGTTCCTCTACCTGGCGGAAGAAGGCGGTGCGCCCGTCACCGGAACCTCGCACCTCGTCGAGCTCGATGACTACGAGATGGCCAGCCGGCTCTCGTACTTCCTGAACGAAACCATGCCTGACGAAGAACTCTTCGCAGCCGCTGCGGCCGGAGAGCTTCGTTCCAAGGAGCAGATCGAAGACCAGGCGCGCCGCCTCGTTGCGAAAGACGACGTGGTAGATGTGCTCGCTTCATTTCATAGCGAGTGGTTGGGCCTCTACGACTTCGACATGCTGGCCAAGTCGCCAAACGCTTACCCCTCGTTCGGGCCTGCCGCGGCGAGCGCAATGGCGGGCGAGATCCACGAGTTGACCGAACACGTGATGGACGAGCTGGACGGCAGCGTGACCAGTCTACTTTCCGCGACCGACTGGCAAGTCCCACAGGCACTTGCCGCCGTGTATGGACTCTCCGGGCCTGGACTCGCCTCGGACGGGCTGAGTCCGAGGGCAGGCGCCCTCACGACGAGCGCATTCCTCGCGATGCACGCTTATGAAGACAACAGCTCCGTGATCCGACGCGGTGTTTTCATCCGACGCGCGGTGCTTTGTGGCGACCTGCCGCCCCCGCAGATCACCGACGACCAGCGGGACTCGGTGCTAGGCCCGGCCGCCGAAGCGAACACCGCTCGTGAGCGTCTCGCGCCGCTGACCCAAAGTGGACAGTGCGCGTCGTGTCACGAGGCGATCAATCCCATCGGTCTCGGGCTCGAGAACTTCGACGCTGTTGGGCAATGGCGTGACACCGAGAACGGGGCCGTCATCGACCCGGCGGGCGAGATCGACGGCGCCGGCGATGCCAACGGGTCCTTCGACGACCCGCTCGGATTGGTGGACCTCATCGCGAACAGTCTCACGGTTCAGCAATGCTACTCGCAGAAGCTGGTTCGGTTCGCGCTCGGGAGGCTCATCGGACCCGAAGACAGCTGCACAGTCGATGATCTGAAGTACGTCGCCCAAGAGTCCGGGGGAGATATACGGGAGATGCTCGTTGGGATGACACTGACCCACAGTTTTCGATTTCGGCGGAGCTCACAATGACCAAGAAGCGCCACCTCAACCGACGACGATTCCTGCAAGGCACTGGCGGCGTAGCGCTCGCTCTTCCGTTTCTGGAATCGTTTGACGCCCGGGCCATGGCGCAGTCGGGTTCTCGCCCCACGCGCATCGTCGTGATGGCGTATCCCATGGGTGCTCCCTTCGAGCATTGGGTGCCAAGCGGGTCCGCGGGCAACCTGAACCTTCCTCATCTCCTTTCGGGGTTCGAACCCATCAAGAACAAGTCGATGTTTCTTCACGGATCCCATCGCGGCTCTGTCGACGCGCACGGAGACCTCCGTTGGGGACATCCAGCCAAGCGGGAAAGCGCGTTCACGGGGACCCTCCCTGTCGCCGTTTTCAATCCAGGCAGCAATGCGAATCAGATGAGCGATCTCCGCTTCGGCGTTTCCGCTTCAGAGATCGACCACTCGCCCGCGAACAGCGCATCGATTGAGAGCGCTGTCGGAGCGCATCTCCGCAACAGTTCCCACTCCCGCGACGCCGTGAGCCTGTCGGTCGGGAGTGACCGCAACAGCCCCGGCTATTCAAACGGAAGCGCTGGCTTCTTCTGGGAGGGTCGCGGTGCCAGTGTCGCAACCGAGTACAATCCCAAGAAGGCCTTCGACGACCTCTTTGGTGGATTGGTCGGCTCCGAAGCGAGCGCCCCGCCCGAGGTCGATCTGCTCCAGGCCCGCAACAAGAGCGTGCTCGATGCGGTGCGCGAGAACTTCAGCTTGCTGCGCCGCAACCTCGGCACCGACGATCAGCATCGTCTCGACTCGCACGCACAGCGGATCCGCGAGATCGAGCTCGAGATCCAGTACTCGGCCACATGCAGTGCACCTACTTTCGGTAGTGACGAGATGCCTTCGCTCGGCCAGAACGGTGGCGAGAGCGACACCGACTACATGAACCGCCTCTTCGGCGAGCAGAACCCAGGGGGCTCGACATCTGCCCCGATGGCGAAGACGGCGCCCCTCATGGTGCGCATCCTGGCGCACGCGATGGCATGCAACATTGCGCCGGTCGGGCGCTTGGCCTTCACGAACACCGAGAACCCGTTTTTCGGGATCTCTTCTGTGGACGACGAGATCGCGCACTACGATGGGCCCCGCTGGCATACGCTCGTGCATCACGCCGGCAACATCAACGGCCGCACCGGCCAGCCGAGCCGACCGTCGAACGGAGGCTCCGGATATTACGCACCCGAGTTTCTGGACGGCACTCGGTTCTACTGGCAGCAGATGGCCGACCTTTGCATTCTGCTCGACCAGATCCCCGATGGCCCGAATGGCGAGACCGCTCTCGACAATACCCTCGTCGTCATGACGTCGGACCTGGGCGAGGGCTCCGGACACGGCCCCTATGACACCTGCTTCGCGATGGCTGGCAATTTCGCCGGCGGCCGCGGTGGTCGGGCGTTGAACCTCGACGACCTGGGCTACCACGACTCCCACGTGCTCACCTCGATCGCCAACATCTTTGATGTGCGGGACAGCAATGGCGCCCCGCTCAACGAGTTTGGCTTGCAAGGCTTGACGCAGGGCGAGGTGCCGCAGATTTTTCAGTCCTGAGGCCGAATCCGGTCCCGAGTTGGCCTTGCTGGCCCGGGACCGGTACCTTGTCTAACTGGCAGGTCCTCGAGCTGCCGGTAGACGATGAGCTCGCAGCCCCCCGAACCCGATGCGCCAGAGAAGCGCTCACTCAAAGCCCTCGCGTTGCGTGCGGCGAGCTGGACGGTTGGTGGTCAAGCGCTCGCGCAGGGCCTCCGGCTTCTCAGCAACATCATCCTCGCCCGGCTGCTCTTCCCCGAGGCGTTCGGCCTCATGGCGATCGTTTGGGTCTTCATGTATGGGCTCAACATGTTCTCCGACCTCGGGGTCGGACCGAGCATCGTCTACAACCGGCATGGCGAGGAACCTCAGTTTCTCAACACCGCTTGGACCATACAAGTCATTCGAGGGGTGCTCATCACGCTTGGAGCGGCCCTGCTGGCCTGGCCCGTTTCCGAGATCTACGACGCCCCGGAGCTCTTCTCCCTGCTTGCTGCGACCGGCTGCGTGGGTCTTATCCAGGGCTTCGACTCCACCGCCATTCATACCCAGCAGCGACAACTAGAGCTCGGCCCCGTCATTCGAATCGAGGTGATCTCCCAGCTCGTGACCATCGTCGTCATGGTGATCTGGGCACTCCTGATCCCGACGGTCTGGGCGCTCGTCGGCGGCACGCTCGTCGGAACCGTCGTCAGAACGATCTTGAGTCATTTCTACCTTCCTCGTTTTCCCCACCGACTTCAGTGGGACGCCAAGGCAGCCAAGGCGATCTACAGCTATGGATCCTGGATTTTCCTCAGCTCGATCTTCACCTTCATTGGGGTCCAAGGTGATCGACTCCTGCTTGGGTACTACCTGCCGATCGCGACGCTCGGCGTCTACAGCGTGGCGACTCGCTTCTCCGATGCGATCACCAACCTGCAGACCCGGTTGGCGCACTCGGTTTTCTTCCCGCTATTCAGCGAAACCGCCCGTTCGGAACCCGAGCTCCTCGTGGGTCGGTACTACCGAATCCGACTCTGGATGGACCTGCTGTTCCTGTCGGCGTCCGGTCTCTTGGCGTCTACCGGGCACGTACTGATCGACGTCCTTTACGATGAGCGCTACGTCGAGGCCGGTTGGATCCTACAGGCACTGGCCATTCAGGTGGGAATGAGCGCTGTGCTGACATCCGAGGAAACGCTCCTCTTTTCGCTCGGGAAGACGTACTACAGCTTCGCGCGAAGCTTTGCACGAGCGCTCTGGATCGTTGCCGGCATTCCGCTGAGTTGGCACTTCGGTGGCCTCCGAGGGGTGGTCTTGTGCGTGGCCTTTTCCGAGTTGCCCGTGCTGGCGGTAATCTGGGTGGGTATGGTGAAGCAAAACGCACTGCGCCCACTACTCGAGCTTCGTTCGCTCCTCATCTGGGGGGCGAGTTTCTCCGTGGGTCTGCTGTTGGAGGCAGCTATCGGATGAAAGTGACGTTCTTCTCTCCTTGCTGGCCTCCCGAGCGCTGTGCGAACGGAATCGTGCCTTACGTCAGCCGCGTACGCGATGGTCTCCGTGGTCTCGGCGTCGAGAGTCGTGTGCTCGCTTCGAGCGTCGTTGGCGACGCGCACGATCCCGAAATCGTCGACCTCGACCGATACGGCTCCGGCGCACTGGTCGATCGTCTCTATCACCGGCTTCACCCGCGTGATTTCAATACCCACTGGGTTGCTCGAGAAATCCTCCGTGGCCTGAGACGGCTGAGGAGAAACTTCAAGCCTGACCTTCTCGAGATGGAGGAGTCTTTCGGCGCCTGTCAGAAGGTCGCGAAGCGCGCCGGCATCCCGATCGTCACCCGCTTGCACGGGCCATGGTACCTCAATGGAGCAGCGCTTGGAGTGCCGGAGGATGACGCGTTTCATCGGCGGGTTACCTTGGAAGGCCTGGCGATCGCCAAGTCCGCAGCCGTGACTTCACCCTCCCAGGACTTGCTCGACCGGGTGCGCGCGAAGTACAGCATCGAGCTGCCTCGGGCCGCAGTGATTCCCAACCCGGCGCCTCTCGTTCCTCCAGATCGAAGATGGAGTCTCGAGACCTGCGACCCGAACCTCGTTCTCTTCGTCGGGCGCTTCGACCGCCACAAAGGCGGCGACTTGGTCATCGATGCGTTCGCCCACGTGGCAGCGACGCGTCCGGACCTGCAGCTTGCCTTCGTCGGTCCCGATCGAGGGCTCGATGACGGACGCGGAACGAGCACGGGCATCCGAGAGTACATCGAGGCACGGGTCAGCGAGCCTTCGGTACGTTCCCGCATTCGAGTGCTCGGGCAATTGCCGTACGAGGAGATCGAGGAGCTGCGGAGGAAGGCCCGTGCGACCCTCGTCGCCTCGCGTTTTGAAGTCTTTGGGATGGTCGTGGTCGAGGCGCTGGCCTTTGGATGCCCCGTCGTCGCCTCGAGAACTGGCGGCATTGCCGAGATCGTATTTCATGAACGCAATGGCCTGCTGTTCGAGCCTGGAGATCCGGCGGACCTCGCTCGCTCGCTCGAGCTCATGCTCGCTCGCCCGGGGCTCGCGGCCTCGCTCGGAGCCCAGGGGGCGGTCGACGCAGGGGTGCGATTCGGTCCCGACGTAGTAGCGACTCAAACCAAGCGCTACTACGAGACCCTTCTCGAGCGCGCTCGACGCTAACTAGGACTCGAGCAGTCCCGAGCTTTCGAGCAGGTGATCCCCAAGTCGAACCGAGAGCGCGACGATGGTGAGCGTGGGGTTCGCGTGGCTACCCGTTGGAAACACGGAGGATGACGCCACGAACAGGTTGTCTATTCCGTGAACCTTGCAGTTCGCATCGACCACGCCGCGACTTGGATCCTCGTGCATGCGCGTCCCGCCTATGTTGTGCGCTGTCCCCTGGGGATGCGTTGCGCTCATGAAGTCGCTCCCGCGCTCGAGGTCGACGGTCCCGAGCCCCGTGCCGTCGAGAGCTCGCTTGATGACGGTCCTCCCGCGTGCCATGGCTTCGAGCGTTTCGCGCCCCTTTTTCCAGTGGATATGGGCCACTGGCATCCCTAGCGCATCTCGCTCCGGGTCCAGCGTGATGCGGTTGTCAGGGTCTGGCGCTTGCTCGCTCACCATCATGAGCTCGAAGCGTTCGTAGCGACGCGCCGGTCGACCGAGGGACGACCAGCCGCCCTTTCCATACCCTTGGGCGAAGGAGACGTTCTTCGTGATGTTGTCGTAGAACGCCATCGCGACATGACCGGGGCGCGTCAGTGCCTTCCGCAGGTCACCAAACATCTGCGCACTGAAGTTTCGTTCGACGGCGGATTCGAGGAGCTGCTTGAAGGCGATCAACGCCTCCAGCCTCGGATAGTCGGGCTGCGGCATCAGGCAGATCTGCGCGTTCAGCAGGCGCTGATCTCGCTGTGCGGCTTCCGAGAAAGAAAGCGCGGCTTGAATCGGCGTTCCGCGCACCGACCTGAGATCGTAGAGAGCCATTTGTGAGTAGAGGTCGTCCGACGCAGGGACGAAGTGACCCGAGGACACGAGTAGGTGGTCCATGTAGTACCGACCCAAGGCATCGCCGGTACCGATCCCCCGCGCACCGTTTGCGGCCAAGAGGATGCGGGTCGACTCAATGGCCCCCGCGGCGACTACGTAGGCACGCGCCTTCACGTCGAAGGAGCCACCCGACGTGGTCTTGCAGCGCAAGCGCTCGACGCCCCGCTCGCCGATGAGCTCCGTGCCATGAGCGTTCAACCAGACTTCGATACGTTCTTCTCGATCGAGGCCATTGCGCGCAACGTCGTCGAAAATCGCTTTCTCCGCGAATTGAAAGATGATCGTTTCCGCCAGTTCAGACTCGACGGGCAAGGGTGATGCATCCGGCGTTGCCCAGGTGTCCGTGTCGTAGCCACTGGCAGGTAGCTCCCAGACGGACTGCGCCCGTTGGTAGAAGGGCTCCAGGTCGCTCATCGAAATCGGCCAGCCGCTGTGTGGGACCCAGTCTCGCTGCTCGAAATCGAGAGCATCGAACTTCGAGAGCCTCAGGCCGACGCGGCCACCCGGGAGCTTGACGACCCACATGTTGGATGTGCCGCCGAGCTGGCGGCGACGGTTCTCGAGCGGACTGAGATACGCATCTCCCGACGTGTGGGCATCGTAGAGGTCTTGTACGTTCTCGTCGTACTCGAGGGCCCCTCCCGAGATGATGCACACGTCGACCGAGCGGCGGGAGAGCTCTTTCGCAAGAGTGATACCCGCGGCTCCCGAGCCGACGATGCATACATCCGCTTCGATCGTGCGGCCCTCGGGGAGTTCATGAGCGTCGCGTATCACTCGTAAAGCTTAGTGCATTCGTCACGTTGGCGCTCACTAATCTCCCGCGGCCCGCTCCCATAAAACCGTGGTCGCCCTCGATCTCAGATGCTACTCAGATAGAGAAACGAGACCGGACCTTCGTAATTGCGTCGCGGCCCTGGGAGTAGCGTGGGCAAGCAGTATCACATCGTCTTGAGCCGACCCTTTGACCTCGATCAGTTCGATCGGGATGCGAGCGAGGGGAAGTGTCCGCGGCACGCCATGTCCGTGCTCCGTTCCGCGCTCGGGGCGCGCGTTCATCAGCCCACTGGAAGGCGCGTCAAAGTACTCGATCGCTTGGCGGCTCGACTTTTCCCGAGCACCCCCGAGCAGATAGCGATGGGCCGGGCTCTGGCAAAGCAGTTTACGGAACAGGACGTCGTGTTCGCGGCCGGCGAAGACGTCGGATATCCCTTGGCGCTCGCGCTGAGAGGGGCCCGCCGTAAGCCCCGATTGCTCGTGGAAGTCCACAATCCCCGCAGTCTGCGCAGCAGGCTTGGCCTCAAGCTCTTCAGTGTCCACAAGGCGGTTGACATGTTTGTGGCGACGACCCCCGACAAGGTCGACTTCGTCAGGGACTATACGAGGCTGCCGAGCGCTCGATTTCACGCGATGCACGAAGTGACCGACACCGAGTTCTTTACGCCTGGCCCGTCCTCTCCGACCAAGACCCGCCCCGTCGTCGGCGCGTGCGGTCTCGAGCAACGGGACTACGTCACTCTTGCCGAGGCGACGAAAGATATGGACGTCGACGTGAAGATCTGTGCTGTCTCGCCGAACGCAACGAGTCGCCGAGCGGATTTCCCGGAAGTGCCTCCCGCGAACATGAAGGCGGAGCACTACGACTGGCCGGACTTGGTGCAGCTCTACCGTGATTCGGACGTCGTCGCGGTCCCGTTGAGGCCAAACACGTTCCAAGCGGGCCAGACGGCGATCATGGAGGCGATGGCATGCGCTCGTCCGGTCGTCACGACCGAGGCCGCTGGCATGGTCGCGGATTTCGACCGGGACTCACTCATCCGCACCGTACCGGAGCGGGACCCGAAGGCACTTCGGCACGTACTGGAGAGCTTGCTCGAACGGTCCGACGAAGCCGCCGCGTTCGCGGCGAGGGCACGTCAGCGAATCCTGGAGGGCTTCAATACCGACCGGTATGTGAAGCACCTTGCGGAGCTCTTGCGCGACGGGGACGTGGTCGAGGGGCGCGACGACGGCGCCGCAACGCGATCCCAATCAGCCCAACCAGCACCCAGCCGTCAATCGGCCCGCCGCGTCGGCTAGCGCTGCAACTCCCCGTAACGGCGCCATCGGTGAAACCTCCGTCCGGTTCGGTCGGAATGCCCGCATCTGGCACTCCGCCGTCGGGCATACTGGTGTCCTCGTAGCGGCACTCTGACGAGCATCCGTCGCCCGCGATGAGGTTGCCATCATCGCAATCTTCATCATCGTCGAGCTCACCGTCGCCGCAGAACGGAGCGCTCTCCAGCGCGCAGTTCGACGAGCAACCATCGCCCTCGATCGTGTTGCCGTCATCGCATGTCTCGGGCGAAGTCACGAGGCCGTCACCGCAAACGGGCTCGCGGAGTATGCAGGCGTCCGTGCAAGTGGGCGTCCCTGGCGGTTCGCATTGTTCGGCTCCGTCGTCGTTGACGACCCCGTCGCCGCAGAACTCGAGAGCACATTCCGAGGTGCACCCATCCCCTCCCTGGGTGTTGCCGTCTTCGCACTGTTCCGGCGGGGTGAGGAACCCGTCGCCGCATATGGGCGCTCGTACCTTGCACGCGGCTGTGCAAAGCCCGGTGCCAGGGGGTTCACAATCCTCGGCGCCGCCATCGTTCACGACGTTGTCGCCGCAGACTTCGACTAGGCAAGCGCGGGTACAACCGTCGCCACTCGCGAGGTTTCCATCGTCGCACTCCTCGGATCCTGTGATGAGGCCATCACCGCAGAGAGCGTCCCGCGCCGTGCAACTGTCAGAGCAGGATGCCGTTCCCGGAGGTTCGCAGCTCTCCGCGCCTGAGTTGTTGACGACGCCGTCTCCGCAGGTCTCCGTGACGCAGCTCGACGTGCATCCGTCTCCATCGAGTCGATTGCCGTCGTCACAAAGCTCGGGCGCCGTCAGCAGGCCATCCCCGCACGAGGCGCTTCGGGTTTCACATTCATCGGTGCAGGTCGCGGTTCCAGGTGGTTCGCAGTCTTCGGCGCCGTCGTCGTTGACGACTCCATCGCCGCAGAACTCGAGCGTGCAGCTCGCATTGCACCCGTCCCCGCCAAGCCGACCTCCGTCTTCGCACTGCTCGGGGGGCGTCAAGAACCCATCTCCGCAGAACGCCGTCCGGATTGAGCAATCGCTCCGGCAAAACGCCGTGTTCGGAGGCTCGCAGGCTTCGCTCCCGCCACCATTCAGGATGCCATCGCCACAGCGTTCAAGCGCACAAGCGGCAGTACACCCGTCCCCGCTGACGAGGTTGCCGTCGTCGCATTCCTCACCCGGATTCGTGGTTCCATCCCCGCAGGCGGGTGGAACCTCGATCGTGCAGGCGGACGAGCACCCGTCGCCGCTGAGTGCGTTCCCATCGTCGCATTGCTCGGACGACGCGAGGAATCCATCTCCGCACAAAGCGATTCTGGCTTGGCATTCGTTGGTGCAGGTCGCGGTCCCCGGGGGCTCGCATGCCTCTGCGCCGTCGTTGTTCACGACCCCGTCTCCGCAGAGCTCGGCTACGCAGTTTGCCGTGCAGCCATCACCGTTGTTCCGATTTCCGTCTTCGCATTGCTCCGGCGGGGTCTGGAATCCGTCTCCGCAGAGACTGGTACGCGCCTGGCAGACTTCATTGCAAAGGGCGGTTCCAGGTGGCTCACAAGCCTCGGCCCCGGCGTCGTTGATCACGCCATCCCCGCAAAACTCGAGTCTGCAACTCGACGAGCACCCATCCCCGCTCGCGCCGTTTGCGTCGTCGCACTGCTCGGGGGCCGTCAGGAAGCCGTCGCCACAAAGTGCGGATCGCGCCTGGCAATTGTCGCTGCACGTCGCGGTCCCGGGCGGCTCGCAAGACTCGGCTCCGCCATTATTCACGATGCCGTCGCCGCAAGTTTCGAGCACGCAGTTGGCGTTGCACCCATCTCCGCTCGCGCCGTTTGCGTCGTCGCACTGCTCCGGGGCGGTCATGAAGCCATCTCCACAGAGCGCGGCACGCACCTGGCAGTCGTTCCGGCAGGTGGCAGTTCCGGGAGGCTCACAGGTCTCCGCGCCCGCATTGTTGATCACGCCATCCCCGCAGAGCTCGACCACACAGCTCGCGGTGCACCCGTCCCCATTGACGACGTTGCTGTCCTCGCACTGCTCCGGAGGCGTCTGGTATCCGTCTCCGCACGAAGCAGAGCGCCATTGGCAGCTATCGGTGCAGGTCGGGGTCGCGGGTGGTTCGCAGGCCTCCGCGCCCGCACCATTGACGACCCCATCTCCGCAAACCTCGATGAGGCAGCCTGACGTGCAGCCGTCGCCGCTCTGGGTGTTGCTGTCGTCGCACTGCTCGGGCGCCGTCACGAAACCGTCGCCGCAGGACGCCCCGCGGAGCTGGCAGCTATCGTTGCAGGTAGCAGTCCCGGGGGGCTCACAGGCCTCAGCGCCGCCGTCGTTGACTACGCCGTCACCGCAGCGCTCGACCACACAGCTCGCGGTGCAGCCGTCCCCGCTTTGAGTGTTCCCATCGTCGCACTGCTCGCCGGCTTGGACGTTTCCATCTCCGCATGAGCCCGCTTCGACTTGCCATGCGAACGACACCACCGATACCGACGGTCCATCCGAAGCGCTCGCGGTGACGCTATACGTTCCAGCCGAACCGAGCGTTCCGGTGATGGCTCCACTGTCGTGATTCACTTGCAAGCCGTCTGGAAGACCGACGGCATCGAAATAGAGCGAGTCGCCGTTGCTGTCGGTTGCACTCAGCGAGAGGCTCGCCGCTGCGCCGGGTTGTCCGGTCCGGGTGCCGGGATTGCTGAGCGTTGGCGGCGAGTTGGGCTCTGAGGCAGGGAGCCTCTCGATCCACTCCGCGAGCAGGGCCACTGCGGGCTGCTCCGGGAGCGCCTTAGCCAGCGGCGGCATCGCGATCGCACCGACGGCCGCGCTTCGCTGCCAGGCTGCCGAAAGCACCGGATCGCCCGGATAAATGACGACGGTGCCGGGTCGCCCCAGGTCTTCCCGAACCGCGGTCCACAAGAAGTCCTGCTGGTCGAACGGAGTCGTGAATCGCGCGTCGAAACCGGCGTTCACCTCGCCTGGGCGGTGGCAGTACGCGCAGTTCGAGTCGAGCCATGCGCGCGCTCGATCCTGCAAAGGTGCTGTGACATCCGCGTAGGTCGGTGCGCTCGGGAGCCCAGGGATCGAGCCTGCGCTCAGGGTCGGGTCAAACATGCCGAGATCGTTCCAGGTCTCGATCTGATTGTCGGTTCTCCCGGTGCTCGAGTAGGTGAAGTCCCCGTTGAGTTGATGCGTCTTCAAACCGAGTGCGCCGCCGGAACCGTCGCGATGGCATTGCAGGCAGTCGAGGCGTGAGGGGAAATACCAGCGCTGCGTTCGGGTTCCGCCACCCTCGCGCTGAATCGTGTAGTCCGCGCTTGCTTCCGTCGTGAGCAGGTCGGCTTCGAGCTGGTTGGCTCGCCAACGATAGGTGAGTCCATACCAGACGTCGTCGTCGCCAAGGACCATGAAGCGCGTTTCGAGTCGCGTTCGAACGCTCGGGTTCGTCTCACTCAGCGCGAGCTCGAAGTGCTTCATCAGGACGGTGCCGGTGGGGTAGGTCCAATCGCCCGTTGCGGAGAACCCAACCTTCTCGTTCGCAGTGTTGCGCGAACCCTCGTTCGGAAGGGCGATGAACCGGAACTTGTCAGCCCCATCGGACCAAAACGGCTGGTTGAGCCCGTAGGGCACCCAATAGGGGCTTGGAACGGCGCCGGATAGGCTTGAGAACGCTCCCGTCTGGGACAGCAATGCCGGAGCGTCTTCGGACGGCGGCCCGGATCGCCGGAGCTCGTAGATCAGGTCCGTGGCAAAGATGTCGGCGAAGAACACTTCCCCATCGTTGTCCTGACCGAACGTCGCAAGGTTGCCTGGCGGAAAGCTGGTCAGGAGTGTCTTGCTCCCGGTCATCGTGCTTTCGTTCAACGTGACCGCCCAGATTCGATTGGTGAGGAAGTCGCCGACGATGTACCGGCCGTAGAGCTCGGAATACCGGGAACCGCGATAGACGTGGCCCCCGATGATCGATCCGGCCTCGTCGCGCGTGAAGTCGACGACTGGATCAGTCAGGTCACCGAGGTACGAGGATGGAGCTCCGTCCGGACCGGCGACACTTCCCTCTCGAAACGGCCAACCGTAGTTGTTTCCGCATTCGATGACGTCGACTTCTTCGCGGGTCGACTGACCTACGTCGGCTATCCACACGCGATCAGTCACCGGATCGATGCCCATGCGGAACGGATTGCGGAGGCCAATGGCGCAGTACTCCTCGAAGACGTCGCCGCTCTCGTTGAGCCAGGGATTGTCGTCCGGGATGCAATAGTACTGACCGGATGCCTCGTCCGAGCCACCTAGCTGACGGCGTGGCATGTGTGTCCCTGAGGGGCAGCTCCAGGTGCCATCTTGATTGTCGACCACGTTCACCGCGATCCGGAGCGCACCGCCGTCCAGGCTATCGACGATCTGCTGGGAGCGCGCGCCCCAACCCTGGTCGCCGATCGAGAGGTAGAGATAGCCGTCCGAGCGCACGCCGAGGCCGCCGCCACGGTGCGCGGAGCCGAGCAGCCGGAAGTTCACGAGAACCTGTTCGCTCCCGGGATCAGCCGCGGCTGAGCCGTCGGGGACCTCGAAGCGTGACAAGCGGAGGTAGACACCAAAAAACCCCTGGGTGGGGCCGGTTGGATAGCCGCCGTTGCAGGCGCCAAGGTCGGGACTCGTCCCCGAGGCGTCCAGCGGGCAGTGCGAGCTGTAGTAGACGTAGAGGCTCTTTCGATGGGGCGATCCGGCCTGGCCGAACTCCGGATGAAACGCGAGTCCGAGCAGACCACCCTCGAACACGGCCGCCACTCGGTCTTGGAGATCCAGGAACGTGTCGCTCGAGCTCACGTCAGGTCGGTTGTCGAAAGCGACGATCCGCCCGCCTTGCGAACCGACGTAGAGCCGGTTGTCGTCTGGGTTGCGGGCAATGACGAGCGCATCGCTGAAGAGCGGAAGGTTCGGGAAGGCCGCCGCCGTGGACCATTGAGAGCTGGTCGGCGCGCTGGGGGTTCGCGAGGGGAGGGCGCCATTCAAGAACGGGCCGACGTCGACGGCCGGCGCATCGAGGCCGCCCTTGGCCGTCGTGCTCACTCGCGGCGCTTCCTCCGAGGGGCTGTGAGACTCCGGGGCGACCCCCGAACAGGCCAGTGCCAAAGAAGCCAGCAGGACGGGCGCACGACGCCGTGATGTGAGGTGCGGGGTAAGAATCATAAGCTGACGTTCAGAGGCTCTGCGGGGACGCAGAGGCACACGGTCCGCGGGCGATGGACCAGGTTTGAGCCTAGCGCGATTCGCATCGGGCGCCTAGCCGCCTGAAGGCGGTAATAGAAGCAAAGAGAGAGGCATCTCACCAAGCCTAAGTGGGCTAACTAACTTGTAGATTATTAACCCTCAAGAGTTGAATATTCATGTAATCAACTGTCATAGCACCTCGATTTATAACCCCTTAGGCCGTAATAAAGGAACTAGGGGGCAATCAGGTGTACAGGGGCATATTATTCGGCCTTATAGGTCTATTACTTGTTGCATGCGAAGGGGTCATTGGCGGTGGTGGACCGCGGGTCAGTCTCGACGAGCGGCCTACGGGCAGTCCCTCGCAAGGGTTTGCCAGCCAGGCGTCGCTACTTCGACTCAGCAAGGCGCAGCACGCTCGGACCACCCGCGACCTCTTGGTCCACTTCCTGGGCGCCGAGGCGACGCCCGTGCTGGACGCGATCGATCCGGTCTACGGCATCATCCCCGAT
>Ga0055584_100002900_pt1 | contig 16991 bp, 29 predicted proteins | sample OSDHelmetaG_FD_58716 | JGI IMG/M metagenome (GOLD analysis project Ga0055584, IMG submission 58716) | Pelagic marine sediment microbial communities from the LTER site Helgoland, North Sea, for post-phytoplankton bloom and carbon turnover... | ecosystem: Environmental > Aquatic > Marine >... | reverse complement strand
AAATGTTCAATTTTCACTTATTTCTCCTTTAAAATTTGATTTTACTTCCCAAAATGCATCAATTTATTAACTAGATTATTTGGATTGTCAATGCCGTGAAATTTGCGATATTCTGAATAACAGAATTTGATGAATCGAATTTCATATCAATTTTAGAACGATAAAGTACTTGATTCTGGATAAAAGTATCACTTTTGACCCATGCGAGTACTTTATGCAGTACAGGCTACAGGAAACGGGCATCTTAGTCGCGCAATTGAGTTTTATCCCATCATGTCCAAATACGCAGATGTTGATGTATTGCTTAGTGGTATTCAAGGAGATTTGAAATTAAACTTTCCTGTAAAAGCTAAAATGCATGGTGCAGGATTCGTCTTTGGTAAAAATGGAGGTATAGACTATACTAGGACGATTCTGAAAACTAGACCCCTGAGGTTTTTCTACGATGTATTTCGATTGAACCTCAAAGAGTATGATCTTATAGTAAGTGACTTCGAACCAATTAGCACCTGGGCTGCTAAATGGACTAACATAATGCGAGTAGGGCTAAGTCATCAAGCTAGTTTTCTGAGTCAAAAGACACCTCGCCCTAAAATGCATAACCGTTTTGGAGAATTTATATACAGACAGTTTGCACCAGTTGATAAATACATAGGTCTCCATTATAAGTCATTTGATAAAAACATATATACTCCAGTAGTAAGGAAAGCAATCCGACAATTACAACTGACAGAGAAAGACCATGTAGTAGTTTATCTCCCTGCATTTTCAGAACATGTATTCAAATCTTATTTGAAAAAGGTAAAATCCATTTCTTGGAAGGTTTTTTCAAAACACACTAAACTATATACAAAAGAAGAGAATGTAGAAGTATTCCCAATTGATAATGATAACTGGATGAAATACCTTTCTTCTGCATATGGAGCAATAATTGGAGCCGGGTTTGCCAGTACATCAGAGATGCTTTATCTCAAAAAAAGATTCATGGCTATTCCTATGAATGATCAGTATGAACAATTATGTAATGCTGTAGCACTAGAATCAATGGGGGTGAGCATAGTTCGAGAAATAGATGAGACTTTTGATCAAAAAGTAAAGAAATGGTTAGGCGATTCAGAACCTATAAATATTGATTTTCCAGATCATTCTGAACAAATTGTAAAGCGCGTTTTAAATATCGATCAAAAGTAGACTTTACAGTTCCACCACTCTTTATCAATTATGGCTTCGTTCTTCTCATAAAATTTGATTGCAGGGTTATTCCAGTCCAATACTTGCCATCTTATCATAGTTGCATCCATGGTTTTAGATTCTTCTAAAAGTGCATTATACAAAAGCTGTCCTACACCATGTTTTCTAAATTGTTCTCTTACTACGAAATCTTCTAGATAAACACATCTCCCTTTCCAGGTGGAGAATGTCATATAATATATACAGGTACCTATCACTTCGCCATCTTTATCTGCCACAATAGCATGAAACGTATTTTGCTCCCACTCCTTTATATAATAGTCCACATCTACTTTTACTTTGTCTAGTGCATTCTCATATTCAGCAAGATCTTCTACCAGGCTGAAAATAGCTGATATGTCTTGTTTTGATGCTTTTCGGATCAGAATGTTGGTTGATTTTGCGTTCATTGATATTGCTTTGAGGGTTATATTTTATTAAAATGCAAATTATTGCAATAAATGCAAAAATAGGGCTTGTTCAAAAAGAAAATAATTATACCTTTGCACGGCTTTTTAAAGAGGCAGTAGAAACTTAAGAATAATATGCCAACTATCAATCAGTTAGTCCGTAAGGGAAGAAAGACAATAATCACGAAAAGTAAGTCACGTGCTCTTAATTCATGTCCTCAGAAAAGAGGAGTTTGTACGAGAGTATATACCACTACACCAAAGAAGCCAAATTCGGCTTTGAGAAAAGTGGCAAAAGTAAGACTCACAAATGGTACTGAGGTGATTGCCTACATACCAGGTGAAGGTCACAATTTGCAAGAGCACTCCATAGTGTTAATTAGAGGAGGAAGAGTAAAAGACCTTCCAGGTGTGAGATATACTATCGTAAGAGGTGCGCTGGATACTGCAGGTGTAACTGATAGACTACAATCAAGATCTAAATATGGCACTAAGAGGCCCAAAAAATAAACAATGAGGAAAAGAAAGCCGCGTAAACGAATCCTACAGCCAGACCCACGATTTGGTGATCCTATGGTAACTCAGTTTGTAAATAACATGATGATCCAAGGCAAGAAGTCAATTGCATACAAGCTGTTCTATGACGCAATGGATATTATCAAAGAAAAGACTGAAGAAAACCCTCATGAAATTTGGCAAGCAGCTGTTACAAATGTAACTCCTCAAGTAGAAGTGAGGTCTAAAAGAATTGGCGGTGCTACTTTTCAAATTCCAGTAGAATTAAGACCAGCAAGAAGATTGTCTCTAGGAATCAAATGGATTATAAAATTCACAAGAGCTAGAAGTGGTAAAGGAATGGCAGAGAAATTAGCTGCTGAGCTTATCGCAGCGAGCAAAAATGAAGGCGCATCTGTAAAGAAGAAGGAAGATACTCACAAGATGGCCGAATCAAATCGAGCATTCGCTCACTTTAGAGCATAATAATTATAACATATCCCACATATACTATTAAGTAAGCCATGGCAGATTTAAAGTTCACAAGAAATATTGGTATTGCTGCACATATTGATGCAGGTAAGACTACTACAACAGAGCGTGTATTGTATTATACTGGCCTTTCTCACAAAATTGGAGAGGTTCACGATGGTGCCGCTACTATGGATTGGATGGAGCAAGAGCAGGAAAGAGGTATTACTATTACTTCTGCTGCAACAAAAACTTCATGGAACTGGATGGATCAAGAGTATGCGATGAATATCATTGATACTCCTGGACACGTGGATTTCACAGTTGAAGTGAATAGGTCATTAAGAGTTCTAGATGGTTTGATTTTCTTGTTTTGTGCTGTGAGTGGGGTAGAGCCTCAGTCAGAGACGAATTGGAGGTTGGCCGATGGTTACAGTGTTCCAAGAATAGGGTTTGTCAATAAAATGGATAGATCTGGTGCTGATTTTTTTACTGTTGTAAAAGATGTAAAAGATAAGCTAGGATCAGAAGCGATTCCTCTTCAGGTGCCAATTGGTGCTGAGGAGACCTTTAAAGGTGTGGTGGACTTAATCACAGGTAGGGCTATCGTTTGGAATGAGGATGATATGGGAATGACTTTTGAAGAGATCGAAATTCCTGAAGACTTAGTGGATGTTGTAGCTGAGTGGAGAGAGAAGCTTTTGGAGGCGGTTGCAGAGTATGATGATACATTGATGGAAAAGTATTTTGAAGATCCAGATAGTATCACTGAAGAAGAGATGCGTACAGCTGTGCGTCAGGCAGTATTGGATGCGAAGTTTGTACCTATGATGTGTGGATCTGCATTTAAGAATAAAGGAGTTCAGGCAGTTTTGGATGCAGCATGTGCATTTTTGCCATCTCCTCTTGATATTGGATCAGTTACAGGTACAAATCCTGACACTGAAAAAGAAGAAGAAAGACAACCGAGTATAAATGAGCCTTTTTCTGCTCTAGCATTTAAGATTGCAACTGATCCTTTTGTAGGTAGATTGGCATTCTTTAGAGTGTATTCAGGAAAACTGGAGGCTGGTTCTTATATATTAAATAATAGAACAGGGAAGAAAGAACGTATTTCGAGATTGTTTCAAATGCATTCTAATAAGCAAAATGCAATTCCATTTGTGGAAGCTGGTGATATTGCTGCAGGTGTAGGGTTTAAAGATCTTAGGACTGGTGATACACTTACAGCAGAAAAGTCTCCTTTGGTATTTGAATCGATGGTTTTCCCAGATCCAGTAATTGGAGTAGCGGTAGAACCTAAGTCTCAAAAAGATATGGATAAGTTGGGTATTGGCTTGGCAAAGTTAGCTGAAGAAGATCCAACTTTTAAAGTGCAATATGATCAGGAGACGAATCAGACGATCATTAGTGGAATGGGTGAACTTCACCTAGAGATTATTGTAGATAGATTAAGAAGAGAATTCAAAGTAGAGTGTAATCAAGGTGAACCTCAGGTGAACTACAGAGAAGCGCTTACTAGATCAGTTCAACATAGAGAGAGATTGAAGAAGCAATCTGGTGGAGCCGGACTATTTGCGGATATGGAGTTCGAATTGGGACCAGCTGATCAGGAGTTTTTAGATAGCGATGATTTCAAAAACGGTAAGACTAAGTTGCAGTTTGTGAATAAGATTGTAGGTGGTAAGATTCCAAAGGAATTAATGCCTTCTATTGTTAAAGGATTTAATGCCATGATGGGTAGTGGGGTTCTTGCAGGATACTCTATAGATAGTATGAAAGTGAGAGTGTATGATGGAAGTATTCACCAGGTGGATTCTAAGCCTATTGCATTTGAATTGTGTGCTAAAGAAGGATTTAAAGTAGCTGCTAAACAAGCAGGCCCACAAATCCTTGAACCAATAATGAAATTGGAGATAATCTCTCCAGAAGAATATACAGGTAGTGTAATTGGTGACCTCAATAGAAGAAGAGGTCTTCCAAAAGGACAAGAGGTGACTACAAGTGGTGCAGTGAAAATTACTGCTGATGTACCTTTATCGGAGATGTTTGGCTATGTGACTGACTTACGTACTATTACGTCAGGAAGAGCGAATAGCACAATGACATTCTCTCACTATGCTCCAGTTCCTAAGGGAATTGCAAAAGAAATAATGGAAAAGGCTGCCGGAACTGTAAATGTTTAATGTCCAAATTTGGATATTAAATAATTAATAGTACCTTTGCGCACTCTTAGGAAATAATTAATATATTTTATAATAGGTTATGAATCAGAAAATCAGGATTAAACTTCGTTCTTACGACCACAATTTGGTGGATAAATCAACGGAGAAGATCGTGAAAACTGTAAGAACCAGTGGTGCTGTTGTTACTGGTCCGATTCCGCTGCCAACCGAGAAAGAAGTGTTTACCGTTTTGCGGTCCCCACACGTTAATAAAAAATCTCGGGAGCAGTTCCAGCTTCGGACGCATAAGCGACTCATTGAAATTTACACTCCGACTCAAAAAACAGTCGATGCGCTCTCCAAATTAGAGTTGCCTAGTGGTGTAGATATTCAGGTGAAGTTGTCGTAATAACAAATCTCAGTTCTTATAAATTGGTTTAAACATTTCAGTGATGAAGTGTGAAAGATAAATTGTCAGTTTTATGAATGGCATAATTGGAAAAAAAATAGGTATGACTAGTGTGTATGACAGCGATGGCCGCAATGTGGCCTGTACTGTTATAGATGCTTCTCCAAATAAAGTGACTCAAGTCAAGTCGGTAGAATCAGATGGGTACTCTAGTATTCAAATGGGCTATGGCTCGGCCAAAGAGAAAAACACTTCTAAATCAGAGCTAGGGCATTTTAAGAAAGGTGGTTCTGGACCATTTAGGAAGGTAGTAGAGATGAGGGACTTTGATATTGTAGAAAAGTCTATAGGAGATGCGATTAATGTGGATGAAATATTTGCAGAAGGTGATATGGTCCATGTCGTAGGTACTACTAAAGGAAAAGGTTTTCAAGGTGTTGTAAAACGTCATGGGTTTGGTGGCGTTGGACAAGCTACTCATGGTCAGCATAACAGACAGAGAGCTCCTGGAGCGATTGGTGCTTGTGCTACACCATCTAAGGTGGTGAAAGGCATGAAGATGGGAGGAAGAACTGGTGGCACAAGAGTAAAGACTAAAAACCTCAAAGTGGTTAAAATATTTTCTGATAAGAATCTGATTTTGGTGAAGGGTTGTGTACCTGGACACAAAGGTTCATTTGTAATCATTGAAAAGTAGAGTACAATGAAGTTGGAAGTTTTAAGCATAGATGGAAGTAAGACTGGAAGGAAAGTAGACCTTCCTGACAACATATTTGGTATTGAACCAAATGAGCATGTATTGTATCTAAGTGTTAAGCAACACTTAGCCAATAAAAGACAAGGAACGCATAAGGCAAAGGAGAGAGGAGAGATTGCAGGTTCAACAAAAAAGATAAAGAAACAAAAAGGTACAGGTACAGCAAGGGCAGGTTCTATTAAGTCTCCAATATTTAGAGGCGGTGGTAGAATATTTGGACCGAGACCTAAAGATTATAGTTTCAAATTGAACAAGAAGGTGAAGACTTTGGCGAAATCATCAGCGTTGTCCGCGAAGGCTGCAGCAGGAGATATTGTTTTGGTTGAAGATTTTACATTTGATCAGCCTAAATCTTCTCAATTCGCACAGGTTTTAAGTGGATTAGGAGTGAATGAAGCGAAGTCGTTAGTTGTGACTAATGATTACGATAAGAATTTATACTTGAGTGCTAGGAATTTACCTAAATCAGGTGTTATGAATGCCAAAGACATATTTCCTTATGCAATTTTAAATGCAGGGAAGTTGGTTTTGACTGAAGGTTCAATAGCAGAGATTGTTAAAACTTTTGAGAGCAAGTAAGACATGGCAAAGAATATATTAATAAAGCCTTTGATCACTGAGAAAACAGAAAATATTTCTGAAGACGGTGGAAAATACACCTTCGTGGTGGATAAGAAGGCAAATAAATTGGAAGTAAGAAAGGCTGTAGAGGATATGTATAGTGTATCCGTAGAAGCGGTGAACACTATGATCGTACCCGGGAAGAGCAAAGTGAGAAACACTAGGTCAGGTGTACAGAAGGGTAGAAAGTCATCTTACAAAAAAGCTATTGTGACATTATCTCCGGGAGATGAAATTGATTTCTTCGGCGATTTATAAGAGAAGGAAATGGCAGTAAAAAAATATAATCCGGTTACTCCTGGTCTTCGTACCAGAATTTCAACTGATAACAGTCACCTGAGTAAGGGGAAGCCAGAAAAATCTCTTTTGGCTAAGTTGAAGAAGTCTGGTGGTAGGAACCATGATGGGAAAATGACCGTAAGGAATATCGGTGGTGGACACAAGAGAAGATATAGGATTATCGACTTTAAAAGGGATAATCATGGAGTGAAAGGTGAAGTGATGACTTTGGAGTACGACCCTAACAGGTCGGCGAATATTGCATTAATCCAATATAGTGATGGTGAAAAGAGATATATCGTAGCTCCTGATGGACTGAAAGTGGGTGCTACAATAGTGTCCGGGGAAAATGCTGCTCCTGAAGTTGGAAATGCATTGCCTCTAAGTAAAATTCCTTTAGGGTCTAGTATACATGCTATCGAAATGACTCCTGGGAGAGGTGCAGCATTAGCGAGAAGTGCAGGAACATTTGCCACAAAAATGGGGCAAGAAGGTAAATACGTGAGTGTTAAATTGCCTTCTGGTGAAGTAAGAAGAATATTGGCTTTTTGTTTAGCGACTATAGGAACAACATCTAATCCTGACCACAGGCTTCAAAACTTGGGTAAGGCAGGAAGAAATAGATGGAAGGGAAGACGTCCTAGAGTAAGAGGTGTAGCCATGAACCCAGTAGATCACCCAATGGGTGGTGGTGAAGGTCGTTCATCAGGAGGACATCCAAGATCAAGAACTGGAATAATGGCCAAAGGTCAAAAAACCAGAGATCCGAATAAAAAATCGAATAGATTGATTATTTCTAAAAGAAAAACTAAGAAGTAGGCATGCCTAGATCATTAAAGAAGGGACCTTATGTGTTTCATAAGTTGTTGTCTAAGCTAGATAAGGCTAAGTCATCGAACAAAAAGACTGTAGTGAAAACTTGGTCAAGATCTTCTATGATTATTCCTGATATGGTTGGTCAAACTATAGCAGTGCATAATGGGAAGACGTTTATACCAGTATTTGTTACTGAAAATATGGTAGGTCATAAGCTAGGTGAGTTTTCTCCTACTCGTACTTACAGAGGACACTCAGGAAATAGAAAATAAACGAGAAATGGAAGCAACAGCAAAATTGAGAAACTGCCCATTGTCTGCTAGAAAAATGAGGCTAGTGTGTGACCTGGTGAGGGATAGATCAGTAGATGACGCTTTAAATGTGTTGAAGTTTACAAAGAAAGAAGCGGCTGAGTGGTTAGAGAAAGTACTTCTTTCAGCGATTAGCAACTGGGAAAACCAGGCTAACATGGCGTACAGCGCTGCTGATTATGATTTATATGTAAAAGAAGTGTTCTCGGATGATGGTGCATTTTTGAAAAGGTTTAGACCGGCACCACATGGTAGAGCGCACAGAATTAGAAAGCGTACAAATCACGTAACTCTAGTTGTAGAGAACAGAGTAGAAATAGACAACCTTAACGACGAAGAAGAATAAAATCAAAGCATGGGTCAGAAGACAAATCCAATAGGTAATAGATTAGGTATCATTCGAGGATGGGAATCTAATTGGTACGGAGGAAAGGATTTCGGTGCCAAGGTTGTGCAGGACGAAAAAATCAGATCCTATTTAAAAGCTCGTGTACCCAAAGGTGGTGTGGCGAGAATAGTGATCGAAAGAACATTGAAGAGGATTACAATAACTGTACATACTTCGAGACCAGGAATAATAATTGGAAGAGGTGGGTCTGAAGTAGATAGAATTAGAGAGGAGTTGAAGAAACTTACTGGTCAGGATGTACAGATTAACATTTTTGAAATAAGAAAGCCTGAATTAGATGCAACTATTGTTGCTGAAAATATTGCTAGACAGTTAGAAGGCAGAATGAACTTCAGAAGAGTGGCTAAAATGTCTATACAGAACTCCATGAGAGGAGGAGCACAGGGTATTAAAGTGAAGATTAGTGGAAGATTGAATGGAGCAGAGATGGCAAGATCGGAGCAATTTAAAGATGGAAGAATTCCGCTTCATACTTTCAGAGCTGATGTAGATTATGCTTTAGTTGAAGCACTCACTGTCTATGGAAAATTAGGCGTAAAAGTGTGGATTTTCAAAGGTGAAGTGTTGGGTAAGAGAGATCTTTCTCCAAACATAGGAATTGAAAAAGACAAGAGAAGAGGAGGAAGAAGAAAAGGGGGAGACAACAGAAGAAATAATAGAAACTAGTTTTTGGTAAGGAAATAAAGTGAAATGCTTCAACCGAAAAGAACAAAATATAGGAAACAACAGAAAGGTAGAAATAGAGGCCTTGCAAAAAGAGGAACTGAAATCTCTTTTGGATCATTTGGCTTGAAATCTACAACTTCTGGAAGGCTAACGAGTCGACAGATTGAATCTGCGCGTATCGCTATGACTAGATACATGAAGAGGGAAGGAAGAGTTTGGATCAGAGTGTTTCCGGATAAGCCAATTACATCAAAGCCTTTAGAGGTAAGGATGGGTAAAGGAAAAGGAGCTTTGGATCATTATGTAGCTAATGTACAACCGGGAAGAATCCTCTTTGAAATGGATGGAGTTTCACTGGAAGTGGCTCAGGAAGGGCTTCGATTAGCCGCACAAAAGTTACCTGTATTGACAAAATTTGTGGTTAGAAGAGACTACGTATAATAGAAGATTATGGCATCTAAGAAATACATAGAGCTTCAAGAATTCACAGATCCAGAATTAATGGATGAGCTGAATCAAACAGAGGTTCAATATCAGAAAATGACATTTGATCATGCTATTAAGGGATTAGACAATCCTATTCTGCTTAAAGAAGTAAGAAGAGATATAGCGAGATTGAAAACTGAAGTGCGAAGAAGAGAATTGGCAAAGTTAAGCCCAGAGGAAATGACAAGCAGATCAAAAATTCGCTCAAGAAGAAAAAGACATTAATGGAGAAGATTAAAAAACAACTGATCGGCCAAGTCACTAGTGACAAGATGGACAAAACAATCAAAGTGGTTGTGGAGAGAAGATTGAGACATCCGATCTACGGTAAATACGTGAAGAAATCTAAAAAATTCACGGCCCATGATGAAAAGAATGAGTCTAATATTGGAGACACCGTAAGAATCCAAGAATCTAGACCATTAAGTAAGTCCAAGAGATGGACCCTAATAGAAATTTTAGAAAAAGCTAAATAACACAAGACATGATTCAACAGGAATCAAGATTAAGAGTAGCAGATAATTCAGGAGCAAAGGAAGTACTTTGTATCAAGGTGCTCGGAGGGAGTAAAAGAAGGTATGCTTCTGTAGGAGATCTGATTATAGTGACTGTAAAGTCAGCTGCAACGGGAGGCGTGAAGAAGGGTACGGTGTCAAAAGCTGTGGTTGTACGAACTAAGAAGGAAATAAGAAGAAAAGATGGATCTTATATCCGTTTTGATGATAATGCTGTAGTGCTTTTGACTGCTGCTGATGAGCCTAGAGGTACTCGTATTTTTGGACCTGTGGCAAGAGAGCTAAGAGAAAAGGATTATATGAGAATTGTTTCATTAGCACCTGAGGTACTATAAATTTTAAAGATATGGCTAAGAAAAGATTTGCGGCTAAACTGAAGATCAAAAAAGGTGATAAAGTACAGGTAATTGCCGGTGCTGATAAGGGAAAAGAGGGGCAAGTATTGGAAGTTATTCCTACTAGGAATAGAGCTGTTGTGGATGGAGTAAACATCAGAAAAAAACACGTAAAGCCTGTGAATAACGATCCAGGAGGAATTAAGGAAATTAATACTTCTATACATATATCAAATTTAATGTTGGTGGATCCTAGTTCTGGTGAACCTACAAGAGTAGGAAAGAAACTAGTAGATGGAAAGTTGCAGAGGTATTCTAAAAAATCTGGAGAAATAATTAAGTAATGTCATACATTCCAAGATTACAGGAGAAATATAAGAGTGAGATTGTCTCTAAATTAAAAGAGCAATTTGACTATAGCAGTGTTATGCAAGTTCCAAAATTGGAAAAAATTTGCATAAATCAAGGTGTAGGAGCCGCTACTCAGGATAAGAAATTGAGTGAGGTAGCCTTGCAAGAATTAACGAGTATTGCTGGGCAAAAGGCTGTTCCTACTATAGCTAAGAAATCTGTCTCAAACTTTAAGTTGAGAGAGGGAATGGTCATAGGAACAAAAGTGACTTTGAGAAAGCACAGAATGTGGGAATTCTTAGATAGACTTCTTTCAGTGTCCCTTCCAAGAGTAAGAGATTTTAGAGGAATAAGTGATAAGAGTTTTGACGGAAGAGGAAATTTCACTTTAGGTATCAAGGAACAAATCATTTTTCCAGAAATAGATATAGACAAGGTGAATAATATTACAGGAATGGATATCACTTTTGTAACTAGTGCTAAGACAGACAAAGAGGCTTACGAACTTCTAAGAGCACTTGGTATGCCTTTTAAAAATCTGATTAAAAATTAAATAGATGGCTAAAAAGTCAATTATTGCTCGAGAAGTAAAACGGGCTAAACTAGTAGCTAAGTACGCGGAATTGCGAAAGCAACTTAAAGCAGAGGGGAGATGGGATGAATTGGATTTACTTCCAAGGAATTCTAATCCTATCAGATTGCATAACAGATGTAAACTTACAGGAAGACCTAAAGGTTACATGAGAAAATTTGGAATCAATAGAGTGACATTTAGAGAAATGGCTTTATCAGGGAAGATTCCTGGTATTACTAAAGCAAGCTGGTAAATAGATAACTATGGCAGTAACAGATCCTATAGCAGATTATTTGACACGAGTGCGTAATGCACAACAAGCAGGACATAGAATTGTAGAGATACCTGCTTCTAACATGAAGAAAAGTATCACTGAGATTCTTTATGATCAAGGATACATATTGAAATACAAGTTTGTAGATGAAGGTCCACAAGGATTAATAAAAATTGCCTTGAAATACGACCCGTTTACAAAGAAGCCGGTTATTAGGAAATTGGGTAGAATAAGTAAGCCTGGATTGAGAAAATATTCAGGATCGAAAGATTTTCCAAGAATTATCAATGGATTGGGGATAGCAATTATTTCTACATCTAAAGGATTAATGACTGGTAAACAAGCTGAGAGGGACAACGTAGGAGGAGAGCTGATTTGTTACGTTTATTAATAAGATTTAGAAAAGAGAACCATTATGTCACGAATAGGAAATGCACCAATAAGTATCCCAAGTGGAGTTTCATGGTCAGTTGACAAGAATGTGGTCACTGTGAAGGGACCTAAAGGTGAATTGAAACAGATATTGGATCCGGATATGTCTGTAAAGGAAGAAGATGGAACTATAATTGTTGCAAGACCTACAAATCAACAAAGACATAGAGCTATGCATGGCCTGTATAGATCATTGATCAATAACATGGTTATAGGAGTCTCTGAAGGATTTACAAAGTCACTAGAATTAGTTGGTGTAGGTTATAGATGTTCAAATCAAGGTCAACTTTTAGAGTTAGCGTTGGGATATTCTCACCCTATCTTTTTTCACATACCAGATGAGGTGAAATTGGAGACGAAAATGGAGAAGGGATCAAGTCCTACGATAATATTATCTGGAACAGATAAACAGCTTGTAGGACAAATTGCAGCTAAGATTAGAAAGCTGAGAAAACCAGAACCTTACAAAGGCAAAGGAGTAAGATTTACGGGAGAAGAAATTAGAAGAAAAGCTGGTAAAACAGCTGCTAAATAATAGATAGCTATGATATCTAAAGCACAAAAGAAACAAAAGATAAAATACAGAATTAGAAAGAAAGTTTCTGGTACAAGTACCAGGCCTAGATTATCTGTATTTAGAAGTAATAAAGCAATTTATTGTCAATTAATAGATGATAAGTCTGGTGTTACTTTAGCTCAAGCAAGATCAACAGATGTAGATTCGGGGGCTACTAAAATGGAATCTGCTAAAAACGTAGGTGTCCTTATTGCAGAAAAAGCCAAGTCTATAAAAATAGATTCTGTTGTCTTTGACAGAAATGGATATTTGTATCATGGAAGAGTAAAATCTCTAGCTGATGGTGCAAGAGAAGGAGGCCTTAAATTTTAAAAGAAGAGAAAATGGCGAATAAAGATAATCGTATAAAGGCTGCAGAAACTGACCTTAAAGAAAAGTTGGTTGCTCTTAACCGTGTGGCTAAGGTCACTAAGGGTGGTAGAACATTTAGTTTCTCGGCTATAGTTGTGGTAGGTGATGGAAATGGTACTGTAGGTCACGGTTTGGGTAAAGCTCGTGATGTACAAGAATCAATTGCTAAGGCAGTAGATGATGCTAAAAAGAATTTAGTAAAGTTCCCTGTCTTAAAAGGAACTATTCCTCATGAGCAGAAAGGGAAGTATGGTGCAGGAAAGGTTTTGATAAAGCCAGCATCAGATGGTACAGGATTAATTGCAGGTGGTGCGATGAGAGCCGTTCTAGAAATTGGTGGATTACATAATGTATTAGCAAAATCACAAGGATCTTCTAATCCGCATAATGTGATCAAAGCTACAATAGATGCATTACAGAAATTAAGAAGTCCTGATATGATTGCCAAGCAACGAGGTATCACATTGGAAAAACTTTTTGAAGGATAGTAAATATAGTATACTATGAAAAAAGTAAAAGTAACACTCACACGAAGTGTGATAGGAAAATCTAAAAAGCAAAAGGCTACAGTATTGGCTTTGGGACTTAGAAAAACCAATCATAGTGTAGAAAAGGAGGCGACTCCTCAGGTCATGGGTATGATCAATAAAGTGAAGCATTTAGTTCAATACGAAGAAATTTAGTTGAGATGAACTTAGAGAGTTTAAAACCAGCAAAGGGTGCAGTTAAGTCTCGAAAGAGAATAGCACGTGGACAAGGGTCTGGAAAAGGAGGCACTTCGACTAGAGGTCATAAAGGTGCTAAATCTAGATCAGGATACAAATCTAAAAGAGCTTTTGAAGGTGGTCAAATGCCGCTTCAAATGAGACTGCCTAAAAGAGGGTTTAAAAATCCTAATAGAGTAGATTTTATACCTATAAATCTAGATCGACTTTCTGCAATAGCTGAAAAAAGTGGTTCTGCCGATATAAGTATAGAATCTTTGTATGCTCAAGGGGTGATAAAGAAAAGAGACAAGGTTAAGGTGTTGGGTAATGGTGAATTAGCCTTAAAAGTTAATGTAACTGTGCATGCTATAAGTGCATCGGCAAAGACGGCTATTGAAGAGAAAGGAGGCGTTGTAACTATTTTATAAAAGGAGTAAAGGAGATGAATAAATTTATCGAAACGCTACAGAATATTTGGAAGATTGAAGAATTGAGAAATCGTATTCTATTCACATTGGCTTTGCTGATGGTGTATAGATTTGGTTCTTTTGTTGTTCTACCTGGTGTAATTCCTTCCGCTCTTGATGCGGCAGCGAGTGCGAGAGGTGCCAATGATATCTTAGGTTTGATAAATACATTTGCTGGTGGAGCATTTAATAGGGCAGCGGTATTCGCACTAGGAATTATGCCTTATATTACTGCTTCCATTATTATCCAACTTCTAGGATTTGCAGTGCCATACTTTCAGAGGTTGCAGCAGAAGGAAGGAGAATCAGGAAGAAAGAAGATTACTCAAATTACAAGATGGCTTACTGTAGCTATAACACTTGTACAAGGTAGTGCATATTTGGGGTATATCATGTCTATCCCTGGAAGTATAGACCCATCAGTGAGTAAAAGTATATTTTGGTTTAGTAATATAATAATTCTCTCAACGGGTACCGTATTTGCTATGTGGTTAGGTGAGCGAATAACTGAGAATGGAATTGGTAATGGAGTTTCATTATTGATCATGATCGGTATCATAGCTACATTACCCCAAGCATTCTTCGCTGAGGTTTTGACACAGTTTAATACAACTGGTCTTTTGACTTTTATTCTTGAGTTAATTGTGTTATTTGGAATTGTACTAGTCTGTATTATGATAGTACAAGGAGTAAGAAGGATTCCTATTCAGTTTGCAAAGAGAATGGTAGGAAGAGGAAGCGGTCAGGTACCTTTAGCGGGAGCGAGAGATTATATTCCTCTTAAGGTGAACGCAGCAGGAGTAATGCCTATTATTTTTGCTCAGGCTATTATGTTTTTACCTATGTCATTGGCCCAGTGGGTGTCATCTGCTGATAACCCGAATAGCTTCCTATTAATGTTAAATGATTGGAAGTCAATTCCTTACAATGTAATATTCTTTTTATTGGTTGTTTTGTTTACATATGTGTACACTGCACTTTTGGTAAACCCACAACAATATGCTGAATACTTAAAAAGACAAAACGCGTTTATTCCTGGTATTAAGCCTGGAAAGAGCACAGAAGATTTTATAGATACACTTACTACTAGAGTCACTTTACCTGGTTCGGTTTTCTTAGGGTTTATATCCATATTCCCTGCAATAGTCGCTGCTATAGGTAATGTGAATGATGCCTTCGCATTGTTTTTTGGAGGTACATCACTCTTGATCCTAGTAGGTGTTGTATTAGATACTTTACAACAAATTGAGAGTTACCTTTTAATGAGAAAGTATGACGGACTAGTGAAGTCTGGAAAGCTAAAAGGAAGAAGTGGAATGCAGCCGATAGGGGCTGGAATGTAATCTATAATGATAGTTTACAAATCTGCAGAACAAATTGAGTTAATTAGACAGAGTTGTTTATTAGTTTCAAAAACTCTGGCTCACGTAGCATCTTTACTAAAACCAGGTGTTACAGGTAAAGAACTTGATGTAGAGGCAGAGACTTTGATAAGAGATAATGGAGCAATACCTGGTTTCAAAGGGTATAATGACTTCCCAGCAACGTTGTGTATTTCTAAGAATGACGCGGTAGTGCATGGAATTCCAGATGAATCTGAATTCAAGGAAGGAGACATAGCATCAATAGATTGTGGTGTCTTTATGAATGGATTTTTTGGAGATGCTGCCTACACTTTTGCTTTGAAAGAAATATCTGACGAGACATTAAAGCTATTGCAAAGAACAAAAGCTTCATTGTACAAGGGAATAGAACAAGCAATTGTTGGTCGAAGGCTTGGTGATATCAGTTATGCTATTCAAGAAAGTACTTCAGGTCAATTTGGATATGGAGTAGTTAGAGAACTTGTGGGTCATGGTGTAGGAGAAAATTTACATGAAGCCCCTGAAGTGCCTAATTACGGCAAGAAGGGTAAAGGTATAAGATTGCAGGAAGGAATGGTGATTGCTATTGAACCGATGATTAATTTGGGTACAAGAAAAGTGAAGCAGTCAAAGGACGGTTGGACAGTTGTTACCGGTGATAAAAAACCTTCAGCGCATTACGAACATACTGTGGCGATAGGAAAGGATTCGGCTGACATATTATCAGACCATGCTCCGTTAGAGTTAGAAATTGATAAAAACGATTATTTACGGGAAATATTAATATAAAAGTTGGATATTTGCACACCCAAATTTTATGGCGAAGAAAAATTTAATAAAACAAGACGGAATTATAGAGGAAGCTCTATCTAATGCCATGTTCAGAGTCAGATTAGAGAATGATCACATTATTGTGGCTACTATATCTGGAAAGATGAGAATGCATTATATAAAAATCCTTCCTGGTGATAAAGTAGCAGTGGAGATGTCGCCATATGATTTGTCAAGAGGGCGAATAACTTTTAGATATAAATAGTTATGAAAGTACGAGCTAGTATAAAAAAGAGATCTGTGGATTGCAAGATCGTGAGACGTAAAGGAAGACTTTATGTCATAAATAAGAAGAATCCTAGATTTAAGCAAAGACAAGGATAATGGCAAGATTAGGAGGAATAGATTTACCAAAGAACAAGAGAGGCATTGTTGGTCTCACTTATATTTATGGCATTGGCCCTAGTAGGGCAGCCCAAATCTTAGGGAAAGCTGATATTGATGGCAGTGTAAAAGTTCAGGATTGGACGGATGACAACATCAAAATCTTAGCTAAGATGTTGCAAGATGAGTACAAGATCGAGGGAGAACTGAGATCTGAAACTCAATTGAATATCAAAAGATTAATGGATATTGGATGTTATAGAGGTGTAAGACATAGACGTGGCCTTCCATTGAGAGGTCAACGTACTCAAACTAATGCTCGAACAAGAAAGGGAAAGAGAAAAACCGTAGCTAATAAGAAAAA
>Ga0055584_100002899_pt1 | contig 16995 bp, 12 predicted proteins | sample OSDHelmetaG_FD_58716 | JGI IMG/M metagenome (GOLD analysis project Ga0055584, IMG submission 58716) | Pelagic marine sediment microbial communities from the LTER site Helgoland, North Sea, for post-phytoplankton bloom and carbon turnover... | ecosystem: Environmental > Aquatic > Marine >... | reverse complement strand
TGATATTGCATTGAACTATCAAGGCATTAAAAACGTATTATTAGGTGAATATAAAGGTAAGAAAGTGGGCCCTGCTTTAATGGATAACTTATCTGATGAAGAGCAAGCTACCATCACTGAAATCATGACTGATATCGAAACGCGTATTGATACAATAAATACATTGGCAACGACAACAATGCATTTTGATTACCAAATTCGTCCAGAAAATGAAGAAAGTGTACAAAACATTGTGACGCTTAAAAACCAATTACGCCGTTTAGGTGACCAAATGGTTGTTGTGGCTAAAGCATACGATATCTCTTTAACGACTAGCGATGTAACAGATGCAGAAGAAACTCAAATCTAACGCAACTGTTTTGTAAGTCATTATAAAATCGTAATAAACGCCACTTCCCGGAAACGGTGAGTGGCGTTGTTATTTCAGTAATAGGTATATTTGAATAATCATTATGAATAGTAAATATAGGCAGTTAACCAAGCACTTAATAGGAAGTGTTTTTTTATTTTTAGCATCTCATCAGTATGCTTTCAGTAATGATATTGATACAAAAAATACACATAACTCACAATTCATTGATGCAAATGGTAAGAAGCCTTTTTCTCATCAATTACCGATGACAGATACTGAACTCGATCAGTTTATTCTTGGACGATCTTTTTTTACTATCCCGTGGGTTGCAGCACCTAGTGCAACAACTGCTAGAGATGGTTTAGGTCCTCATTTTAGTGCTAATACATGCGTTAGTTGCCATATCAATAATGGTAGTGCACCAACATTAAGTGAGAACAATCAACCATTACGCACACTTGTTTTTAAGTTGACTCAACCTAACAAGCACAATGATCGTTGGCTTATCAATAATGTTGATGCGCCTTTCCATGGTAGCGTTCCAGATCCTGTCTATGGTGCTCAAGTTTCAATTCGTGCTAACAGTAATGTGTTACCTGAGGCACAAACAAGATTAAAGGTTAAATCTATCCCTTTTTCTTACCCTGATGGGCATGTTTTGTTATTAACTAAATTCTTTCCTCATTTAGATAAATTAGCTTATGGAGCACTCCATGACGATACAGTGATCTCTCTACGCCAACCGCCCATTTTAGGTGGCTTGGGGTTACTGGAACAAGTTTCAAATGAAGACATCCTAGCTTGGGAAGACCCTAATGATAGTAATGCCGATGGTATTAGTGGTCGTGCAAATTGGTTAAACGCCCCGTCAGAAGGGAAAAAAGTATTAGGACGTTTTAACTGGAAAGCGAGTGCTGATAAAATCATTAGCCAAACTGCAAATGCAGCGGCGAGTGATTTAGGATTAACCAATCCGACGCATCCACAAGAGCTTTGCCAATCAGCACAAAAAGATTGCTTAGCAGCGCCACACGGGGATAATACGCCGTTAGGTAGTTTAGACCTTCCGATGCTTCGCTTACAAGCTATTGCGGCTTTTATTGCTGGCCACAAAGCGCCAAAAACAGTCACGTTGGATGCGACAGCACAACGCGGAAAAGCATTATTTGATGAAGTTGGTTGTAGTCGCTGCCATCGCCCAAGCTTTACGACCCCAGAGGGGATTGAGTTTCATCCTTATACCGATTTACTTTTACATGATATGGGTGAAGCATTGCAAGACGGTCGCCCTGAATTTATGGCAAGCGTAAGAGAATTTCGTACGGCGCCTCTATGGGGAGTGGGCGCTCGCGTTCGTGCAAAACATCGCTTCTTACATGATGCGAGAGCATTTACGCCTGAGGAAGCAATAATCTGGCATGGCGGTGAAGCTGAAACTGCTAAATTAAAATTTACTAAACTAGACCAAGCTGAACGCCTGGCCTTGTTATACTTTCTGGAGCAACTATGAATATTTTTACACGTCTTTCATGCATTTGTTTATTAAGCGCGCCGGTGCTGAGTTATGCAGTGGAAAAAGACCCTTATGCCTCTATTTACGATAATGTACTACAGCAAAATGCAGATAATGCAGTGCAATATTGTGCCAATTTAGAAGATGCTTTAGACAATAAATCTGCTGATGTGCGTCATCAAGCATTTGTTCAATTAGCAGAAGGGTGGGGACGCGTACAAGCGAGTTATATCCTTGGTAATTATGATATGAATGCGATGGATTATCCATTGATGATCGATTATTTCCATAGTGGCAATGAAGATATTCATGCCAGTATTGAGCGTTTAATTGGCCGTGATTCAAAACCTGAAACTGCATTATATAAAAACTCTTATAAAACAATGGGAGCCATTGACTCTGTCATGTTTAGTGGTGAATGGTCTGAACGTCGAAAAGCGTTTGCTGAAGTAATGGTGACGAACGTATGTAAACGTTTTACACAAATTAGTGATGGTTATAAAGAAAACCGAGATGCTTTTCTTTTTGATGTAGACAGAGGGTTATCACTCGTTGTTAATGCTGAAATTGAGCATATCTATAAAACGCGAGATTGGCGCATCGCACAGGTGAGTGGTTTAACAAAAGCGAATCTTGGTATTACTAAGCCAGAAACACAACAATTTCCATACAGTGAAGCCTCTTGGGCGTTTATTGGCGGTATTATCGCGACCAATGAACAACTTCTAGGTGAAGACAAGCAACCCAATGTTGCAACTATTGCTTATGAAAAGCATGGTAGTGAAGGTATTAATGCAGTACAAGCAGCATTAAAATCAACACTGGAAGCATATAAAAATACGCCTGCTGACCATAACTTTAACCTTAATGATATGATTCCTGTCTATCAAGGATTGCTAGATATTCAGAAAGCATTTTACAGAGAGTTAGTGAGCCGTATCGGCGTGTCAGCTAATTTAATTGATGCAGATGGCGATTGATACACCCTTAGCGGTGTTTCTTAATGGTAGCCAGCGGATATTTTGGGGCTACCTAGCAGTTAGCGCAGTGATTGCAGTGATTTGGTATATGTTCCAAGGTCACTCTTTTTCTAAATCAGCACTGAAGACTTATTGGCTCAGTGCTGATGCTAAACTAGATTATCGCTACTTTATAGTGAATTGGTTGTTTAAAAAATTATTAATAATTCCAGTTTTATTATCTGGTCAGACCGTCGCGCTTTGGACGTTAAATTACCTAAATTCGGCTTATGAGCCGTTATTTTTATCTTGGTATTATCGCGATATTGTTCTCTCTTATACATTATGTTTATTCGTACTAGGAGACTTTAGTCGCTATTGGTTGCATCGATGGATGCACACAAATCGTTGGTTATGGAAGTTTCATGAGGTTCATCATAGCCCTGAATCATTGAATCCATTTACTTTTTACCGTTTACACCCAGTAGAAATATTATTGTTGGCATTACGTAATGCCATTGTTGCAGGAACGGTAACCGGTATATTTATTTTCTGTTTTAGTGCGCGCGTTGATTTGTATACCGTGTTAGGTGGTAATTTATTTGTTGTAGCCTTATTTTCCTTTACTGGGAATTTAAGACACAGCCATATTAGATTAAGTTATGGTCGTTGGGTTGAGCGAATACTTATTTCACCTTCTCAGCATCAAATTCACCACCAACAAGATAATATGCGAAAAAATTTCGGCAGTGTATTGGCATTATGGGATTGGTTATTTGGCTCTTTGAGATTGTCTAAAGATGCCTCTAAAAGCCGAAATTTTGGTTTAGGTACAGGAAAAAGAGAAGATTTTGACGGTGTCGTTAAAATTATTGTTAATCCATTTTTAAATATAGTTACAAGTATTAGACGGACCTTAAAATGAAAAAAATTATTTATGCAACTCTTCATTTATTTTTAACCATAGGATTATTCAATAATCAGGTTATCGCTGCGAATCAATTAACAGAAGCTGAATTAGGTCAGATACTGTTTTTAGATACTTCTTTTTCTATTAATCGTACTATGTCTTGTGCTACCTGTCATGAACCTGCAAAAGGGTTTACAGACCATCGTGTTAATAAGGGTAAAAGCATGGTGTCATTGGGGGATGACGTAAAGTCATTAGGTTCTCGTAATACGCCAATGGCAGCGTATGCTAATACCTCTCCTTCTTTCCATTTTGATGAGAAATTAAAAGAATATATTGGCGGTCAGTTTTTAGATGGCCGTTCCAATACGTTAGCTGACCAAGCGATGGGACCACCATTAAATCCTGTAGAAATGGGGTTACCAGATGCAGAAACAGTCGTTGATCGTATTCAAGAAAATCCTTTCTACGTATCTACTTTTAAACGCCTATATGGTGAAACTATCTTTGAATCAAAAGAGTCTGATATTGTACCTCCTGCATTTGAAGCATTTGGTCGTGCGCTACAAGCTTTTGAAAGTACCGATGCATTTTCTAGTTATGACAGTAAGTACGACCGTTTCTTGAAAGGCGAGTATGAACTGACAGTGTTAGAAGATTTAGGGCGTACATTGTTTTTCTCGAATAACAATGTGAATTGCAGTACATGTCATTTATTAAAGGTAGAAGATAGCGAAAAAGAACCATTTACTAATCATCAATATCGTAATATTGGTGTGCCGTCGAATCTTGATCTACTTAAAATGGGACACTTAAAAGCTGACTTTATTGATCACGGTTTGCTAGAAAACCCTGCGGTAGATGACCCAAAGTATGATGGTAAATTTAAAAACCCTTCATTACGTAATGTTGCAGTTACAGCCCCTTATATGCATAACGGCGTGTTTAAAGAGTTACGCACAGTGATGGAGTTCTACGATCATTACAACAATGTAGAGCGTTCAATCAACCCTGAAACCGGTAAACCTTGGCGTTCACCAGAAGTACCTAACACTGTTGATAAAGAAGATTTAAAAGCAAAAGTACTCACTGATCGTAAGATTGATGCATTAATCGCCTTCATGAAAATATTAACGGATAAACGTTTCGAACCATTACTTGAAGCGCAAGAACAGCAAGCTAACACTAAGTAGTCATTAAATCTCATCTTATGGATTGGTGTTGTCTTTGAAACTTCTTGTTGATGCATACTTCAAAGTTAAGAAGCTATTTACTGATAGAATAAATAGGTTTGTTATAATCTTTTTTAAATATTTGTAGGTTATACCAATCATATACTTAATGAGATTGGCATTATTGGAGTATAAATGAATAGTAAATTAGTGGGTGTCTTTCTTATTATTATGGGAATTATGTTGATTGTATGGGGTTATGATATGTATGACTCTGTTGATTCTCAAGTTAGTCGCGCTTTAGGTGGTGGTATTCCGTTCCAAACATGGGTTGGTGTCATCTGTGGCAGTATTAATGTGTTTGTTGGTATTTTAAAAGTGAAAGATTAATTATTCCCTTTACATAAACAAAAAGGTAAAAGTAATAGAACGCGGTGATGGTATCGCTTTTTGCAGTCTTCTATTACTTTTATTCTTCACAACATCAATCTCTTTATGCCTCTAAAACTCGAATAGAAATAGCAGCAGCTGACGTGCGATTATCTACACCCAGTTTTTTATAAATCTGTTCTAAATGTTTGTTTACTGTGCGTGGACTCATTTCTAGGATCTGTGATATTTCCCAACTTGTTTTGCCGTAAGAAACCCAATATAAAACTTCAGATTCACGTTTAGTGATTGGAAGGTTATTCTTTAAATCATCAGGAGATTTTTGAATCTGAGCTTTTACAATACGCAATAAATGCATGCCATCTTGTTGGCGTTCATAGGCTATATTTATTTTTTCAGAGAAGCAGCTGATGATCAGCTCTTCGTTTGTATTCGCCTTTAACCAGGCTTCAATCTGTGTTGCTAAGGTCGCCCATGGGCTAACATTATCACTAGCAATATCATCAACTAGTTCATGTACATGTGGTGTAGCCCAAGATAGACGGCCTAATTCACTGACGCAAAAAACATTCTTACCCGCATGATCTAGTGCATTCTGTGCACTTAATGCCTGCTTAGCGGTTTCCACATGACGTTTAATACGAACAATCACTTCGTCGGGATAAATAGGCTTAGTAACATAATCTACGCCTCCAGCTTCAATCCCCTTTACAACATCGCCTACATCGGTTAGGCCCGTCATAAAAATAATTGGTGTGTGTGGCAGGATCATTTTTAATCGACGGCAAGTTTCAAAACCATCCATCTCTGGCATCATTGCATCTAAGAGCACGACATCTGGAGATACTTTCTCCGCAATGGATAAGGCCTGCTGCCCACTCAATGCAACTAGTGCGGTATAACCAGCACTATTAAGAGCAGCATTGAGCATACCAAGTGATTCAGGCGAGTCATCGACAACGAGTACTACGTCGCTATTTTTTTGCTTCATGATTTAACTCATTTAAATATTCAATAATCTTAGGGAAGTTACATACTTCAACATATTCAAGTATTTGTGAGGCGCTATCCTCAGGGTAACGATATTTTGATTCTATTTCTAAAAATTTATCTTTGAAGCCTGACAAATAACCAATCTCTGCGAGTGCGATCAAGTCTTGATATTGCTCAGTACTGACTAGCTCTTTATCTACTTGTACGGCTTCGTTTGAGTTTATATTTTCTGTTTCTTTATATTGCCATTGTAAATTTAACAGTTGGGCTATTTTTCCTAATAATGCTTCTAAATTAACAGGTTTGGCGATATAACCGTTATGTAATCCTTCTGCTTGTTGATTGTACTCAGTATCTCGTGCGTTTGCTGATACCATTAATACAGGTGTCTGATAATGTAGTTCTCGGATCTGTTTTAGCATTTGCCAACCGTTCATGCGAGGCATTTGTACATCCATGAGTATTAGGTCTATATCGTGCGCTTTAAGTTGGTCAAAGCCTATTAATGCATCTTCTGCTGATAGTACATTAAAGCCAATTGGAGTTAGTAAATGTTGTATTAATTGACGTTGGTGTTCATCGTCATCAACGACTAAGACAGTACGCTTATCACCATGATAATCAATTGCTTTTGAATTGTTAAATTCAGGCTCTTTAGCATCTTTATATAATTTAAATAACATTAAACGGAAATTGAATGTAGACCCTTTTCCCACTTTACTTTCTAAACTAATTTCACCACCCATTAGCTCTGCAAGTGAACGTGATATGGTGAGCCCTAAACCAGTCCCACCAATCGATTTTGTATGTGAGTTTCTAATTTGTTCAAAGGGTTTGAAAATAAGTTCTTGATTACTTCTAGCAATACCCGCGCCTGTATCAATGATGCTGAAATGAGCGACTTCACTGCGATAGGATACCTTAAAAGTCACTGACCCTTTTTCTGTATATTTAATCGCATTAGAGATTAAATTAATTAGAATTTGTCGTAACCGTTGTTTATCAGAAGCTACATAATCAGGTAAGTTTGGACTTGGTTTGTAGTAAAATTTGATGCCTTTTTTACTTGCTTGCATTTGAAACATATCAACAAGCTGTTGCAGAATCGCTTTAAAGTTAAATTCGTCGCGCTGTAATGTTATTTTTCCCGCTTCGATTTTAGAAACTTCTAATAAGCTCTCCATCAAATCTGATAAGTGTTCGCCATTTCTTTTTATAATTGCAATGCTTTCCCGTTGTTTTGGGGGAACAACTTTATCGCGCAAAAGTAGCTGGGTATAACCTAACAGTACATTTAAAGGAGTGCGTAGTTCATGACTTAAACTGGCAAGGTAGCGACTTTTGGCTTCATTGGCTGCTTCTGCTACTTCTTTTGCTGTTTGTAGTGCTGACGCCGTTTTTTCATGGGCATTTACTTCTTTTGCTAAAGCTTTGGTTTGTGAACGTAACTCTTTCATAGCAGATGCATTGCTATTACTGGCTAAAATAAATAACCAGCTAACAATGCCGATAATGATCATTAATAAAAAGAATATTTTGATTAAGGTACTTGCAAAGACTGCTTTAACAGCAATATCCTCTAGTGGAACTTGTAAATAGACTAAGAACAAAACGGCTGCACCCAATAAATTTAATGACACTGTTAAGGCTATAAATTGGGCTAACGGAGAGGTTAATTTATTGAGGAGATTAGGGGTGAAAAAGCGAGTGAACAAGTCATGGGATTGCTGTGACAGAGTAGCGGTAGGACGACATTGGTCGCCACAGCGCACATCTAAGCTACAACATAGCGAGCAAATCGCTTTGCCGTAAGCTGGACAAAAGGTCATATCCTGGTGATCAAAACTGTTTTCACAAATATGACATTCGGTCATTTTAGTAATTTCGACTTGCTTATTGTCTAATAAATAAAATTTTCCTTTGGTCAGATAACCAATTAAGGGCACGGTAATAAAGGGTAAAAAGCAAGCAATAAAAGAGGCCAGTGCTTTTATTGTTTCGCCATAAAAACCTAAGTGCGCGGTAAAGCCGGCGATGGAAGCAAGTATCATCGAGCCGACACCCACTGGGTTAATGTCATAAAGGTGTGAACGTTTGAACTCGATATTTTTAGGGCTTAATCCCAACGGTTTATTAATAATCAGGTCTGCAACGACTGAGCTCAACCAAGCGAGCACCAATACCGAATATATTGAAAGCATGCTTGCAATCGTTTGGTAAATACCAAGCTCCATTAATAATAATGCAATGGCGGCATTAAATATCATCCAAACAACGCGCCCTGGATGATTATGTGTGACACGAGAAAAGAAGTTTGACCATGCTAACGAGCCTGCATAGGCATTGGCGACATTAATTTTTAGTTGAGATATGATCACAAAGAGACAGGCTACAAATAAACTGATACTTGGGTTATTAAAAACATAACTATAAGCTAGCTGATACATATGAGCGGGGTCGCTCGCTACGTCAAAAGCAATGCCTTGCTGTAACGCAAAGTAGGCGAGAAATGAGCCAATAAATAACTTACAAGCACCAAATAATATCCAGCCCGGACCGCCTGCAACTAATGCTCCCCACCATCGCCATTTGTTCTGTTGAGTCTTTTCAGGCAAAAAGCGTAAAAAATCAACTTGCTCTCCAATTTGCGCCACCATTGCCAATAAAACGGCAGAAGCGGTACCAAAGAGTAATAAATTAAATCCCCCATCAGTGTTAGCTACATTACCAGTAAACGCAACCCAGCTGTTAAACTGACTATCGCTATGGGTTAACACAAAGAAGAGCGGCAGTAGTTGTAATGCTACCCAAATAGGCGTTGTCCAGACTTGAAAACGGCTAATATAAGCCATGCCATGTGTCACCAAGGGGATCACAAGCAAGACACTAACAATATATCCAATGGCCAGTGGTAACCCGAGTAACATTTGTAAGGCCATTGCCATTACAGCGGCTTCTAATGCAAAGAAGATAAAAGTGAAGGAAGCATAAATAAGGGAGGCGATAGTTGAGCCGATATAACCAAAACCTGCTCCTCGGCTAAGGAGATCAATATCGACACCAAATTTAGCCGCATAATAACTAATAGGAAGGCCGGTAACAAAGATGATTAAGCTAACCGCTAAAATTGCCCAGGCAGCATTTTCAAAGCCATAATTGAGCGTGATCGCACCGCCAATTGCTTCAAGTACTAGAAAAGAAACTGTGCCTAAAGCCGTAATGGCAATATGGTTTAAAGACCATTTTCTCGCTCGCTTTGCCGTAAAACGTAATGCAAAGTCTTCCATCATTTCGTTGGCAACGAGTTTATTGTATGTGCGGCGAGCTTTAATTATTTTTTGATTTGATTCCATTCTTAATTGCCTGTTTTTTTATCTTTAAGGCTACATAAAATAATGTATATAAGGTAGCTCCTTATCTATGGGGGGAATTATTGGTACAAATAAAAAGGACTTTAAGTATTATACATCTTAACTTATAAGTCCCTCTTTAGATTAGCATATATTTCCATACTACATGATTAATGGTATAGAATATTTAATCTATTTATTGTATTGGTGGGGTCATTTCTCCAGTTAAAACTGGTTCTATTCTCGGTTGGTATGCTTGCTCATAGGCATAAGCGAAAGATAATAATTTTGCCTCGCTAAATTCTTCACTTAACATCTCTAGTCCAACTGGTAATGGAAGTTCTGACCCAATGCTTGAATAGCCTACTGGCATAGTTAGTGCAGGAAAGCCTGTAAAAGGGCTTAAACGATTTGCAGATCCACTTGATGTTGGGCTACTTCCATAATCTCCTGCTAATCCAGTTATCGATGGATAAATGAGTATATCGTATCCTTCTCCTAAGCTAACTCCTTCAGAGTCAGAATTATTAAGCGCTCTCATTATTCGTTCTCGCACTACATCTGGGCGCTCATTAACATTTTTTAAATAAGTTTCATCATTCCATCTATCTACTCCAAGTGGAGCGTAAAAAGCAAAGCTACTTGCACTTGAGTCTAAGTATTCTCCACTATTGTATACTTCATCAAAGCTACGGTAGTGATTATCTGCTGCGGATGACCAAGACTCTAAGTACTCCGTAAGGCTATATACAAATTCATAGCGAGATAGGCTAACATATGATGAAAGAGTATCTTCAAGTTCTGGTACAGTAACATCTTCTACAGTAGCGCCTAAGAGCTCCATGTTTTCTATTGCTTTGTTCATGATTTTTTGAACTTCGATATTTTCATCACTACTTTCATCACCAAATAAATCTCGTATCACACCGATTCTGGCACCTTCAAAAGCATTTATATGTAAAGCCATTGTATAATCACTTATTTTAGTGATTTCTGTATATTGAGCTTCATTCGTCATTAATGGTGCGTCAATGGCAAATTCTTGGCGTTGTCCACTATGTGAACTACCATCAAAACCGACGAGTACATTCAAAAATGCCGCACAATCAGTTACTTCTTTACATATTGGTCCTGCTGTATCTTGGAAAGGAGCTAATGGCATTATGCCATCTTGTGAAACTAACCTCATCGACGGGCGTAATCCGATTAATCCTTGTACACTTGAAGGAACTCGAATAGAACCACCAGTATCTGTTCCAATACCTACAACACCTAGACTAGATGCAACTGAAGTACCCGTACCTGATGACGAACCTCCTGGACCTTTTGATAAATCATTAACATTTCGAGGGATTCCTCCTAATAAGCTTCCTCCGGTATAACCAAATGCATATTCATGTAAGTTAGCTTTACCTATAATAATACCTCCGGCATCTCGAATGTTTTGAATTATATAGGCATCTTTTTCTGGTTGATTATTAGCAAGAGCTCCACCTGTTGTTGGCATATCATAAGTATTTACATTGTCCTTTGCAGTTACTGCTATGCAGTGGAGTGGGGCTAACTCTCCCGTCTCTGCGAATTTATCATCTAGGGCTTTCGCTTCAATTAAAGCATTTTCATTGATATGAATTAGAGAGTTAAGCTCAGGGCCACTTCTATCTAATAGTTCAATTCTCGCTAGCTGCGCTTCTATGATTGACTCACAGGAATATTCTTTTGTTAAAATAGCATTATGGATATCGTCTATGGATGCACCTACTATATCAAATGGTTCTGAGGTAAGAGGCGAGTCATCATCGCTATTACAACCTGCTAATACTATAGCTAAAAATAAAATACTTTTTTTCATTTTACACTCCATGTTAATTAACTTTACCTTTGTAAAGGAGAATACTTTTTTAGTTTAAAAATCAATTTTCTTAACTCTATCTATTTAATAGAGTTAAGAAATAAAGCAGTATCTATGCCACCTCTAAATTTTAAGTCGTTAAGTTTTTTTTATTTATTATCAAATGGTTATGTTATTTCTCGGTTCTTTTTTTAAAGAGGTATGTTTTTTTGCACCAAAAAAGATAGTAAAGGTTTTTAATTAGAAGCAATTTTATTGTTCTTTTATTTTTTCATTAATCCATATGCAATTATTATATTCATAGCACATACGTATAATTACGTACTCCATTGCGCGCTTCTGCGCATTTAAAGCTTGTCTTCAGTCATAGATACTAATCCTGCTTGAAATTGGTTGTGAAGAGGTTATTAAGGCCTCAATACTTAAATAATTAAGAAAAGGGATTATCTAATGAAACTGAAGAAACTAATTGTTGCAAGTTCAATAGTGGCAACGGGACTAATGACTAATTTTGCTTATGCTGCAGATACTATTAAAGTCGGTGTTCTACATTCTTTATCAGGAACAATGGCGATTAGTGAAACAACACTAAAAGACACTGTTTTGATGATGATTAAAGATCAGAATGCTAAAGGTGGTTTGCTGGGTAAAAAAATTGAGCCTGTTGTTGTTGACCCTGCGTCAAACTGGCCTTTATTTGCCGAGAAGGGACGTGAATTACTAGAAAAAGAAAAAGTTGACGTTATCTTTGGTAGTTGGACTTCAGTTTCACGTAAATCAGTATTACCTGTTTTAGAAGAGTTAAATGGCTTAATGTTCTACCCAGTTCAATACGAAGGTGAAGAATCATCTAAAAATGTATTTTATACGGGTGCTGCACCAAACCAACAAGCTATTCCTGCCGTTGATTACCTAATGAATGACCTTGGTGCTGAGCGTTTCGTTCTACTAGGAACAGATTATGTTTACCCTCGTACAACAAATAAAATTCTAGAAGCTTACTTAATGGCAAAAGGCGTAAAAGCTGAAGACATCATGATTAATTACACGCCATTCGGTCATTCTGATTGGCAAGGTATTGTTTCTGATGTGAAATCTTTCGGTTCAGAAGGTAAACAAACAGCAGTAGTTTCTACAGTAAATGGTGATGCGAATATCCCATTCTATAAAGAGCTAGGTAACCAAGGTATTTCAGCTGAAGATATCCCTGTTATTGCTTTCTCAGTTGGTGAAGAAGAGCTTTCTGGTTTTGATGCGAAACCACTAGTTGGTCACTTAGCTGCTTGGAATTACTTCCAAAGTGTTGAAACAGAAGAAAATGAAGCGTTTATCGCAAGTTGGAAAAAATACATTGGTGATGACAAGCGTGTAACAAATGACCCAATGGAAGCAACCTATATTGGTTTTAAAATGTGGGCAAAAGCGGTAGAAAAAGCAGGTACAACAGATGTTGACGCTGTAGAGCAAGCTATGATCGGTATTGCTGTACCAAATCTAACAGGTGGTATTGCAGTAATGAATCCAAACCATCATTTATCTAAGCCTGTATTAATTGGTGAAATTCAAGAAAATGGTCAATTTGAAGTGGTATGGGAAACGCCTGACACTGTGATTGGTGATGCATGGTCTGATTTCTTACCAAGCTCTAAGAACCTAGTATCTGATTGGACTGCACCAATTTCATGCGGCAACTTTGATGTTAAAACTGCAAAATGTTCTGGTCAAAAGTTTTAATCATAAAATAATGTAGTAACCATTCTTGGGAGGGCTCATCCCTCCCATTTTTATGAACTGAATAAACTAATCTGAAGGAACAGCTAATGTTGCGTTTATTTCCCCTATTGTTTTTCTTTGTTTTATCATTCAACGCCTCTGCAGTTGTTAGTGAAATACAAGGTGAATCTGCTCTCCCTGAATTGATCGAGCAATTACCCTCTACCAAGCTTAATAAAATGGCACCATTGATTGATAAAATAGCCGACACTTCTGAACCTAAAGTTCGTGCTATTTTAACGCCTTTGATGGAAGGTGATCTTTATTACGTTAAAGCGAGTAAACAAGTCGTTTCTGCTTATAAAAATACAGAGAACCAATATGATTTAACGGATGTGTTTACTGCTGAAACACTACCTGCCGTTAAAAAATCAACGATTAAGAAAATAAGAACAAATAACCGCTTACGTGGACAGATTCGTGATTTATTAGGTAATTTAGATTTAAAAAGTACTGATCCTGAAGTACGAATTGCCGCTTTAAAATTACTATTAGATAAACCTAATGAGACGGGTATTAACTCTGTCAACAAACTATTTAAAAGCGAAGAGGATGATGAAGCTCGCGAGTTAATGTCGACTATTCTTTTGGTACAACAATTAGAAAATGGTGATATTGATGAGAAATTATCAGCTGCAAAGCAACTTTCATCTCGTTTAGAGCCAACGGTTAAAAATGCACTTGTAAAACAATTAGACAACCTGCCTAAAGAAGATGAGACAAAAGCATTAAGAGCTACATTAACCAATTCTATTTCTGACATTGAACAACAAGCGAGTGTTTTCGCTTTAGTAGAAAATTTATTTTTCGGCCTGAGCCTAGGTTCTGTTTTATTATTGGCCGCGATTGGCCTTGCAATAACATTTGGTGTGATGGGCGTTATTAATATGGCGCACGGTGAAATGATGATGTTAGGTGCTTATACCACTTACGTTATCCAACAAATGTTTCCGAATCTTATTGAATACTCATTACTCATGGCTGTGCCAGCTGCATTTTTAGTTTCTGGTTTTGTTGGTGTATTAATTGAACGCGGTGTTATTCGCTTCTTGAAAGGTCGCCCATTAGAAACGTTATTAGCGACTTTCGGTATCAGCTTAATTTTACAGCAACTAGTGAGAACTATTTTCTCTCCGCTTAACCGTCAAGTTGAAGCGCCAATGTGGATGAGTGGCTCGTTAGAAATTAATCCGATGTTATCGCTAACCTATAACCGTTTATACATCATTATTTTCTCGTTAATGGTGTTTTTCTCATTGTTAATGATTCTGAAAAATTCATCGTTAGGGTTACATGTTCGTGCCGTCTCTCAAAACCGAGATATGGCCAGAGCATTGAGTGTTAAAAGCTCATGGGTAGACGCAATTACTTTTGGTCTAGGTTCAGGCATTGCTGGTGTTGCTGGTGTGGCATTAAGCCAATTAACTAATGTAGGTCCTAACTTAGGACAAGCTTATATTATCGATTCATTCCTAGTCGTTGTATTTGGTGGTGTTGGTAACTTATGGGGAACCTTAGTTGCAGCAATGACAATGGGGACGTTTAACAAAATACTTGAACCATCGATGGGGCCTGTATTAGCAAATATTATTGTACTAGTAAGCTTAGTGTTGTTTATCCAAAAACGACCTAAAGGACTATTTCCGCAAAAAGGAAGGGCTGCTGAATAATGAAAAATCTACTTAATTCACCAATTGTTAAAAAAATGAGTAGCCTGCATTTTGTTATTGCAGTGCTGTTTATATCAACGCTATATGTATCTATTTGTAACTTAGTTTTTCCGGAAGGTTCTGCGTTACATGTGAGTAATTACACTGTGAGCCTGTTAGGTAAGTATCTTTGTTATGCTTTGCTGGCTTTAGCTGTCGACCTAGTTTGGGGATACTGTGGAATATTAAGCTTAGGTCATGGGGCTTTCTTCGCTCTCGGTGGTTATGCCATGGGGATGTACTTGATGCGTCAAATTGGCGACCGAGGTGTTTACGGTAATCCTGAATTACCTGACTTTATGGTCTTCTTGAACTGGACTGAATTACCTTGGTATTGGGCTGGTTCTGATAATGCACTGGTGATGATTTTATTAGTCTTTGCAGGCCCTGGTTTACTAGCGTTTATCTTCGGTACCTTAGCATTCCGATCTCGCGTAAGTGGTGTGTATTTATCAATCATGACGCAAGCAATGACTTATGCTTTATTACTGTCTTTCTTCCGTAATGAAATGGGGTTCGGTGGTAATAATGGTTTAACTGACTTTAAAGAAATCTTTGGTTTCTCTCTGCAGTCGCCGGATACGAAGCTTGCTTTATTTATCGCTACAGCTGTATTTTTAGCAATTGGTTATGCCGTGAGTCACTTTATTGTTAATTCAAAAATGGGACGCGTAGTGACAGCCATTCGAGATGCAGAAAACCGTGTTCGATTTGTTGGTTATAAACCTGAGCACTATAAAGTTTGGATCTTTGTCGTGTCGGCTATTTTAGCAGGTGTTGCTGGCGCGCTTTATGTACCGCAAGTTGGCATTATCAATCCCGGTGAATTCTCTCCGTTAAACTCAATTGAAATTGTTATCTGGGTGGCCATTGGTGGGCGAGGCACATTATATGGTGCGTTAATTGGTGCGATAGTCGTTAGTTATGCAAAAACACGTTTTACTGCGATTATGCCAGAAGCTTGGTTATTCGGTTTAGGTGGTTTGTTTGTGCTAGTGACCTTGTTATTACCTAAAGGTATCGCAGGTATTGTGATTAACTTTATGGATAAAATGGATTCATCTAATGAAAAACAAGCATCAAAATTAGCAGATGAAGCAACAATTGCGGAGACTAAATAATGATAGTAGATAAAAATGGTTCACCGCTAAACGCTGCTGAGAACCTAAACCCAGATACACGACATGGCATGATTTTGTATGTAGAAGATGTCAGCGTGAGCTTTGATGGTTTTAAAGCCCTTAATGACCTTAATTTATACATAGGTGATGGTGAGTTGCGTTGTTTGATTGGTGCAAATGGTGCAGGTAAAACAACCTTAATGGATGTGATCACCGGTAAAACGCGCCCTGATACGGGTAAGGTCAGCTTTGGTCAGCAAATTGATTTGTTAGAGTTGGATGAATGTGAAATTGCACGTGCCGGTATTGGCCGTAAATTTCAAAAGCCAACGGTATTTGAAGCATTAACTGTGTTTGAAAACATTGAGTTAAGCTTAAAAGGCGACAAAGGCATTATTACTTCTTTGTTTCATAAATTAAGTGGTGAGCAAAAAGATAAAATAGATGAAGTATTACAAACTATAGGGCTTATTGCTGAGCAACACTACCCGGCTGGTCGTTTATCGCATGGTCAAAAGCAGTGGTTAGAAATAGGTATGTTATTGGCTGCTGAACCTCGTTTGTTGCTGGTGGATGAGCCAGTAACAGGGATGACAACGCAAGAAACAGAACGTACGGCTGAATTATTAACGTCACTAGCAGGAAAGCATTCCGTGGTTGTAGTTGAACACGACATGGCTTTTGTTCGCTCAATTGCTCGTAAGGTGACTGTATTACATCAAGGGACGGTATTAGCTGAAGGTTCGATGGATGAAGTGCAAGCCAATAAAGATGTACGTGAAGTTTATTTAGGTGAGGAGCACTAATCATGATTGAGTTAAAACAAGTAAATCAAAAGTACGGTGGTACTCAAATTCTTTGGGATCTCGACCTTAAAATCGAGAAGGGATCACGTACTTGT
>Ga0055584_100002898_pt1 | contig 16997 bp, 14 predicted proteins | sample OSDHelmetaG_FD_58716 | JGI IMG/M metagenome (GOLD analysis project Ga0055584, IMG submission 58716) | Pelagic marine sediment microbial communities from the LTER site Helgoland, North Sea, for post-phytoplankton bloom and carbon turnover... | ecosystem: Environmental > Aquatic > Marine >... | reverse complement strand
ACTCTTTGCCGTGGCCGCCGGTGGTCGCGTTGAGCGCTGTGGTGAGTGTCGCGCCAATGACCCGAACGCCGGGGATAGCCTTCCGCATCTGAGCGACACCCTGCTGGACGCCTGCAATAACCTCTTCCGCCGAAACATCTGTGAAGCCAAAGTCGTTAATGCCTTCGAGCCATATAACCGTGCTGACACCGGACATGCTGACGACATCGCGTTCCAGCCGTGTGAGCGCGGAAATCCCACCGAGCCGATCTGCCGGTGGGGTGTCGTCAGGTGGACCGATTACCTGGTTGCCGCCGATCCCCTGATTGACCAGTGAAACCGCATTTCCATACTTCGCATGCAGCCGACGCGCGACAACATCAGGCCAGCGGTCGAAACCGTTGATGGTTGAGCCTGATCCGTCAGATATGGAGTCACCAAAGGCGACGATGACTTTGGTTGGTGCCGCCATATTCATGTCGAGCGCATCGAGAAAGAACCAGGATGTGGTCGAATAGGGGAAGGCGGTCTCCTCTTCGGAAGAACAAGCATCGCCCTTACCGGGTTTTGACAAGTATGACGACTGCGATGCCTTGGCGTGATAGGTCATCGGCCCTGTATCGCCAGTGACATGAAAGCTAACGGCAAGCGATTTCCCGATGAGCAGCGGATCGTTTGGGTTGGTCTTAAAATTCAGATCAACGGCATCACTGACAGCCCAAGTGCCCGGTTCAATCGTAATGTAGTCTGCATTTCCGAACGTAATAGATTGATTGGTTCCGGGCAGTACGGCGCTGCTCAGCGCCTGCATCCCGACATAAATATCGCGGAAAGTGATCGGCTTGGTACCATGGGCATTGGAGAGACGGATTCGTGCCTGTGTCCCCCAAATATCGGGTCGGACAATCATGCGGAAAGACTGATCCTGTGCGCCAAATTTTGGTTCAGGAAATATTGTGGAAAGATCAGGCTGTGCAGTTTCTCTGCCATGCGGATAAGGCCCTTGCGCCGACGCGCTCCACGCTGCCGTCCAATGGTCGGTCATCTTTGATACTTTCTAATAGGGCGTCGCATTCATATGGCCGCGACTATCGACCAGAACCCGTTCTGACGTCACCGGTTTGCCGTCGACCCGGTCACGCAACCAGTCATAGACCAGGCTGTCTCGTGCTTCGCCGAGCTCGCCAGAGGATGCGGTGGCCATGCTGTGATTGGCATCCTGAAACACCACCAACCGCTTTGGGGCGTCGATTTGTTCAAAAAGATCGTAGGTATGCTGAATAGGGGAAAGCTGATCAGCGTCGCCAGCGACAATCATATAGGGCGCTGTAATGTCCTGCGCAATTTTGCGCAGATCAAATTCCTCGCGAAATTCATCAAATTCGTCTTCATCTTCATACCCCGCCATGAACATAAAACGGACTTTGAAGGTCGGTGAGGCTTTGTTGAAAATTGTATCGCAGCCCGGCTCCTGGCAGACACCGGTGCCGCAATAGGCTCTGATCCTATCTTTCAATCCTGCCGCGGCAACGGTGCCATAATAGGTTCCGAAACTTGAGCCGCGAATGACGATGCGGTCGGTATCAATCTCGGGTCGGTCGGCGAGCCACTGGATGGCAGTTTCGGCAGCAGCAGCAAAGTTGTCTGATGAGATGGTGACACCGCGATTGCGGGTTTCTCCTTGGCCGGGGCCGTCGAGTGCCAGCACTGCCATGCCGCGTGTCAGCGCTGAGTCACCATGTAATGCGACCATGTTCTCCTTGCTGCCATCCATGCCGCCGATATGCAGGACGCAGGGAAAAGGTGCGCCATCTTCCGGTGACGTGGGTAAATGGAGGAAGGCGGACATCGCGGTGTCCTGAAACGGAATATCGACCCGCTCAACCGGATGCGGTGCATATTCGATGAATTTGTCATAGCAGTGAGCCATACGGCGTTCCCATTCGAGATCTTCGTCATTGATGTCGAAATAAGGCCATTGAGCTGAGGCGTAGAGCAGAGATGCGATAAAGTAGTTTTCATAGGCGGAAACAAACCGGCCTTGGTCTTCAAAATTTTCGGCGATGCCTTCCATGCGTTGGCCTTCGCGACCAAACTCAGGGCCAATATCGTCAAATTTTTTCATTTTTGCCCCGGCGCGTCTAAAAGAGGCTGTGCCGGCACCGCCACCCTTGCCGCCTTTGCTGCCGAGACGACCTTGATCCCATTCCGGGCCAACGGTTTTGATGACGGAATCTAGCAGCCAGCGTTGTTCGCGCCAGCGTTTGGTGCGGTTCTCCATACGCAGTGTTTTTTCCATCACGTCTCTCCCCGGTGCCTGTTTTGTTTTTAGAGCGTGGCCGGGATTTGGCATTTGGTCAATATCAGCTCAGCCGTTTCCATTTTTGATCGTTTGGAGACAGAATGGGGGCTTAGTAAAGGAGATGTCTATGGCACCGCAGAAGAGATCATATCGCACCGCACGACCATCATTCGCAGACGGCTCATCGAGCCCGAGCGCGTTTCTCGATGAATGCCTTGAAACGGTCGATGCGCTGGAAGGTGATATTGGAGCCTTTGTTGCAACAGACTTTGATGGTGCCAGGGCAGCGGCCGAGGTTTCCTCTGCGCGCTGGAAGGACGGCAAACCGCTTTCGCTGATCGATGGCATGCCACTATGCATCAAGGACATTATGGAAACAGCGTCGATGCCAACTGAGCAGGGCTCCGACTTGTTTATTGGCTGGCGAGGCAATCGGGACAGTGCTGCGGTGGCAGCACTCCGTGAGGCCGGAGCCGTGATCGTCGCGAAGGCTGTCACGACGGAGTTTGCCGCTCAACCGGCACGGGGCACCCGGAACCCGTGGGACTTGTCGCGGACACCGGGTGGTTCGAGCAGTGGAACGGTCGCTTCCATTGCTGCTGGAATGTTGCCGGGCGGTCTTGGTACGCAGGGGCTGGGGTCAACAATCCGACCTGCGAGCTTTTGTGGCGTGTTTGCTTTTAAGCCCAGTTTCGGCGGTATCAATCGAGGCGGCAGCTTCGACACGATCAGCCAGAGCAGTACCAGTACTTTTGCAGCAACATTGGAAGAAACCTGGGAGGTTGCGCGGGCGATCACGTCGCGTGTCGGTGGTGACCCTGGTTTTATGGGCGTGTCGGGGCCGTTGGAAGCGCCAGATGCGGCAATGCCAAAGCGCGTTGCCTTAATCATGACTGAAGGCTGGGACCGCACAGTCGACGACGCCAAACAGGCATTGATGGATGCCCGTTCCAAACTTGAAGCGGCTGGGGTGAAGGTCGTCGACAAGAACGATGACGATAGTGTTGCGGCGTTGGAGAAGTCTATCGAAGGCACTCTTGAATTGTCTGGCGGTCTCAATAACTGGGATTTCCGCTGGCCGATGAACACCTATGCCAAAGATATGGATATCAACGGCCTAAGCCCCGAGGCACAGGAACGACTGATTGCCGCCGAGGCGATGACCCATGAGGACTATCAGGCGCTGGTTCTGAAACGAAAAGGGCTGCGGTCGTCCTATGATGCACTGCAGAATGAGTTTGATGTTTGTGTGACGTTGTCAGCACCCGGCCCGGCTCCGGTTGGTCTTAAATGGACGGGTGATGCGGTCTATGCCGTTCCGTCTTCAGTGCTGGGGAATCCGTCATTTTCTCTTCCTGTACTGGAAGCAGAAGGCATGCCGCTTGGTTTGCAGGTGATGGGCTATGCTGATCAGGATGCAAAGGCTTTTGCGGCGGCGCGGGCCGTTCTTGGATTGTTTAACTGACATGGCGAATGAGGAAGCGACGTCGACAGATGATGAAGTACGCGAAGCGGCGATTGAACTCGCCAAGCAGCTTTGCCAGTCGGCAGTGGGTAGGCTCGGCAATGAGTTTCTTGGGTTCTACCTCCTGGGCAGTCTCGCGCATGGTGGGTTTAACCGGCGCTATAGCGATATCGATATCGGACTGATATCCGAATACGGTGTCGATGACGCTTTTCTTGAGGTACTAAAGGCTGAAGCCGAGGCAATCGCTCCTGATCTTGCTCATCGGGTCTCTTTGTTCTGGGCGGATTGTGAATTTTCTAAAGGACGGTTTCCACCACTCGACCGGCTGGATTATCTTGAACATGCCGTGGCCCTCTACGAAATTGAAAAGGTTGTGGTACCGAAGCCTGATTTAGAGGAAATTAGGGTCTATCTCCGTGGCGCGCCTTTTGAACAATGGGCCGAGCGCGGCACGGTGTTTTCGACACAATCAGCGCTTGATCCAGATGATCGAAAATCATATCTGAAAACTCATCTCTACCCGGCGCGGTTTGCCTTTAGCTGGATAACCGGGCAGATCGGCTCGAACGATACAGCGCTGGAATATCTTCACGCTCATCCGGTTAATGGGTTGGATGTGCAATTGCTGGATCGCGCGCTGGCCTGCCGTCATGCGGCAGCTGATCCGGATATTCTGTTTGATGACCGGACTTCACTGCCGGTTCAGTATCAGGCTTGTGCACAGCTAATGACCTAACAAAAAGGCCGGTGTTTGAGCACCGGCCTTTCCGTTAACGAGTGGTATTAAAACGACTATTTCTTTTTGCCTTTTTTACCGCCGATGCCGAGTGCCTTCTTGATCTTTTTAACGAAGGGCTTGGGTGTTGCCATGATCTTTTTGACATGGGCCGTGATCGTCGCGCCCTCAACCGGATCGATGGTATATTTCAGCTTGGTCATCCGAGCGAGGAAATCCTTGTCGCGCAGGGTTGCCATATAGGCTTTACCAACCGCGGCTGCCCGAGCCTTCGGCACACCGGGCCCCATCACGAAGGCCTTATCGGCGATCTTGATGGCGACAAAATCCAGCAGCTTCCGTTGTTCGTCATTCTTTGCCAGGTCACTCAGCAGCGGGACATTTGGTAGATCGGCATGTTTTTTTGAACCCATCTGTACCAAGGTGACAATCTTGCCATCCCGGATCCAGTCCGCCTTACGAAGTTTCCAGCCCAGCCACTGTCCAGCCCAACCGTTAAGCTCCCCGGTTTCAATTGCCTTGCGGATCGGCGCGCCGCCGCGATAACCGGTGATGATCTTAAACTTGGTGCCAAGCACATTGTTCATGAGCTGTGGGATCGTTGCAGTACTGGACGTCCGACCGATGGCGCCGAGGATGACCTCTTTCTGCATGGCTTCCTGAATTGTATTGATGCCGGCATCCTTGCGGATGGTGATTGAATTGACGGCTTCGCCCCAGCCACCGAGCCAATGCATTTTGAGCGGGTCGTATCTTGGCTTACCAAGCCCGAGCAGGACCCGCTCGACGATGCCGCCATTTGGCGTGATAGCGTAAGTGCCATCCTGTGGGGCAACGTTATAGATATAGTTCATTGCCTTGGTGCCACCAGCGCCGCGCAAGCTGGTGATAATGGCACCTGCCTGGTTCGGCAGATGTTTGCTGATGTGTTTCGACATTATACGGGCAAAGGTGCCGTAAATGCCGCCAGCCGATACACCGATATAGATGTTGAGCTTTTTGCCTTTGAGATAATCTTTGTCAGCTGCGATCGCATGCGGTGCAGTAAGAAGCGCTGCCGCCGCGATGGCCGACGTTATAATTGTCTTCTTCATGAAGTATTCTCCCTAAATTATTTATGACAAAACCATAAAGCGTTTTCGAGACAAGTCGACAGCGATTTGCGATGTTTTCAAAGCGGGCCTTGAAGCATCATGAAATACGGGTTCCAATCGTCTTCGAATTTCCCCGAGAGGAGTAGGCGATGCGTCCCTATAAATATGGCCTTACGGAACATAACCCGTCACGGGCCTTTCCTGGCTTTACGCTGTTTACGCCCTCAGAAGGCAAAGAGACTTTCCTGCTCGATATGGCGGGTGAAGTCGTCCAAAAATGGGACCTGCCATCGAAGGTCGGGAATTATGCGCAGCTTCTGCCGAGCGGTAATCTGCTCGTGACCTGCCAATCGGAAGAAGGGCCAAAGCTTCCCGCCGCAGGAGGTCGAATTATTGAATATGACTGGGACGGCAATATTCTGTGGGAACATATTGATCATTTCCAGCATCACGATTTCAACCGTTGCCCCAATGGCAACACGGTCTATCTCGCCTGGGAGCTGGTGCCGACCGCAGAGGCCGACAGAATCATCGGTGGTGAGACCGGTTCAGAGCATGAAGATGGCGGTGTCTATTGCGATGTGCTGCGGGAAGTGAATCCGGCAGGCGAGCTCGTTTGGGAATGGTGCATGATGGATCATTTCCCGTTTGAGAAATATCCTTTACGCGCCAATCGCCATCGTCATGAATTTGCCCACGCCAATTGCTGTTTTGTTCAACAGGATGGCAATATTTTGGTGAGCTGGCGTGATCTCGATCTTCTCGCGCTCGTGGATCGTCAGACAAATCAGCTCGCCTGGCAGATGGAAGATCGTAAATGGGGTGGGCAGCACGACCCAAGGCGGCTTGAGAACGGCAATATTACGATATTTGCCAATGGCAGTGAGCAGGTTGAGGCCGAGTTCTCTCGCATCCTGGAGTTGAACCCCGAAACCGGGGAGGTCGTCTGGAGTTACCAGGGGGAGCCGACCGATACGTTTTTCTCTCCACGGGTTAGCGGGGCGCAACGCTTGCCCAATGGCAATACGTTTATCTGCGAGGGACGGCACGGGCGATTGTTCGAAGTTACGCCGGAAGGTGATATCGTCTGGGAATATGTGTCGCCACATGAAAACATGCGCGGTGGCGGCATTATTCGACAGATCTTCAGGGCTCTGCGATATGGGGTCGACTCGTCCGAAATCGGTGGACGGGTATAGCTAACTCTAGTTTGGAGAATTCAATGCTGACATTGTATCACGGGGTGACCTCAACCTGTTCCAAACGCGTGCGTATGACGCTCGCCGAAAAGGGCGTTGAATGGGAAAGCGTACATCTCGATCTATCAAAGCGCGACAATCTCGACCCTGAATATATCAAAATCAATCCGAACGGGGTCGTGCCGACCATCGTTCATGATGGCAAAGTTCTGTATGAATCCAACTTCATTATTGAATATCTTGATGACGTGTTTCTGGAACCAGCCCTCCGCCCGGCTGACCCTTATGAGCGTGCCCGCATGAGGATCTTGATGGACCGCATTGAGCATGTATTGCATCGCAATATTAATACCGTCTCGTGGATCAGGCAGGAGCGTTACAAGCGGTTCGACGGCATGACACCGGAGCAGCTTCAGCAGGTGTTAGAGGATCAGGCGACGGAAGAGAAGCGCGCGATCCTGAAGAAACGTCTGGAAGACGGTGTCTCGGAAGGCGATATGGCCTTTGCCGAGGCGCGCGTTGCGGAAGTGTTGGATGAGCTGGATGCTGCTCTCGAGGGACGGCCTTGGCTCTGTGGCGAAAACCTGTCACTGGCCGATATCAGCGTTGCGCCCTTTATGGAGCGCTTTGAGGCTAACAAGATGCCCGCGTTGACGGATTGGGTGAAGCGCCCCCGGCTCGGTGATTGGTGGGAACGTACGAAGCAGCTGGAGTCTTTCCAGAAAGCCTTCGCGTTCAGGCCACCTGAAGCCGCCTAGGCACTTACCCCCAAAGCTCGTCGCTGGCGATCTTCGCGCCTTCGACGAGCGCGTCGAACTTCGCCCACATAACCGACGGGTGAACCCGGCGATAGAACGGTCCCTGGGCAAAACCGCAATCTGTGCCCGCAATAACGCGCTCGCGGCCAATCAGGTTGGCTATCCGAACGATGCGCTCTGCAACAAGCTCGGGATGTTCGACAACATTTGTCGTGTGGCTGATGACGCCATGGATCAGGACTTTGTCATCGGGTAGTCCGGCATCGCCCCAGACTTTCCATTCATGTTCATGGCGGGCATTAGCGCCCTCGATGACATAGGCACCGGCGTTAACCTGCAGGATCAAATCGACAATATCTTTCAGCGCCACATCGGTGGTGTGCGGGCCGGGCCAGCTACCCCAGCAAACGTGATAGCGGATCTTTTCGGCGGGAATACCTTCGAGGGCGAAGTTCAGCACCTCGACATGTTTGCCTACCCATTTCCGGTATTCTTCAAACGTCCCGGGTGGGACCATTCGGTCATAGGTGACAGTAGCCCGGGCATCATCGAGCTGGAGCAACAAGCCGGAATCAACGATGGCGTTGTATTCGACCTTCATGGCATTACCGATGGCTTCCAGGCAGTCGTCTTCCGTCGCGTAAAATTCATTGATCCGGTCGGGGATGACACTCGAAGGCGCCGCAACCGGCAGAAAACCTTCAGTGATGCCTGCCTGGTCGATGGCCGCTTTCATATTGACGACGTCGCGTTCGACATCGGCTATCCCGGTATACTCAATCGGGCCGACGCAAACCGCTTGATTGATGGTGGCGAATTTTTGTTTGCCGTCGAGCTCTTCATAAAACTCGGCAAAACGTTCGCGATCCGCCCCTTGAGCGAAGGTGTTTTCATCGGTGGGCATTTCGCGTTTTTCGAAACCACTTAACCGCTCCAGTGCATATTGCGACCAGCTAATCGACTTGCCGAATTCACCATCGCTTGGAATGTCGATGCCAGCAGCTTTTTGCTCGGCGACAATCCCGGCGACACTGCTTTTGAGGCAATCGGCATAGCCTGCTTCATCATAAGGTTGTCCAGCCTGCAATGGCTTGATGTAGGTCAGGAGGTCATCTGGCCGGATAAGGCTGCCGACATGGGTGGTGAGAATGCGGTCTGTACTGCGCTGCATGGTTTGATAGTCCTATGAAGTAGCGGTCTGCTGATTGATGAATTTCATCACCGATTACACTAAATTATCTAAGGCGTATACGACGTGGTTTCGCGCCACGATCCCACTGCCAAAGGGAACCATCTGTTCGCAGGGCTATGGTCGTGTTTGAACTCGCGGCAACGGCGGAAACATTCTCTAATATCGGCTTTGGGTCAGTGCCGTATTCGCTGCCCCAGGCAACGAGCCTGTCATCCTTTAAGATCGCAACTGTGTGCGAGGACCCCGTGGCGACGGCTTTCGCGCTGCCAACAATCTTGCTCCAGCGAACCGCTTTGTCGCCAAGCCCGTGCTTGCCGACCGGGCCATATATGTTGCCGCCGGTTCCGAGGACGTTGCCATTGGTCTTGAGCAGAATTGCATGTCCGGTATGGGCGGTGATGTATGAAACATCAGTGGCAGTTCGCACAAAGTTGTCAGTACGATCAAGCCTGCCATCGCCATATTGGCCGCGATGGGCTTTGCCTTTGACGTATAGATCACCTGATCGAGTGACGTAGTAATTGGCGCCATCCCCGACGGCCGCTGCTTTGACATCGTCTGCAATTTTTTTGGCTGTGCGGGTCCCCGATGCAATCCACCATAGTGCGTTAGATCTATCGATTGCTAAAGCGCCGGTGTCTCCGGCTGCAAATCGAAGAATATCTTTTTTCAAGGTGCGCGGTTTGTCGAATTTATCATTGTCGAACCGCAGGAGGGTCCCGTCATCGGTAAGGACGTAGTTGCTGTCATCGCCGACGCCGACCTGCTTGGCTTTGTACGGAATCCTCTTTGGTGTTTCATCTCCATGCCAGGCATAGGTGTCGCCACCGATGATCGCCATCTGTCGGTCATAATAGGCGGCGAGCAGGGGCGAGGAGCTGTCTGACCAGGCGGGGGTCGTAAGTCCGATAAAGAGCGCCATAAGGGCGACCAAGATGGTTTTATTCATTCCGAGATTACCTTAACAAGTTTTTGCGGCACTGATTTTCGAACGATATCGGCCAAGCGTTCGACAAGGATTTTCCTTGGGAAGGAAGCGCGGGTTACGAGGCGAACAGCACGAGCTGCAGTTCCAGAAGCTTCTTTGAGGACAGCAATGTTTGGCATCGTAGTTGGTTTTGACAGGGCGGGCACCAGTGTAATGCCATCGCCTGCTGCGACGAGGGCAAGCAGTGTATTCAGGCTGGTTTCTCTGGTGTTGGCATTAGCGGCTCCGGTATTGGCACTGCACACATCGAGCACCTGATTACGAAGACAATGGCCGTCGGACAGGAGCAGCAGCTCTTCATGCGGGATGTCGCAAACATCGATTGGCTTGCCTTTTGCCAATTCATGGCCCTTTGGTAGAGCGATCCAGAAAGGTTCATCGTAAAGCAGTGTTTCGGTCAGGCGGGGCTCTTCCGGTATAGTCGCGAGGACCGCACCATCAAGGCCCCCATCTGCGAGCGCCTTTTCCAGGTCGGCGGTAAACCCCTCAACGAGCGTCAAAGACAGGTTGGGTAATTCTTGGCGGATGTTCGTGAGAATTAGGGGGGATAGGGACGGGGCGATGGTTGCAATCATACCCAGTCGGAATGTACCAGCGAGAGGGTCTTTGGCTGCCTGAGCCGTTAGGACAATTTCGTCGGCCATTGTGATGAGCTGTTGCGCTTGAGCGACAATCTGTTCGCCGACCGGCGTAGTTTTTACCGAGCGATTGGTACGCTCAAACAGGACGACCCCAAGGAAATCTTCGAGTTTTTGTATCTGACCGCTGAGTGCCGGCTGGCTGACATGGCAGCGCTCAGCGGCGCGGCCAAAATGCTGTTCATCGGCAATGGCGATAACATATTGCAAATCCCGTATATTCATAATAATAAGTATAACTAATCGATATAATAAGAACAATCGATTTTATTAATCATTGTTCGTTCTCTATCTCTAGTGTCGAGGCAATTAGGCCCGCTAACCAGAGGAGATAGGTCGATGAGTAAATGCCCTGTAATGACAAGCGCAAACGGCAGTCCGGTGCCGGATAATCAGCACAGCCTGACGGCAGGAGCACGGGGACCGCTTTTGGCGCAGGATTGGCAGTTGTTTGAAAAGCATGCCCATTTCAATCGTGAACGTATTCCTGAACGGGTGGTTCACGCGAAGGGATCGGGTGCCTATGGAACACTGAAGATAACTCGCGATATTTCCATTTTTACGAAGGCCAAGGTGTTTGAGGTCGGCAAGGAAACTGAATGCTTTCTGCGTTTTTCGACTGTCGCCGGAGAAAAGGGTGCAGCGGATGCGGAACGTGATGTCCGTGGCTTCGCGGTGAAATTCTATACCGAGGACGGCAATTGGGATGTTGTTGGCAACAACACACCGGTGTTCTTTGTTCGTGATCCCTATAAGTTCATGGATTTCATCCATAGCCAGAAGCGGGACCCCAGAACGAATCTGCGTGATAACGCCATGCAGTGGGATTTCTGGTCACATTCACCGGAAGCCCTGCATCAGATCACCATTCTGATGTCCGATAGAGGGGTGCCGAGCAGTTACCGTCATATCAACGGCTATGGGTCACACACCTATAGTTTCATCAATGCTGACAATGAACGGTTCTGGGTAAAATTCCATTTCAAAACTCAGCAAGGTCATTCGTTCAACTTAAACGGACTGGATGCCAAGATCATTGGTGAAGACCGTGAGAGCCATCAGCGTGATCTTTACGACGCGATTGAAAGCGGAAATTTTCCGAAATGGACTGTTAAAGTGCAGATCATGTCCGAAGCGGAAGCGGAGAAGACCTCCTATAACCCGTTCGATCTCACCAAAGTCTGGCCGCATGCCGAATTTCCGTTGATCGAAATCGGCACGATGGAGCTTAACCGTAACCCCAAGAACTATTTCGCCGAGGTCGAGCAAGCGGCCTTTACGCCAGCGAATGTGGTGCCGGGTATTGGCCATAGTCCTGACAAGATGCTGCAAATGCGGATCCTGTCTTATGGTGATGCCCAGCGCTACCGGGTTGGTGCCAATCATCAGGCCTTGCCGGTAAACGCACCAAAATGCCCAATCCGTAATTATCAACGGGATGGGGCGATGCGGTTCGACGGCAATCACGGCGGTACGGTGAATTATGAGCCCAACAGCGTCGGTGGTCCTGTTGAAGACCCGTCAGTGAAAGAGCCGCCGCTGGCAATCGGTGATGTCGCGGACCGCTATGATCACCGCGATGGCAATGATGACTTCACTCAGGCGGGTAACTTGTTTCGCCTGATGTCAGCGGAGGAGCAGGAGCGTTTGATGGATAACATTGCCGGTGCGATGGAAGGCGTGCCTGACGATATCATTAATCGCCAGGTGGGATATTTCCATCAGGCCGATCCAGAGTACGGAAACGGCATCATGAAACGTTTGGTAAAAAAGTAGCGCACAGAGGGTGGGAACCGGGGCCCTATGGGTCCCGGTTTCCCCATCTCTCAAGATCAGGAGTAATTCGATATGAGAATTTTGACTCATTCACTGTTCCCCGCGATCTCCGAGGTTTCGGCCTGGGTGGCATTCGGACTTCGAGAAAGCCTTCCCGTCCCGCAATTCAACGGCGTTTATGACGAGAAACCCGCAGTTTAGATGAGGCCTTGCTGAATCAACGGATTGAGTCTTAAAATAATGTGGAATCGGTTTAGGATTAGCCGCTTCGATAAACGTCAGCGCAATGACGGGAAGCAATTAATTTCGGGAGGTTACATGTTACAGAAACTTAAATATGCCCTGCCAGTCGCAATCGCGGCCAGCATCGTGGCAACGCCGACCCTGGCGGATAAATTAGGCGATCATTACAAAGAAAAAACCATTACGGTTACAATCCCTTATGGCCCGGGCGGAACCTATGACAAGTATGGTTCAAGCTTTACCAACCATTTTGGTAAGCAGATTTCAACCAAGCCTAACATGATCATGCAGTATATGCCGGGTGCTGGTGGCGCCAAGGCAATGAACTGGTTTGCCAATGTTGCGCCAAAGGGCGGTTACAACATGCTGGTGCCTTTGGATAATACGGTTGTTAACCAAGTGCTGCGCCCCAAAAAGATGCGTTACGACTCAAATGATTTTAACTGGCTTGGCTCGTCCAACCAGACGAATAGTGTGCTGGTTATCCGGACCGATGCTGGGATTAATCACATCCTCGATATGAGAAAGACCCAGGCGATCAGCTCGTCGAGCGGTAAATTCTCGAGCACCTATCTGTTCATCAAACTGGCTTCCGGCCTGCTTAATCTCAAAGTTAAGACGGTCACTGGTTACAAAGGGTCCTCACGCTCGATGTTCGCTATTGAACAGGGCGAAGTCCACATGACAGCCCCGAACTGGTTGGCATGGAGCTCAAAAGTGCCGCATTGGTTCGAAGGTAAAAAGCCTTTCGCTAAACCAATTCTGCAGAATGGCTTCCAGCCCGATCCGGATCTCAAGGGTGTCCCGATGTTGACTGATTTGGTGAAGCCTGGTGACAAAGCCTTGGCCTCATTCCTTGCTTCAGCTGGGCCGCTTGGTCGTGGCCTTATTCTGCCGCCTGGTGCACCTAAGTGGATGATTACACCACTGCGTCGGGCCTATGACGGCATGAATGCTTCTCCGAAGTTCGTTGCAGAGTTGAAAAAGCGCAAGCTGCGTTTGATCGCCAGCACGGGTGAAGAAGTCCAGGCTGTCGTTGCAAAGGCGCTTAAAGATACGTCTCCGGCTGTTGTGGCACGGGCACGTAAGATCATCTTTGGTGGTGGTAGCTGATCCCACCAAGGTTTAGCTAAAGAAGCGGCGGTTCCCCAGTTTGGGGTGCCGCCGTTTTTTTATGCAGATTTTAGATTATGGAAATCGGCTTCTTCAGCAATCAGCCGGTCGACGAGGCGCCGTACTTCCAGCGCACCGGCATCTGCGCCAACATCAATTTTGGAAATATCTTCGTTCCAACGATCCTGCTGTCCTTCAATGATCGTAATGTCTTCGTTAAAAGCGAGGACGGAGGCGTCGTAAATCGCGTCCTCTTGTTCACTGGTTAATCCATCTGCCTTATTGGCCATTACCCAGAGGTAGAGGGTGGTGTTGTCCGTCTCGGGCATGGAGAGATGCAATGTATGACGATCCAACAACATGTTCTCTGGATCAGCCTCACGGCCGCCAGTGCCCGCTTTAGAGGATCCAACCTGTAACCAGACGAATCCAGGTGGGGCATATTCAATCACTTGCCAGCGATCGACGTTGTCAGAATAACCCGTTACCGCGACATGCGCCGGGGCCGGGGCGATATTCTCCATAAAGCGGGTGATGCGAACCCGTTCTCCATCACGTTCGGTCTTGGCGACCGCCTGTTCGGCAACGCCAGATGCCCCAATGGTTGATTTATGGGCGAATGGCAGATGTGTAACATCCATCAAGTTATCGATCAGCAGACGGTTATCGAACCGACCATGTAAATGCGCGTAACGGGCTCGCCATTGGGGATTCGAGGCAAAGGGAAAATCGTACGGATCTACGGTGTCGCTGAGGGCAGGGTCACCCATCCAGACATGGATAAAGCCTTGCTGCTCTATACATGGATAGGAGCGAACCGCAGTCCCAGGTGGAATCTGTTTTTGGCTGGGTATGCGAACGCATGTGCCGCTACAGTCATATTCAAGGCCGTGATAGCCACATTGCAGATTGTCACCGACGATTTCACCGAGTGACAATGGTGCCTGACGATGAACGCAGCGGTCTTCCAGGATTGAGACTTTGCCTGTCGACGGTGCCCGGAACAGGACAAGCGGTTCATCAAGCATTCGCGAGGCGACCGGCTTGTCGGTGACCTCTTCGGAAAGCCCTGCGACGTACCAGCGGTTTCTCAATTGAGGGGTATCAGTCATCTATAGTATCCAGCCTGTGTGAGCGGCTATTCTAATGCGCGTTTCGTCAAAATCAAAACTCAGAGTGCCGGTTTGGTGCTTGAGGCGCGGAGCATTCTGATCACGACGAACGCAGCAACCGCCGCAAATAAATGCTTGATCGTATGGCCGCTAAGCGCGCCTTGCAGGACGTCATAAATCCACGCGTCAAGTTTTTCCAGCGCCAACGCGCTGCCATACCAACCGATGACCCAAAGTAAGTACGAGCCTTTGGTATAGCGACCGTTTGGAAACAGCCACAGAACGATGGGCAATAGCGCAATTGGGAAGAATTGGACGAAGGCATAATAGCGTAAATCCCCATTCCCTTGCGCCTCCGTCATCGACCAGTAAATCAAACTTGCGGCACCGAGCAACACCAGCACTGGCAAGAGCCACGGAATAAAATTCGGACGATTGATGCGGTCGGTTAAAAAGGCGGTGAAGAACCCCATGAAGGCGATGGTCATAGGCAGACGGTCCCAGAATAAACGGTCATTATCTGGTGCCCAGTGGTAATAGGCGGAACCCGCACTGACTAAAGCCACACCGGTAAAGAAAACTATGTAGGGCCACTTCTCGAGGGACCGTGGGAAGATAGATTTTCCGCCTGGACCAAGGGTCGTCCAAAGGCCCCACAGGCCAACCAACGCAAAAGCCGCATTCGACATTGTGTTGCCAAAGTTCAGAACACCCAAACAGGAGCGCACGTCTGCAAATAGATGGAAGGCGGGGTCTTGAGGGATCGGTGAGATTTGCAACATAGCAACGAATGCGGCGGTACCAACGGCTATTAGAACGCCTATTTTTCTAACGTGGTTTGGCGTGTCAGGATTGGAAATCGTCAAATGCCTACTCCATCGCTCCCGAGCGCCGTGCTGGCGGGAAACAGCAACGATTTGATGACGACCGGAACCGCTCCAGAGGCGATCATCATGCCGCCAATATCGATATAATCGAACTCTTCGAGCGCGATACCATCGATAGAAACAATTGGGACCGACTGTTTTAGCTCCTCTTGTGCATGGATTCCAAAGACCTTGCCGATGTCGCCTTCACAAACCATGACGAAGGGGTGTCCCTTATCGAGATGTGCGCTAAGCCCTGATGTGACGCCTGAAAGGAATTCATGAATACGCTGATAGCTCGCCGAGCCGAGCCAATCAAAACAAACGGCAACAGGCTGTGTTGCATCCGTTTGGTCGAGCCGCTGCAAGGCGCTGGTGATAGCAAGCGCGATATCGTTCTGATTGATCTTGAGTTGATCTAAATCAAAGGCGGGTTTGATAACCGGAATATTACGTAGAGGCAGCAGGCTCTCATCAGAGACCATGATTGTCGTGCCAGAGAGCTGGATGGTGTATTGCGAGGCGCCGACGACAGTGGCCCTGATATTCTCAACAGGTGGCATCACCCGATAGCCAGCACTCTCTACCCGTTGATAGATTGCCCGTCCGAGATACGGGCCGAGATCGCCATATTCGTTTTCTTCGTACTCATAGATGAATTCTGAAACACCGCCTGAAAAGGTGAGCGCGTCTACCTCGCCGCGCCAGCTGATCGGCGTAAGACGATGCAACGCCCCGGTTTCGGTGGAAGGTACACGGAGGGTGATGATCTCCTCCAGCCGGTCCGCCATCTGCTCCGCAATTGCCTCACAGTCAGCTGTGCTGATTGTGTCGCCAGTTACCAGATCAAGATCGGCCTCTTTCGCGAATAATTTTCCTGCTTCTTCGATCCGCGTTATGACGCCATTGTCGTCGAAAGCAATAAGTCGGGCGCCAATGTCAACGGCGGTTAGGCCGACAATTTCGCCTTTGTCACAGATGGCAATTTTGGTGGTGCCGCCGCCAATATCGACATTCATCACCACAACACCGACATCTTTGGAATTGACCACGGCACCTGAACCATAGGCCGCCATAGCGGCTTCCATCTGATCGCCGGCGGATACTGAAACGAATTTTCCGGTTTCGACAGCGAATAGTTCGCCGATGGCACGGGCATTTTGGCGTCGGACCGCAAGACCGGTGAGAATAAGTGCGCCGGTATCCACTTCATCAGGTCGAAGCTGAGCGGAGCGATACTGGCCGGCGATGTACTCGCCAAGTTTATCGGAGTCGATGGTTTGCTGGTCGGTATAGGGTGTCAGGAAAATATCGGAGTCATATATGACCTGGCGCTCGGCGACGACATAGCGGCCGTCACGCTGTTCCATTCGCAACCGTGAAAAGACCAGATGCGATGTTGAGGAACCGATATCAACACCGACGCTGACGAGGGAGGTTTTCTCGGCTGAAGCAATATTGCGTTGTTCCGCGAAAACGACGCGTCCGCCTTCTTCTTCCTCGTCATACACGATTTTTAACGGGGCCTTTCGT
>Ga0055584_100002897_pt1 | contig 16999 bp, 12 predicted proteins | sample OSDHelmetaG_FD_58716 | JGI IMG/M metagenome (GOLD analysis project Ga0055584, IMG submission 58716) | Pelagic marine sediment microbial communities from the LTER site Helgoland, North Sea, for post-phytoplankton bloom and carbon turnover... | ecosystem: Environmental > Aquatic > Marine >... | reverse complement strand
AAAAATTATTTTGATGTGTGTGGTTCCTGAAACAATTGCGCGGATCCACTCTTATTGGAGGCACTATTTTGAATACGGAAATATACTTGCTTTTAAACCTAGATTCGCAATAGAGAAAGATAGCTTAAAACTCTATGAACTTTTTATCAAAGATCAAGAATCTTTTAAGAAAATTGAAGAGAACAAAGAGTTTATTCAGCAGGTAGATTACTTTTATAAATATAAATTTTTAGAGAATATTCTTTGTTTTCCATATGTATGCAGGCTTTGGAAAACTCGCAGGCAAAATTTCCCAATCTTAAAACAGGTGATCATTGGCCTCATTACTGGACGGTCTGCAAAGTATCGTAAGAAAGCTTTTAAACAGGTATTAAGAAATAATGCAAAATATACTGCTGAAATGTACAACGATGAAAATGCGAAATTGCTCTTTAGTAGATTAGTTGATGAATTTGTAGATTTATGTCGTGAGCATGATAAGAAGCCGGTTCTAGTTTTAACACCGCAACCCGTAGATATGGAACGTTTTAATTCAGGGTTTAGTGATTATAGCGAGTTTATTGCGCAGTTATCTGAAAAGCTAGAAGTGTGTGACTTGACGTCATTATTTGCGGGGAATAAAAATGTAGCCGAGTGGTATTTAGAGGGAGAACTTGGACCTCATTTAAGCGTAAAAGGAAATAATGAAGTTGCAAAATACATTTTCAATAATGCAATATAATTCCAGTTTAATCGCCGATAGCAACTAATTACATATCTATTTGACCCTAGGCTTACATTTTTTGATATTGGTTGATGAATGAATAAGAATAACTATGAATAAATTTATACACATCGTATCCTCACCTTTTTCTCAACGTGACTATGATCGTTATGGTGTCGCTATATTGCAGGCAGATGGATTTGATGTAGAGGTATGGAATATAGGCAAAGTTGTAAACAGTGATGCATATGAAAAAACTGCTCATCTCTCTGGAAGATTTGAAATAGAAACGGTTTTCGATACAAAAAATGAATTCTTGGAAAGTTGTCGAAAACAAGAAAAAGCTTTTTTTTTCGTTGCAGCATCTTATGCGTTTAACTCTTTATTTCTATTTAGAGAGCTTTCTAGAGGCAGTCATATATTTAGCATTTCAGTGAGTTATCCAGATTCAATATTATTTCAAGCTGTTGGCGACGGTAAAGCCAAGGTTTTCAAGCAAAATAAAACTAGCCTTTTTTCAAAATTAAAGGAAATGTCTCTTAAAAAAATATCTGACAAATTAATGCTCACTGTGTCCCCTTGGGTATTTGGAGTCAGGCATGCTAATTGTGTATTTTCCGGGGGAGATAAATCCAGACTCTCAAATCCACTAATTGGTGCAAACACTCAGGTAGTGAATATTCATGTCAATGATTACGATACATTTTTACAAAATCCCCCAAGAAGATCAGTTGATAATAAGTATGCTGTTTTTATTGATCAAAATTTACCATCAAATACCGACCCATTTTTTTCAAAAACTGCCAAAGTTGCTTCTGCAAGAAACTACTTTCCATCGATGGCAAATTTTTTTGATCGGCTGGAAAAGCACCTGAAGATGCCTGTAAAAATTGCAGCACATCCAAGAGCTGATTATGATTCAAATCCAGAGGTCTTTGGTGGTCGAGAGTTATTGCAGGGCGAGACTGCTAGACTTGTAAACGATAGTGCGCTTGTTATTGCCCATTATTCTGGCGCAGTAAATTTTGCAGTAATGTATAGGAAACCACTTATATTTATAACTACTAACGAATTAAAAGCCTCATTTCGGCAACCTGCTATCAAGGCTATATCAAGCCATTTTAACAAGCAGCCATTTAATATTGATTCTGATTGTGAGATAGATTGGAAACATGAAATGGAGGTAGATGCAGAAATTTATGACCAATATATATTCAATTTTATTAAAAAGCCGGGAACGCCAGAACGATTGTTTTGGCAGGTTGTGGGAGAGCACGCAAATAACCTGTGAGTGATTTTGAATAGGAAGCTTTGAGTGAAACTTCAATTAACATTATTACCAATCAAGCGCCAAATAATAAACTAAAGGCACTCGGTTGACCCTATAATTACTATAGAGGAAAATATTATTTCAATTATTGATATTTGGTGTAGCTTTGGTTTCTAATAACAATTTAGATTCTAACTAGTGAGTTGCAAAGACTCTCGCTGGGCTAGTATCTCTAAAAACAAAGGTGATAAATGAAAGGCTCAAAAGAATTATATATTGTTTATTGTATCGATACTGAAGGACCGTTGCATGAGCCACTTCAAGCTACTTTTGATCGTATCAATCAGTTGTTTGGTTTAACACTTAAGCCATCCAAAGAAAATTTAAGAAAGCTGCAATGTTTAGAATTAGATGTAGAGAACAAGGAAGATATTGCTAAAGTTTTTAACTCCCATTTGCTTAGTTATAACGACACCTGGGACAAAGTAGATGCGATGCTTGATAGAATTATGGCTAAGCAATATAGGGATCAGTTTTCAGATTCTAATGGGCGTGGGATCATTTTTAACTGGCATTGTATTGATCATGTTGGATTCTCTAGCAATAAGAGACGAAGGGATATAGGGTTTGGAAATATATTTAACCACTATCAAGAAAAGATTGATGAGCATGGCGGGATTGACAAAATTCATTGGCATTTTCACCCCATTGCTTTTGGTAGAGAGGCTCACATGGCTGCAACATGTTATGCAAATTCTACGGATATTCTTTATGAAATTATTACCCGTCGTGTAATAGATAACAATTGGTTCCCTGTAGTGAATCGTGCTGGTTTTCACTCAGTGCGTCGTGATTCAAGCATGTTTTTGGAGGAGTGGATTCCTTTTGATTATTCGAATCAAGCACAATATAACTATAAGGATTCCATGCAAGCAGATGTAGTAGATGGTCGCTTCGGAGATTGGCGCCGTGCCCCTAAGTCGTGGAAGCCGTATCATCCTTCATATAGTGATTATCAGTCTCCAGGAAATATGAACCGATATACAACTAAGTGTTTAAACATTGGAACCCGGCTTCGACTTTTAACAGAGCATGAAATTCGTAAAGCATTTGAATTAGCTAGAGATGAGGGTAAAGCAATACTATCCTTTACCAATCATGACTTTAGGGATATGTCGATTGATATTGAAGATACCTATGAAAAGATTTTTAGAATCGCCAAGGAATTTGACGACGTCAATGTGTTAAACAGCGATGCAATTGATGCAATGCAACAATACTGTTATTCTGATGAGGATATTTCACGAAATAAACTAAAACTTTCTTGCCAAGTGCAAACTGAAGACAATGTTACAAAGTTAGTTGTAAGTCAGGAAAATGGGGAAGTCTTCGGCACCCAGCCTTATCTAGCAATTAAAACCAAAGATGGTCGTTATTATCACGATAATTTTGATGAGCTTGAACATGGGAAGTCGTGGGTATTTACTTTTGATTGGACCACGTTGCTCATAGAACAAATTGAAAATTTGAAAGTGGCGGCAAATGACAAATATGGCAATTCTGTTGTTTGTAAATTATTGCTATGAAAGTGCAATGAGGTTCGTTGTTAGTTGCCAATACTTGATAAATGAAAATAGGCTTCACAAAGAGTATCTAAACAATATATCAAAAAATTCAACAATCATCACAAAACTTAGGAAGCATTTTTACAGACCTTTTAAGAAAGACAAATGAATAAAATACCTCGCGTACCTTTACAGATACTTGGGCAGTCAGGATGCAAGTTACAGTTTCCTAGCTGTACTATCTATCTTGATCCATACTTATCTAACTCAGTCCAAGAGTTAGATTCACCTGATTTAAAGAGGCTAAAATCAATACCCTTCTTGCCAGAAAACGTCATAGATGCAGATAAGGTTTTAATTACTCACGAACATATAGACCATTGTGATCCTCATACCATTCCAAAATTAGCTCAAGCTTCACCGCAAGCTAAATTTATTTGTCCTCAACCTGTATATCTTAAATTAATAGAGTGGGGTATAGATAAAAGCCGCATTATTGTTGCATCCGAAGTTTGGACAGAGCTTGATAAAAACCTGAGCTTACTTGCAATACCAGCTGCACACCCAGATATATTGCGTGATAAAAATGGCAATCTAGCCTGTGTTGGTTATTTAATAAAATATTTTGACGAAGTAATTTACCTTGCCGGAGATACGTGCGTAAAGCAAGAAATTATTGATACTCTTGTCGCACAAGGTCCAATTCATACCGCTTTTTTGCCAGTTAATGAGCATAACTTTTTTCGTGGTCGGCGAGGAATTATCGGTAATATGTCTGTTCGAGAAGCTTTTCAATTTGCTGAAGAGATTAAAGCAAAGCAGGTTGTAGCCGTTCATTGGGATATGTTTGCAATTAATTCGGTTGAACCGGAGGAAATAAGGCTTATTCATAAACTTTTGAATCCAAACTTTACCTTATTAATTAACCCATCTCTATTGAACTTTGATCCAGTTAGAATTAGTTTTATTATTAGAACGCTCAATGAAGCCGTTCATTTAGGAGAACTATTACAAAGCATTAAAGATCAAAAGATTGATGATTTAGAATATGAAATTATACTTGTAGACTCAGGATCGACTGATGATACCCTACAGATTGCAGAGTCTTATCACTGCCATATTCTTCATATTTCTAGAGATGAATTTTCCTTTGGTCGCTCACTTAATATGGGTTGCGAAGCAGCTAGCGGCGATATTCTTGTTATTATCAGTGGACATTGTGTTCCAACCGATCAAAACTGGTTACAAAACCTATGTCAACCTATTTTAGATGATGTTGCAGAGTATACCTATGGCCGACAAATAGGCGCCCATAATAGTCAATTTAGTGAGTGTCAAATTTTCTTAAAATATTACCCTGAAAAAGATAATCATCTAGATCACGATTTTTTTTGCAATAATGCTAATGCAGCTATTCAACGCAGTGCCTGGGAGGCGTATTACTTTGATGAGCATATTACTGGTCTTGAAGATATGGAGCTTGCTAAAAGGCTTATAAGTAATGAAGGGAGAGTCCGTTACGTTCCTAAATCTACTGTTATTCATTACCATGCTGAAAATTGGGCTCAAGTAAAACGTAGATTTGAGAGAGAGGCTATAGCTTTAAAGAAAATTATGCCTCAAGTTCATGTTAGTCGCTTCGATACGATACGTTATATTTTTTCTAGCATCTTTAATGATTGGAGGTGTGCTTGGCAAGAAAAAGTTTGGTCAGAAAAAGCATGTGAAATAGTCTTTTACAGATGGAATCAATATTTTGGAGCATACAACGGAAATCATGAGCACCGTGAACTTTCAAGAAAAGAAAAAGAAAAATATTTTTTCCCTTACTCATAAATAAGGATATATGAATGGTTGAAACTACCCCACGAATTGTTGCACTACTGCCTATGAAAGCTAACAGCGAGCGAGTTAAAGGTAAAAACTTCCTAGAATTCTGCGGTAAACCATTATTTAAATGGATGCTAGATTCCTTGCTTGAAGTCAATGAAATAGACCAAGTTATAATTAATACAGATGCCAGACATATTTTGGCTGAATTTGACGTTATTGACACTGACCGTATTAGCATTCGTGATCGCAAAGACTTGCTATGTGGTGACCTTGTTTCTATGAATCTTGTCGTTGCTGATGATGTTGCTAACATAAGCTCAGATATATATCTTATGACGCACACAACTAATCCTCTTTTAAGCACAAACACTATAAGACATGCAATAAAAGCATATTTACATGAAAAGGCAAACGGAAGCGTTGACTCACTTTTCACTGTTAATAAAATCCAAACGCGCTTTTATCGTAAAGATGGGACTGCGGTCAATCATGATCCTGCCAATCTTATTCGAACTCAAGATCTTGAGCCTTGGTTTGAAGAAAACTCAAATCTCTATCTTTTCACTGAAGAAAGTTTTAAAAAAACTGGAGCAAGAATTGGTAAAAATGCAATGATGTATGAAGTCTCACAATTTGAATCTATTGATATAGATACTCCTGAGGATTGGGATTTTGCTACTATTGCGGCACGTCATTTTATGGAAAAAAAAGCATAAGACTAATGAAAATTCTGGTTACATGTCCGCCTATGCTTGGAATGATAGAATCGTTTGCACCCATATTCAAAAAATATGAGGTCCAAGTTACTACACCAAAGGTTGTTCAAACGCTTTCTGTTGCTGAATTGAAAGATCTTGTTCCCAAACATGATGGTTGGATTATAGGAGATGACCCTGCTACACGTTCAGTTTTTGAAGCTGGAAAGCAAGGAGAGCTAAAAGCTGCTGTCAAATGGGGTATTGGTGTAGACAATGTTGATTTTTCAGCATGCAAAGAACTAGATATCCCTATAATCAATACACCTTATATGTTTGGTGCAGAGGTTGCAGATATTGCCATGGGCTATGTTATAGGACTTGCTCGAGAGACATTTCAAATAGATCGAGGTATTCGAGATGGTAACTGGCCCAAACCCAAAGGAATTTCACTCTCAGGAAAGTCTGTTGCGTTAATTGGTTTCGGTGATGTTGGCAAGAATGCTGCAAAGCGAATGCTTGCTTCAGATATGAGGGTTATTACATATGATCCGTATTCAAAACCTGATAATGAAAATTCAGATTTGCAATATGAACAGTGGCCTCAACGTATTGAGGAGGCAGACTTTATTGTGATAACTTGTTCATTGACTGAGAGCAGCAAACATATGATTAATGAAGAAGTTTTGAGCAAAGTTAAACCGGGAGTACGAATAGTTAACGTTGGGAGAGGACCTGTAATTGAAGAAGTAGCATTGGAGGCAGCTCTTCGAGCTGACAGGGTTTATTCTGCAGCTTTGGATGTATTTGAGATTGAACCGCTCTCAATGGACTCATATCTTCGCGAACATCCTAGATGCATCCTTGGATCTCACAATGCGTCAAATACTGCCGATGCTGTTCTTCGTACTAGTTATATTGCTATAGAAAAATTAATGGGGTTCTTGCGTGAATGATGATTTAGAGCGCTACTGCCTTATAACTGGTTGTGCGGGCGATATTGGCCAGTCACTCGTGAAAGGTTTTCATTCAGCTGGTTATAAAGTTATTGGTGTTGATATAAATCCCAAGCCTGCAAATATGATTTTGCATAGATATCTTCAAATCGATATTTCACGGATAGTAAATGAAGAGGATTATGCCATTGATTTTTTGTCTGAAATTAAGAAATGCATAAAAAAAAATGGCCTTAGTGTATTGATAAATAATGCCGCTATCCAGATTCTCGGAGGAGTTGAAACATTAGATAGAGATGATTGGGTTAATACTTTGGAGGTTAACTTGTTAGCTCCATTTTTCTTAACAAAATTGTTGCTCAATCATATTGAGCATGCTCAAGGCTCAGTTATAAATATTAGCAGCATTCACGCAACCTTAACAAAGTCTAACTTTGTAGCTTATGCAACTAGCAAGTCTGCTTTGAGTGGATTGACTAAATCTATGGCTGTTGATCTTGGCGACAGAGTCCGAATTAATGCAATTGAACCTGCAGCTATTGAGACTGGAATGCTCCTTGCTGGTTTCAACAATAATCCAGATAGAATAAAAGAATTGAAACTCTGTCATCCGGTTGGTGAGATTGGTCAGGCCGATGATTTGTCTAAACTTGCAGTTGCAATAGCAAGTGATGGGTTGAGTTTTTTAAATGGCGCATGTATTCCTTTTGATGGTGGAGTAGGATCAAGATTGCATGATCCCGAATAGTTAAAATTTTAGCTAATATAGTATATGAAAACACATTTTAAACAGGCATTGTGGAGTCGGAATCGGGATAAAAGTTTTGACCTCGGATTAGATTTAAGCGATGTCAATCACCTTGAACAGGTATATCAAAAATATGATGTTATTCCTGAAACACTTAATTATGTTGCTGTTGAATTCCTTATACAGCGGGAGCCTTTATCGCGATTTATCATTAAAGAGTTAGACATCATTCTAAAGACTGGCGGCATTTTTGAGCTTATAATCATCAACAGCAAGGCGCACTCAAGCTATTTCAGGTCTCGTGATCAAGTAAAATATGAATTTTCCCTAGCTACAAACGGAAGGTATAAGTTGCTAGATGCGCATGAAGAAGAAAATAGCAGAATTTTAAAGCTTCGTTATAAGAAATCTTTTCCAACATTGGAAATTGGGGATAGTATTTCATGCTGGTCTTTTGGGGTAATTTCCAATGGAAAAAAAAATGATCAAGTTACCAAATTAATCCAGTCAGTGATTAAGCAAAATATACCTAATTTTGAAGTCATTATTTGTGGCCCATATACGATTCCTCAGGAGTTTAGTGCCATAGATATAACTGTTCTAGATGATGTAAGATTAGAACAAGATATTAGACCGCCAACACCTGCAAAAAAGAATAAAATTATAAAAAAAGCTAAATATAGCAATCTTTGCGTGATGCATGATCGTTTTACTTTACCGCATGATTGGTATTTTAATTTCAAAAATTATGGAAATTATTTTGATGTCTTATGCCTGCCAACAGTTGATATTAGCGGCAATCGATTCAGAGTTGATTGGATGAATTTTCATTATCCGCTTACACAAATAATTAGTCAAAATAGATCACTCAATTATTCTTCTTGGACGCCAGAGGTTATTATTCAGGGAGGAATATTGATTGCTAAAAGGAACTTGATGCAAAAAGTAATGTTTGATGAAAGACTGCATTGGGAGGAGTTAGAGGATATGCAGCTATCAAAACAAATATATTTAGAAGGTGCTTTTATCAATGTGGACGTCAAAAATTTTGTATATTCTGAGGCAGTCAATCATAAAGCTCAAACCAGACCAGAGATTTATAGCTCATTAATAGAGTGTTATTATTGGTTTAGAGGATATATATCGAACTTTATAAAATTTAGATTGATACAAAAAAAATATTATTCTAAAAAAGTAAAAAACTTAAAAAATATGGACGTTAGTTAAATGTTTAAAACTCGTTATTTTCTAAACCCAAAGCGCTATCAATTTAATGCTTTACGAGAAAAACTTGTTTATTATACAAAACTTCCTTTTACAAGCATTGGTCTTTGGTTAGGGTTCCAGAATATTGATTATTCCTATGTACACGGAACTAAGTCGCGCTTAAAAATTGGCGAAAATTGCTCTACGATGAATACCGTATTTAATGTTGTTAGCGGCACAATAACTGTAGGAAAGGATACTTTGTTTGGTCACAATTGTATGGTTTTGACTGGAACGCATAATTTTTATAATGGCAGAAGAGCTTCGCTTCATTCTCCTCCAAAAGAAGAGACACCTAAATCTGGAAGAGATATAGTTATTGGAGAAGGCTGCTTTGTCGGCTCTGGAGTGATCATTCAAGGAAAAGTTAAGATTGGCAATGATGTTATCATAGCTTCGGGTGCGGTAGTGGCAAATGATATACCAGATAGCTGTTTTGTAGCTGGTGTTCCTGCAAAAATAATAAGCTATTTTTAGAAAACTTAATAATAAATGTTGCCCATGTTATGCCATGTTACGCCTAAAGCTAACAAATCTTTTTTACCCAGGTTTCAAAAACTCGAGTCAAATATAGAGTTTTTATAATATGACTTTAATCCAATCAATAAAAGAAAGATTTTTTCCAGTTGAGTCGCATCAATTCGTTTTTATCTGGCAGCGTAAGTATGGGCAATTAATTAACTATCATAAGAAGTCTAATGATTGTTAACTTAGATCGTCTGACGCAAGAGCAAAATAAAGAATTCAACACTATAGCTGAAGATATTAGAGCTGAGTATAATCAACTAGTTGTTAAACTATCTGAAGAACATTTAAACAATATTCATTGGATTGTTGGAAGCATAGCTAGTCGTAATAAATATTCTAGCCCCTTGTTTATTCGTTGTTGTCAAATTGTTTTTGCTCAAAAATTACTGAGTCAGCTAGACCCTGTTGATAAAATAGTTACTGGAGACCGAGCTTTAGCAACTATTCTAAAAAAGTGGTGCAGTGATCAGAAAATGAATGGTGTAGTAATTCATTGTTCTGAAAGCATTAAGACCTTTCTTTGGCGCATCTTGCGTCCTGCAAGACAGTACCTCATAGCAATTTATTTTTTAGTGCTTCGTTGCCTTGGAAGTTCTTTTAAAAATAAAAAAATAATATCTGATGCGCCAATCACTTTAATAGATACATTTGTTCTAAACAATGGAGGTGCAGATGAAGGAAGTATTGATAAGAATGGCGTATACAAGGATCGTTATTACCCCGGTTTGATGGAGCAGCTAACCGAAGAAGAAAAAAGTAATCTGTTCTATTTACCAACCAGTGTAGGATTCAATAATCCCATAAAGGCATTTCGTCAAATACGTTCATCCACTAGCCCATTCATTATTCATGATGATTATTTGAAAATTAGTGATTATTTTTTGGCCTTAATGCATCCTTTTAAGCTGTTGCGTTGCTCTATAGCGAAAAGTGAATTCCGCAGCGTAGATATCATGCCATTACTAGTCCAGGAAAGATTAAATCACTGTAGTGACTTTGCTAGCCTTTTGGGAGTTTTATATCATCAGTTTGCACTTAGACTTAAAGAAAATGGCATTAAAGTAAGGCTTTTGGTTGAGTGGTATGAAAATCAAGTGATTGATCGAGGCATGATAGTGGGATTTCATAAGCATCTTCCTGATACAAAAGTCATTGGGTATCAGGGGTATGTAATTTCAAAAAGTCTTCATTTATATGTGTATCCGAATGAGTCTGAATATCGCAGCAAAGCAATCCCAGATATTGTCTACGTAGTAGGCGAAGGTTTGAAAGATGATCTCCATGAGTTTTGTAATGACGTGGTCGTAGAGGTAGGTCCTGCGTTTAGGTTTAATAAGTTATGGCGCGATCGCGTGTCCAACCCCAACCCAAAGTTCTTTACTGTTTTGATTGGACTGCCCATTGGGCTAGATGACTGTGCTCACATACTTAAACTACTTGCCAATACAATAAAAAAATTTAAAACAGCAAATATTCAGTTTTGGATAAAACCTCATCCGACTTATGGTCCTGAATCGATAAAAGCACTCATGCCGGGGAGATGGCCTGAGGAATTTATTTTTCAGAATGGTGATTTTCATGCTGTAGTTGAAAAGTGTAATCTATTAGTCAGTAACGCATCCAGTGTTAGCCTTGAAGCTCTAGCTAAAGGAGTTCCAGTAATAATAATTTCACCTCAAAATGGTGTAGTGCAGAACCCGATTCCTAAAGGAGTTTCTCATTATGTTTGGTCAACTGTTTATGATAGCAATGAGCTCGAAGTTGAAATTATGCGATTCAAAGAATTCACTTCCACACATAAAGATTTATTTGATCAACTAAGCCTTGATGTTAGAAGAAATTATTTTAATCAAGTCACTCGAGAAAACACACTGGCTTTTCTTGATATCTAAATTTTTATGGGTTCTTAGAGACATTACATTGAATGCATGCAAGTAGACTGTAAAAAAATATTTTATACTGCGATGTTCTTGTTTGCTCAAAAATAAAATGAAATGGTAAAAAATTCACATATTTATGTATTTGGAGAACTTAAATCCTAATGCAAAAAGAAATGAAAAACTATTATCGCCGATGCGTTAACCCAGTTTTTTTTGTTAATGCTATACGTAACTTTACATGGCGAGTTGCTTTAGCAATATTTCGCCGAATAATTCCAAACTACCGTGTATCAATGTTGCCTAGAAACATTTTTCTACTTCGTAAATTAGTCTTGAAAAATAATATTTTAATTTCTGAAATATGCCCTGATACCCCTCAAAGATCTGGACGACTCAAGCTGACTAATTTTTGTCTAGATTATGAGAAAAGCCCTGATTGGTTCGCTGTATTTGAAGATCAGGAAGTGACAAGTTCCCTGCATCGATGGAATTGGTTGCTGTATGGTTTATCTGAAGATAATATTCATAAGTTATCTCGTGAAGAGGGATTATCTCTAATCCGCTCTTGGCTTCGTTGCTGTTTAAGTCTTGAGCGCTTTAAAAATGACGCATACTCGAGTAGTGAGAGAATAGTTAATGCAAGTATTTTTTTATTAACTACTGGTGACAAATGCGTACCAAAGGATATACAGAATGCCTTTCAATATTTAGGGTCTCATATAGCTAAAAACCTAGAGTACTACGAAGAGGATATGACAGGTAATCATGCATTTAATAATGCTCGCGGGTTGTTATTTGCTGGTATTGTCTCTGGGCTGCCTTATGCTACAGAACTAGCCTTTGAGATTTTTAAGGAGAGACTGCCAAAGCTAGTAACTGATGACGGTTTTCTACGAGAAGGCTCAAGCCATTATCACTTTCTTTTTACTCGCTGGGTGCTTGAGGTGCAGTGGATTTTATCAGGCACTAAAAATAAAGAGCTTCAGAGCATTGTCAGGCCCTTTGCAGTCAATCTTGTCAAGCGGTGCTGGTTTTTCCTTGTCCAAAACAGAAAGACTAAGCATTGGAGTATCCCTCTTGTGGGAGATATTTCGCCTGATTTCCCACCAGAGTGGTTGCTTAGTGTTCCTTGGTCCTTGCTTGCTCTGGATGCATATACGCCTGATTATCTTCCATGTTTTGAAGGCAAAAAAGGCTGGGCGTCATTGTTTGGTATTCATAATGGTCAAGATGAGGATAAAAGAGTTCCAAGTGAATCATATCCAGGCAGTTTTTGGCATCGTATTGATTTTAACCAGCTTACATTTTTTGTACATGCCGAAGGATCTAATGGTAAATTACGTTCAGATCATAAACATTTAGATTTGGGAAGTTTTGTTTTGTATTACTCTGGCCAACCACTGCTGATTGACTGTGGGCGCTGTGATTACACTCAATCAGATGCCAGCATTTACGGATATTCTGCTTCTTCGCACAACACGCTGTTTATTAACGGATTATCTCCTGAGGCAGATGGACCCTCATGGTTGCAGGCAGCATATAGGCAAGTAGAAGTCAAAACTAAGCTCTTAGAATGCGATGATTCGCTAATGTTTACTATTCAACATAATGGGTTTGATCGCATATCAAATATTAATGTTGTTCATGAACGTAGTTTTAAATTTAAATCTGATATGTTCGAAATTGAGGACAGATTAATAGGTGATGGAGCGTGTGACCTAGGGTTATGTTTTCATTACTCTCCTGATGTTGGCACTTTATGTGCTCAAGGGCTCAACTTTTCATTTAAAAATACTGACTTAACTTTCCATGTTGACAACAAGCTTCAAAGCAGAGTTGCCTCTGGACAGATACAAAATCCTATTAGTGGTTTATTTTCGACAGAATATGGGGTTATAAATGATTGTTTTACAGTAAATATTGATGGAATTATTAACCTACCAGCTGTAATAAAAAATCGAGTAAGTTTTAATACATAGGCTTTAACTATCATTGATTATAGAGATTAACCATTGCTTGAGAATTTCTAAGATATAAGTAATTAAGTCTTTATTTTCTATAAGTTGACTTAACACAAATCAATAATTAAAGTGACCAAGATGCAGCTGCAGTTAAAAAAAACCTATTCACGTAGTGCATTAATGAGCATACTGTTCGTGTTTTGTGTGTTTATGTTTTCTTTGGAGTACTCTATTTATTTAGTGTCCTCAATTTCATTAGATGCCTTAATTAAAATTTCTAGCCTCGCATTTCTATTTGTTTTCGCATTGAAGTCTACTAATCGTATAAACAGGGTAGAAGTTATTTTGTTGTTGTGTTACCTACTCTTGTTTTTTTCTGCTGCTTTGCCCACTGTGATGAATGTTGACATTACCGGTGGATTAATTCTCATAAAGTATTTTTATATGTTTATGGTATTGCCTATTTTATTAGTGAGTTATAGAGGTATATCAAACTGTGGTGAATTTTTAATATCTACATTCATATTAATTGGCGTGCTATTTTCCATGCAGGCAATTTTAGCTTCTTTGGGAGTATTTTTGGGGTTGTTTGATAAATCAGATGTTATATACCTTCAAAGATATGGCGGTATGGACACAGTTACTTTTGGTATTTTTGGGTTTGGAAATGCCATCCAGTCACCTTTCCTGGATTTTCAAATATTGAGACCGCAAGGTTGGTTTCTGGAGCCTTCTAAGTTAGCATCATTTTTATTACTTCCAGCCTTCGTAAGTATTGGTCGATACCAAGTTTATAGGAAAAGCAGATACATTCTTTCATCATTTTTAATATTTATAGGAATTTTCCTGACATTTTCATTGGCTGGTTATTTCGCTGTGATTTGTGCAACCTTAATACTAATATTCTCAAAATTCTTTTATCGGAAGCTTAAAAGAATTCCAATTTTGAAGTTTTCATATCTCATTCCAATTTTTTTAGCTTTTTTTGTGTTCGCATATTCTTTACTTAATTTAGCCTATATTGCGAGTGATATTGATAAAGATTCCTTAACTGAAAGCCAAGCTGTCATAACGGGGTTATTGGAAAGAGATAGAGGTGGTCCAAGCGGGAACTTAGTTCGAGAGATACATAAATCAGATAATTATATAGCTGTTTTAATGGATTCCCCTCTCGGTGTTGGTTTTGGTGAAGCAACTTCAGATGAATTAAGGAGTGGAAATGCATTCCTTTTTTGGTTTTCTGCAGGCGGTATTATGGCAGTATTAGCAATAATTTTTATGTTTACGTATATTTTTTTAGTTTTTTGTCATCCTCTGCTGATCTCAGGAGATGCAGTATTTCAAAGCTTAGCAGCCTCATTTATTGGCCATGCTATTCAGAATCTTTCATATGGTAATTGGATAGAACCGTATTTTTTACTCCATCTTGCGTTAGTTGTAATGAGCGCAAGAAAAATTAGTTGAATATTATATAATATTGGATTGGTTAATTTTCAATAACATATTCTGATGGTGGCTTACACCATCTATTATATTCATGGTAAAGAGTGCGGGCTGTATCCACTTTTAATGGTAATTAAATTTAAGAAGGTTTTAGTATAAAAATGTGCGGAATAGCGGGAATAATACGGTTTGACGAGATTGAGGTTGATAGAGACATTCTAGACAGAATGCTCCAAAAAATCTCTCACCGCGGCAACGATCACTCTCAAATTAGCTCAGTTTCTTCGAAGGTTAATATTGAATTGGGACATAGACGATTATCTATTATAGATCTAAGCGATAATGCCGTGCAGCCAATGTCATATGACAACAACTCTTTATGGTTAATATTCAATGGCGAAATATACAATTATATTGAACTCCGAGCTGAACTTTTAGAATATGGGTATAAGTTTAGAACTGTATCTGATACTGAGGTTATCCTAGCTGCTTATAAGCATTGGGGTGATAAATGCGTTGAGCATCTAAATGGTATGTTTGCTTTTGCACTTTGGGATGAGATTAATCAGCGACTTTTTTGCGTACGAGATCAGCTTGGGATTAAGCCTTTTTATTTTTATCAGACGGATAAGTTTTTTGCTTTTGCATCAGAATCAAAAGCATTGGAACCATTTCATTGCAACAAGTTAAATGCTGATGGTCTTGCAGCATACTTCTTGAGCTCTTATGTCCCAATAGAATATAGTATTTTTGATGGAGTAAAAAAATTACTACCTGCTCATACCTTGGTGGTTAAGTCTTCTGGAGAGACTGAAAGTAAAAAGTATTGGCGAATTAAAAGAGTGTCAGAGTACCAAGACTCAGCCTATGCAGCAAATGTAACCGAGCTTTTAGAGCAAGCAGTTCTTAAACAGTTGCGCAGTGATGTGCCTGTAGGGGCATTGCTGTCAGGTGGTGTAGATAGTGGAATGATAGTTGCGCTCGCTTCAAAGCATATTGATAATATGCATACTTACAGTGTCGGTTTTGAAGGCGCAGGCATTAATGAATTGAAGTCTTCATCAACTGTGGCTAAAAAGTATGCTACATCCCACCATGAAAGATCGCTTGATGACAAAGAGGCTATCAAATATTTAGATCTTGCTTTGCAGAACTTGAGTGAGCCAGTTGCGGATCCTGCAATTATTCCATCATTAGTGCTTTCTGAAATGGCTGAAAAAGATGGAGTAAAGGTATTGCTTAGTGGCACAGGTGGCGATGAAATATTTGGTGGTTATGATAGATATGTTGGAGGAAAAACGATTAAACGAAAATTACTTAATGTTATTCCAAATAAGTTAAAAGAATTCATAGGTAAGTTATTGCCAGTAAGGATTAAGTTAAGTGCTTTATTAAGATATCCGTCATTGGATATGATGCTCACAACAAATGGTTCTTTTGATCTTTTTTCCAATTTTATTTTTGATGGAAAGAAGGCTAAAGACTTTTTATATAATATTTCAAATTCCTTTCCATCAATATTAGATGCCAGAGGACATTTGTTGTATAAAAATATGAATTTTGATGCCTCTGTATATATGCCAGATGGCATTCTTTTTCTTTTTGATCAGATGACAATGGCTAATACAATTGAAGGAAGAGTCCCGCTGCTTGATATAGATTTAGTAGAGCAAGCATTTATGTTTCCCCCAAGCAGTCATGTAAATTCAGGAAGTACAAAAGTACTTTTTCGTAATATTGCTGAAGAATATCTTGGCAAAAAACATGTTTGGCAAAAAAAGCATGGATTTTCTGGCCCCGTGCCTTATTGGATAAATAAAAATAGGCAGCACTTTTCAGACTCCATTCAATATGTAAATAATATTCCTGGATTAGAGAATCTTAATATTGAAAAATATTTAGCATTATTAAAAAAAGATGAACTTAATGCCGTTGATTCATTTGCTGTCTTTACTTTGTATTGTTTAATTAAGTGGTACGAAAAATTGGCAGTCGAATGACCAGCCCTTTAATTAGTGTTGTCTTACCCACTCATAATAGAGTGTCATTGCTCAAAAAAGCAATTAATTCAGTATTACTGCAAACAGAGAGAGACTTTGAGCTTATTATTGTTGATGACGCTTCAACTGATGGCACGCCTGAATTTTTAAA
>Ga0055584_100002896_pt1 | contig 17005 bp, 15 predicted proteins | sample OSDHelmetaG_FD_58716 | JGI IMG/M metagenome (GOLD analysis project Ga0055584, IMG submission 58716) | Pelagic marine sediment microbial communities from the LTER site Helgoland, North Sea, for post-phytoplankton bloom and carbon turnover... | ecosystem: Environmental > Aquatic > Marine >... | reverse complement strand
GTCGATGGCGTCGGTCTGCTCGTCGAGCCTCTCGCTGATGGACGCCGGTGTGCCGATCCGAGACGCCGTCGCCGGTATCGCGATGGGTCTCGTCAAGGACGGCGACAACTACATCACGCTCACCGACATCCTCGGTGCCGAGGACGCCTTCGGCGACATGGACTTCAAGGTCGCCGGTACCGCCGATGCGATCACGGCACTCCAGCTCGACACGAAGATCGACGGCATCCCCGCCGACGTGCTGACCGCTGCGCTCGCCCAGGCCAAGGTCGCTCGCCTCGAGATCCTCGACGTCATGAACGCCGCCATCCCGGCGCCGCGTGACGAAGTCGCCGCGACGGCGCCGAAGATCAAGACGCTGACGATCCCGATGGACAAGATCGGTGAGGTCATCGGCCCCAAGGGCAAGGTCATCAACACGATCCAGCAGGAGACCGGAGCCGACATCAGCGTCGATGACGACGGGGCCCAGGGCTTCGTCACGATCGGTGCTGTCGAGGCATGGCGCATGGAAGAGGCGATGAACGCCATCCTGGCGATCGTCGACCCGCCGAAGGCCGAGATCGGCCAGACCTACATGGGCCGGGTGGTGAACATCACCAAGTTCGGCGCGTTCGTCAACATCCTGCCGGGCCGCGACGGTCTCGTGCACATCTCGAAGCTCGGCGGCGGCAAGCGGATCAACTCCGTCGAAGACGTCCTCGAGCTCGGACAGGAGTTCGAGGTCAAGGTCGAGGAGATCGACGACCGCGGCAAGGTCAGCCTCGTTCCCGCCGGGGACGTGGCGGCGCCCGCGAAGTCCTCCGGTTCGGACTCGCGTGGGTCCGGCAACGGTGATGGTGGGCCGGCGCCCGCGCCGGCGCCGTCCGCCGATGCCGGGTCGGGCGACGAGGTCGAGACGGTCTCGTTCGAGGACGCCTTCGACGCCGAACTCGCCGGCGAGCTCGGCGATCTCGGTCCGGCCGGCGAGAAGCGTGCCGACGACCGCGGTGGTCGCGGTGGCCGCCGTCGTCACCGCTGACTCCTGACGTGTCCCGACGCCCCCATCCGGTCCGCCGGATGGGGGCGTCGGTGGTTTTCGGCGATTGACTGGCGGGTCTGATGTCAGAGCACGTCGTCCAACTGCCGTCGGGCCTCACGATCGTGGTCGAGCCCATGATCTCGACACGGACGGCGGCGATCGGCGTCTGGGTCGGGGTCGGTGCCCGCGACGAATCACCTCGACTGGCGGGCATCAGTCATTTCCTCGAGCACGTCCTGTTCAAGGGCACCGAGACGCGGTCGGCGATCGACGTGTCGCAGGCGATCGACCGGGTCGGCGGCGACATCAACGCCGTCACCTCGAAGGAGTACACGGCCTACTACTGCCGGATCCCGGCGCGTCATGCCGCGACCGGGATCGAGCTGCTCGGTGACGTCGTGACCGTGCCGGCACTGCGGGACGACGACATCGAGAGCGAACGGCAGGTGATCCTCGAGGAGCTCGCGATGGACGACGACAGTCCCGAGGACGTCGTCCACCGGGCGTTCGGGTCAGCCGTGTTCGGCGATCACCCGCTCGGTTGGGACACCGCCGGGGACCGCACATCGGTGCTGGGGCTCACTGCCGACGCCGTGCGGGCGTTCCACCGCGACCATTACGTGACGGAGAACACCGTCGTGGCGGTCGCCGGGGCGGTCGATCCCGACGAAGTGGTCGACGAGGTCACCAAGGCCTTCGATCGGCTGCCGTGGGGGCGGTCGCCGGGCGATCGGCAGGCGCCGGAGACCGCCGCCATGACCCCGGGCGAACGTGTCGCGATCGACGATGACACCGAACAGGTGCACATGGTCGTCGGTGGTCGGTCGCTGGCACGCCTCGACCCCGACCGCGACGCGCTCGACGTGGTCAACCACGTCCTCGGCGGTGGCTTGTCCAGCCGCCTGTTCGACGAGATCCGCGAACGTCGCGGCCTCGCCTACTCGGTGTTCTCCAGTTCTGCCGCGTACGCGGACGCCGGGGCCTGGTCGGTGTACGCCGGCACGCTGCCGGAACACGCCGACGAGGTGCGGAGTCTCGTCGGCACGGAACTCGACCGATTGCAGGACGGGGGGATCACGCCCGACGAACTCGACATCGCGCGGGGGTATCTCGCCGGTTCGTACGAGATGGGGCTGGAGGACTCGGGGGCCCGGATGTCGCGTCTGGGTGGCCAGCTGACGATCCTCGGGCACCTCCGCAGCGTCGAGGAACAGATCGAGCGGTGGTCGACCGTGACCCTCGACGACGTCGACCGGGTCGTCAGTCGTGTGTACGGCGCCGCCGATCCCGTGACGGTGACCGTCGGACCGGTCTGAGGTCGGTCCCCGGTGCTCGTCAGCTCGCCGTGAGCACGTGGCCGACCAGCGCGATCTCGAACCCGTCGTCGCTCCGGTGGTCGGCGAGTCGGCGGCGGACATCGTCGATGATCCGCATCGCGGTGCCTGGGCCGAGGCGCTCGGCGAGTGGTGACCTTCGATCTCGACGGCGACGAAGTCGTGTGCCGCTTCGAACCCGGCCGTACCCTCGACGGTGGCGCGGGGCCGACGCCCTGGCTACCGTCGGTGGTCGTGAGCGAGCGCATCAGGATCGGGGTCAACGGCGCAGGCGGACGGATGGGTGCTGCGGTCTGCGCCGCAGTCGGAGCCGCCGCCGACCTCGAACTCGCGGCCGGAGTCGATCCGTTCGCCGCGGGGGAGCACCGCGGCGGTCTCGTCATCGGTGGTGATCTCCGCACGTTCGCGGACGCGGAGTGTGATGTCGTCGTCGACTTCACGATCGCCGAGGCGGCCAGGCGGACGCTCCCGTGGCTGGCGATGCACGGGATGCACGCCGTCGTGGGCACCACCGGATTCACCGACGACGACATGGCGATGTTCGAATCGACGTTCGGCGACGGGCCGGCACACTGCCTGCTCGCCCCCAATTTCGCGATCTCGGCGGTGCTGATGATGCGTTTCGCCGAGCTCGCCGCACCGTTCTTCGACACTGCCGAGATCATCGAGTACCACCATGACGGCAAGATCGATGCCCCCTCGGGCACAGCGATGGGGACGGCCGAACGGGTGTCGGCGGCGCGGGGCGACACACCCTGGTACCCCGACCGCACCGAGCACGAGGTCGTCCCGGGTGCTCGTGGAGGCATCGGACCCGGCGGTGTGCGCCTGCACTCCGTGCGGATGCACGGCATGGTCGCTCACCAGGACGTGATCCTGGGTGCGCAGGGACAGTCGTTGACCATCCGTCAGGACAGCTACGACCGCGACAGCTTCATGCCCGGCGTGCTGTTGGCCTGTCGGAAGGTCGGAGCCCATCCGGGTGTGACGATCGGTCTCGAACAGGTCCTCGGGATCTGACCGTCGGCCCGGCGACGCGCGTCGCTCGATCGGTGCGGCGGTGGTGCGACGACGGCGCCAGGCCGCTCAGTCGAGCGCAGCGAGTGCGGCGTCGTAGTCGGGCTCCTCGCCGATCTCGCCGACGAGCTGGGTGTGCCGGACCGTGCCGGACTCGTCGAGCACCACGACCGCCCGGGCCGTGAGGCCGGCGAGCGGGCCGTCCTGCAGCTTGACGCCGTAGTCGTCGGCGAATGCGCTGCGGAACGCGGAGCCGGTGGTGACGTTCTCGATGCCCTCGGCCCCGCAGAAGCGCCCCGCCGCGAACGGCAGGTCCTCCGAGACGCACACGACGACCGTGTCGTCGAGCCCGGCGGCACGTTCGTTGAACGTCCGGACGCTCGTCGCGCAGGTCGGCGTGTCGATGCTCGGGAAGATGTTGAGGACCACCTTCTTCCCACTGAGCGAATCGGCCGTGATCTCGGAGAGGTCGCTGCCGACCAGCGAGAAACCCGGTGCGGACGAGCCGACGGCGGGGAGTTCGCCACTGGTGCTGAAGGGATTGCCGCGGAGTGTGACTTGAGCCATCCAGCAGTTGTATCAGCCCGCGACGCCCCGACGGTAGTTGCGAACATTGAACAGCAGCACGATGACGACCGAGATGCCGACCGCCCACCACGAATAGCGCTGCAACCAACCGACGAAGCCCTCGAGTTCCTCCTCGAAGATCTGGGCGAGCCACCAGATGAGTACGAGGCGGCCGATGATGCCGACGCTGAGCAGAAGGAGCAACCGCGCCCACGGCGTCCGGTGGACACCACTGAGCGCAGCGACCAGGTTGCTGCCGGCGAAGAACGGGATGATGACCCATTCGGCCTTCGCGAACCCGTTGTTGAACTGGGCGAGCGCCTCAGGGGTGACGCCGAGGTACTTCACGAACCACTTGAGCGCCGTGGCCGCGTACGCACGGCCGATGAGATGGCAGATGACGAACGCGAGCGCGATCCGGGCGAACCCGATCGCCCAGTAGCCGAACGATGAGACGTCGGCGCCGAGTGCGAGGACCAGATATCGATTCCGCGACGAGAGCAGCAGCAGCCCCTCCGGACTCGACTCGAGGAGCTTCGCCCACGCTGCGCCGGCGATGTTCGTGCAGATGACGAGGGTGACGAACGCGGCGAGGGTGAGCGGGGCCCAGCTCGGTCGGTCGGGACCGAACGACGAGTCGTCGGCCACGTCGGCCACGTCGGACATGTCGGCTGACGCTACCGCCGCGATCGGCCGCCGTCCCGCAGCACCGCCTCACCGCGTGCCGAGCTGGCGCGCCCGGTTCCCGCCGCGTTGTCGATCCGTGGCGCCGACCTCGCGTGTCCGTCGACGGCCGTGACCGGGATTCGTCCACGCCGCCTTGGTACGTTCGGCACCATGCGAGGGCTGATGCAGGACGTGCCGTTGACGATCACTCACCTCTTCGATCGCGCCGAGCGGTACCACGGGCACAAGAGCATCGTGACCGCCACCGGTACCGGGCGCGAGCGCACCACCTACGCCGGGTGGGCCGAGCGGACCCGGCGCCTCGGTGGCGCGCTCGACCGACTGGGGATCTCCGACGACGGTCGCGTCGCGACCTTCGCCTGGAACACTGCGCGACATCTCGAGCTGTACTTCGCGGCACCGTGCACCGGACGGGTGCTGCACACCCTGAACATCCGGCTCTTCCCCGATCAACTCACCTACATCGTCAACCACGCCGACGACGAGGTCGTCTTCGTCGACCGCTCACTGCTGGCGCTCCTCGCGCCGTTGCTGCCCACCTTCGAGCGGCTCCGGCACCTGGTGATGATGGACGATGGGACCGGGGAGATCCCCGACGACCTGCACGGCCACGAACTCCTCGACTACGAATTGCTGCTCGCCGAGGCGGATCCGGTCGAGTTCTCGGTCGACGACGAACACCGCGCGGCGAGCATGTGCTACACGAGCGGGACGACGGGCAACCCGAAGGGAGTGCTCTACAGCCATCGCAGCACGTTCCTGCACACGTTCGGGGCGATGACCGTCGACAGCCTCGGTGCTCGTGAAGCCGACAACATCATGCCCGTCGTGCCGATGTTCCACGCCAACGCCTGGGGTCTCGCCCACGCCGCGGTGGCGTCGGGCGCCTCGCTCGTGATGCCTGGCCCGGACCTCTCGGGGCCCGCGCTCGCCGACCTCATCGTCGAAGAGCGCGTCACCGTCGCCGCCGGTGTGCCGACGATCTGGATGCAGGTGTTGCCCGAGCTGCAGGGCCGCGACACGTCGAGCCTGCGAGCGATTCCCTGCGGGGGCTCGGCCGTCCCCAAGGCGCTGTCGGAGGCGTACCGCGAGCAGCTCGGTGAGCCGATCCTGCAGGCATGGGGGATGACCGAGACGAGCCCGATCGCGGCGGTGTGTCACCTCGACGTCGACGAGGCGTCGCTGCCGGTCGGGGAACAGGCCGACCTGCGGACGATGGTGGGACGTATCAGCTTCGGTGTCGAGATGCGTGTCGTCGACCCCGATCTGCAGGAGGCGGTGCCCTGGGACGGTGAGAGCAGCGGTGAGCTGCAGTGCCGCGGCAACTGGATCGCGGCGACCTATTACGACGACGACCGCGCCGGCGACAGCTTCACCACCGACGGTTGGCTCCGTACCGGCGACGTCGCCACCGTCGATGCCCGTGGCCGCATCCGGCTCGTCGATCGCACCAAGGACCTCATCAAGTCGGGGGGTGAGTGGATCTCCTCGGTCGAGCTCGAGAACGAGCTGATGGCCCACCCGAAGATCGCCGAGGCGGCCGTCATCGGCGTCCCGCATCCGCGCTGGTCGGAGCGTCCGCTCGCCTGCGTCGTGCCTGTAGAGGGCGCCGACATCACCGAGGAGGAGGTGCTGGACCACCTGGCGGACAGGATCGCCAAGTGGCAGCTCCCCGACGACGTGGTCTTCATCGCCGAAGTGCCGAAGACGAGCGTCGGCAAGTTCTCGAAGAAGCATCTGCGAGACGAGTTCGCCACGTACCGACTCCCGACGGCCTGATCGGCGTCGATGATCGTCACCAGCCGGGGTGACGACGAGACGTCCGGATCCGGCCCGCATCGGTGACCCGCTGCAGGAACTGCCGGCCGCGTCCCTCGCTCCGGGCCCGAAGACGGCTCGGCGAGACGCGTCGCACGGTGACGTCTCCTGTCAGTTGTTCACGCGTGGCCCGTCGACGTGCCGACCGGGCCGGGCGGGGGGAGGTGAACCGATCGGCTCGCGAGGGACCCGACCCTTGACGATGAGACGAAATCTGTCTTATCGTCTCATTCCGATGCGGACGCCCGATGCCGAGACCCGAATTCTCGATGCCACCAAGTCCTGCTGCGAGCGATGGGGCATGGAGAAGGTCACGATCGACGACATCGTGGCCGCGAGCGGCGTGTCCCGAGCCACGCTGTACCGCTTGTTCCCAGGGGGCAAGGATGTCCTGTTCGATGCGCTCCACGCCCGCGAGCGGGCCGAGTTCTTCGACACGCTGACCGCCGAGATCGGCGACATCAGTGACCTCGAGGACCTCGTCGTGCGGTTGGTCGTCACGGCGACACGAGAACTTCGCGACGACCGGCATCTCGCGATCATGCTCGCGTCCGAGCCGGGCGCGGTGCTCTCGGAGCTGACGGTCGACGGGATGCCGCAGATCATCCGGGTCGCGAACGACTACCTCGGCCCGATCCTGAAGCCCTTCCTCGATCCCGAGTTCGCCGAACCCTTGATCGATCTGCTCGTGCGGGTCACGATCTCGTACTTCCTCGCGCCGAGCGACCACGTCGACCTCGGCGACGACGATTCGGCCCGGTCGTTCCTGCGTCCCGGCCTGTCCGTCCTGGCCGCCACCGTCCGCCAGCCCGCCACCCGCATCGTCGGCACCAGCTGACACACCCGTCCACCTCATCGAGGAGTCATCATGAGCGTCACCCACTCCAGCAACGAAGACATCATCGGTCGCGACGACATCAACGACGTCGAAGCGATCCTGTCGGTCGTCAACACCGACGTCGACGAGGTCGAGCACGTCGTGAAGGACAACGCCGACGCGATCTTCACGTGGGACTACTCCCTGGCGCGTCCGCAGCTCCGCAAGCTGTACGAGAAGGCGAAGGTCGGTCAGTGGAACGCCTCCACCGACCTCGACTGGGACACCGAGGTCGACGTGGAGAAGGTCGTGTCCACCGATCGCGCGGCCGAGTCGGCAGGGTTCACGGCGGACCACTACGACGGCACCGTCGTCGAGAAGTGGGGCGACAAGGAGTGGCTCGAGTTCAGCATCGACCAGCGCCGCTGGACCCTGTCCCAGTTCCTGCACGGCGAGCAGGGTGCGTTGTTGTGCACCGCGAAGATCGTCGAGACGGTCCCGTGGTACGACGCCAAGCTGTACGCATCCACCCAGACCATCGACGAGGCCCGACACGTCGAGGTGTTCCACCGCTACCTCGACGAGAAGATGGGGGGAGGGTTCCAGGTGAACGCGCACCTGCGCATGCTCCTCGACGACATCATCCAGGACTCGCGCTGGGACATGACCTATCTCGGTATGCAGGTGATGGTGGAGGGCCTCGCCCTGGCGGCGTTCGGGTTCATGCATCAGATGACCGAGGAGCCGCTGCTCAAGAAGATGCTCCGATACGTGATGAGCGACGAGGCCCGTCACGTCGCCTTCGGCGTGCTGTCGCTCAAAGAGGTGTACGAGGGGATGACCGACGCCGAGATGAAGGACCGTCAGGAGTTCGCCTTCGAGGCGGCGATCCGGATGCGCGACCGTTTCCTCTCGCAGGAGGTCTGGGAGAAGCACGGCGTCAACCCGCGTGACGTGGTGCCGCTCGTCCTCAAGGATCCCACGCGCGACCTGTTCCAGATGATGTTGTTCAGCAAGATCGTGCCGAACTGCAAGAAGCTCGGGTTGCTCGATCGCAACGATCAGTGGCTGCGTCGCAGGTTCGAGGAGATGAACGTCATCCAGTTCGAGGACTGGGAGGACACCGGCGAGGAGTACATCAAGTTCGAGCTCGACGCGGAGGCTCCCGATCCGCTCGCTCAGGCCCACGAGGCGGCCGACGCCTCCGGTCTCGCCGCCGACGGGTGATCCGGGCAGCGGATCGGATGCAAGACAAGTAGCAGACAGGTGGCGCGGTAGGGTCGGACGATGGCCGCCGACTGGAACCCCGCTCAGTACCAGAGGTTCGCGACGCAACGGGCACAACCGTTCTGGGATCTCGTCGACATGATCCACCGCGGCGCGATCGAGCGAGCCGTCGACCTCGGCTGCGGCACCGGCGACCTGACGGTCTCGGCGGCCGAACGCCTGGGCATCGGCCACACGACCGGCATCGACAACTCGCCGGCCATGCTCGAACAGGCCGAGCAGCACGGTCGCGTCGAGGTGGCGTTCGAGTACGGGGACATCGCCCGCTGGACGTCCGGCGGCGACCACGATCTCGTGCTCGCGAACGCTGCGCTGCAATGGGTGCCCGATCATCACGCCGTACTCGAGCGTTGGGTCGCGGCGCTCGCTCCCGAAGGTCAGCTCGCCGTGCAGGTGCCTGCCAACCACGATCACCCCTCCCACCTGGCGAGCTCGTACGTGTCGCACCAGGAGCCGTTCGCGTCGTCGTTGGAGGGCGATCCGCCGCCGGATCCGGTGGCGGTGAACGTGCTCGCGCCCGAGCGGTACGCAACGTTGCTGCACGAACTCGGGTTGCGCGAGCCGCACGTCCGGCTCCAGGTGTACCCGCATCTGTTCGAGCGATCGGCGGATGTCGTGGAGTGGACCAGGGGAACATCGTTGAACCGGTTCTTCCGGCGCCTGCCGGCCGAGCTCCACGACCCGTTCGTCGACGCATACCGCGAGGAGCTGCTGGGCCGAATCGGTCGCGCCGAGCCCTACTTCTACGCCTTCAAGCGAATCCTGATGTGGGGCAAGATGGGCTGACGACGCCCTGGCCCGCGGTGCGGATCCACCGGCCCGACCGGCTCAGCCGTACAGCGCCTCGCTGATCCCTGCCGAGACATCGGCCAGTACGAACCCGATCAGGAACACACCGGCGAACAACCCGAGCAGCAGCCACGCGCGCCGGAGACCGGCGTCCACCGGCTCGGCTGCTCGTTCTTCGACCTCGACCATCGGTGCCGGGTCGTGCCTGAACTCCCACAACCACCGGGTGTACCGATGGATGAACCGGTCGCGCTTGGCGGCCTGGTAGCCGATCGCCGGGATCAGCACGAACACGGGGAGGACCAGCAGCACCAACACGGGGACGACCGCGGGGAGCGGGAGTGCGGCGAGCAGGACCGCTGCCACGACCATCGCGAGGAGCAACCGCTGGAACCGGAAGAGGAGCTCGCTGGTGGGCTGTCGGTTCGGCGGCGTGGCGAAACGGTCGTCGTCGGGACGGGTGGGCGGGGGGAGGTCGCTCACCGTCGGCAACCTACTCCGGGGTGACGTACGCAGCGGTGAGCCCACCGTCGATGACGAGGTTCCCGCCGGTCATGAAGCTCGACTCGTCACTGGCGAGGAAGAGCGCCGCGTCGGCCATCTCCTCGGCGCGGCCGAACCTGCCCATCGGCACGTGGACGAGCCGTCGGTTCCGTTTCTCGTCGGTGTCGAGCACCGACATCAGGAGCTCGGTCTGCAGCGGACCGGGGGACAGGGCGTTCACGCGAATGCCCTCGCGGGCGTGCACGACGGCGAGTTCGCGCGTCAGCGACAGGACAGCGCCCTTGGACGCGGTGTACGCGATCTGCGGTGTCGCCGCCCCGACCGAGGCCACGAACGACGCCGTGTTCACGATCGATCCGCCACCCACCCGGCGGAGGGCCGGGATCCCGTAGCGGCACCCGTGGATCACCCCCTTGACGTTGATCGCCAACGTTCGATCGATCACGTCGTCGGCGGTGTCGATCGCGTCGGCGTCGTCGGACAACATCACGCCGGCGTTGTTGAACACGACGTCGACGCGTCCGAATTCGACCTCGGCGAGCTCGAACAGCGCGGCGACCGAGTCCGGTTCGGCGACGTCGACGGCGATCCCGACCATCGTGCCGCCCGCTTTCTGGACGAGTCGGGTCGTCGCCCCGTTCGCCTCGGCGGACACGTCGGCGCCGACGATCGCTGCACCCTCCGCCGCGAACCGCAGTGCAGCGGCGCGACCGATGCCGCCCGCCGTCCCCGTGATCACCGCCACCCTCCCCTCGAGTCGCATCCGCTCCCTCAGATCCGTTCGAAGTAGCGGGTGCGTTCCCAGTCGGTCACCGCGGTCCGGTGGGCTTCGACCTCGACGCGGTGGAAGTGGGTGTAGTGGTCGACCACGGCGTCGCCGAACGCCTCCCGCGCCGACGCGCTCGACGAGAACGACGACAGCGCGTCGGCGAGGGTCGCCGGCACACGGGGGAGCTCGATGGCCTGGTACACGTCGCCGTGGAACGGCTCGGGCGGTTCGATCTGCTGCTCGATGCCGGCGAGGCCGCTGGCGATCGTGGCCGCGTAGGCCAGGTACGGGTTGCAGTCGGCGCCGGGGATGCGATTCTCGATGCGTCTCGCCGGGCCCGAACCGACGACCCGGAATCCGGCCGTCCGGTTGTCGTTCGACCACGCGATCCGTGTCGGCGCCCACGATGCGTCGACGTACCGCTTGTACGAGTTGATCGTCGGGGCGTAGCAGACCATGAAGTCGTCGACGTGGGCCATCCATCCGCCGAGGAACCAGCGGAACCGGTCGCTCTCGGGCGGCGCGAAGACGTTGCCGCCCGCGTCGTCCCACAGGCTCAGGTGGAGATGGCTGCTGCTCCCGGCCTCTTCGGTGGTCGGTTTGGCCATGAAGGTGATGCTCAGACCCATCGAGTCGGCCAGCTCCTTCATCGCGTGCTTCAGCAGCGTGTGGCGGTCGGCCATCTCGAGCACGTCCCGGTGACGGATGTTGAGTTCGTGCTGCCCGCGACCCCACTCGCCCTTCGAGTTCTCGACGTCGATGCCCGAGTCGCCGAGCGCACATCGCGCCGCGCGGACGAACGGTTCGACCCGGGCGGTCGAGAGCAGGTGGTAGTCCTCGATGTACCACCCGGCCGGCTGCAGCCCGGCGTAGCCCTTGGCATGAGCGTCGCGGTACGTGTCGTCGAACAGGAAGAACTCCAGCTCGGAAGCGGCGCGTGCGACGAGGCCGTGTTCGGCCAGGCGTTCGACCTGGCGACGGAGCACCGTCCTCGGGGCCTCGGCGACCGCCACGTGCCGATCGTCGTCGACCAGGTCGCACAGGACGATCGCCGTGTGATCCGTCCACGCCGCCCGTCGCAGCGTCGCCAGGTCGGGCACGAGGTGCACGTCGCCGTACCCCTGCTCCCAGCTGGCGAACGCGTACCCAGGGATCGGTTCCATTTCCATGTCGACGGTGAGGAGGTAGTCGCAGGCGTGGGTGCCGTCGTCGACCGTCTCGAGGAAGAAGCCGGCGTCGAACCGCTTGCCGAGGAGCCGGCCGAACCCGTCGGTGAAGGCCACGACGACGGTGTCGATCGATCCGTCGCGGGCCGCGGCCCGAAGATCGTCGACGGTGATCGTCATGACGGCGATGGTAGATGCCGTGGCATCCGACCGGCGGAGTAGAGTGGAGTCGCGATGTCGAGCACTTTGACACATGCAGCTCCGGTGTGTCGTGTCCGGTCGTCGGGCGGGACGGCCGTACCGCTGCGCTGCCGGCTCACGGTGCCGGGCGGATGTCCGGTGCTGTCGTCCCTGATCATGGAGATCTCCTGATGCCGCACTTCGGCCGACTGCTGTCGGCGATGATCACCCCCTTCGACGCTGCCGGCGCGGTGGACTACGACGTCGCGCAGCGACTCGCACGACATCTCGTCGACGAGGGCCACGACGGGCTCGTGGTGTGCGGCACGACCGGTGAGGCCCCGACGTTGACCGACGACGAGAAGCTCGGGATGTTCGCCGCCGTCGTCGAAGCCGTCGACGTTCCCGTGATGGCCGGTACCGTCGGAGCGGACACGGCGCACTCGGTCGAGCTGACGAAACAGGCCGCGAAGCTCGGTGTGCACGGGATCCTGTCGCTCTGTCCGTACTACAGCCGGCCCCCGCAAGCCGGGATCGAGGCACACTTCCGTGCGATCGCCGATGCCTGCGATCTGCCACAGGTGATCTACGACATACCCGTCCGGACGGGCCGGAAGGTCGGCACCGATCTGCTGGTCCGGCTCGCGCACGAGGTGCCGAACATCGTCGGTGTCAAGGATGCGGCCGGGAACCCGTACGAGACGGCCAAGTTGCTTCGCGATGCGCCCGCCGACTTCGACGTGCTCTCGGGCGACGTCGGGCTGACCCTTCCGCTGCTGGCGGTGGGCGCGGTCGGCGTGATCGGTGTGTCCACCCATTGGACGAGCCGCGACCACGTCGAGATGTTCGCCGCATGGGACCGCGGCGACGTGGCGACCGCTCGCACCGTGAACCAGCGGATGCTGGAGAGTTTCGTCTTCGAGACCGGTGACCTGACCCCGAATCCGATCCCGACCAAGGCGATGCTCCGCACGCTCGGGTGGCCGGTCGGCGAATGCCGCCTGCCGCTCGGCCCGGCACCCGACGGTCTCGAATCCCGCGCCCGCGAGGTGTGGGCCAACCTGGAGGCTGCTCGTGGCTGAGTCCGTTCGTATCGTATTCCTCGGTGGTCTCGGTGAGATCGGCCGGAACTGCATGGCGATCGAGCAGGGGACCGGCGCCGACCGGTCGATCGTGCTGATCGACTGCGGCCTGATGTTCCCCGATGCCGACATGCACGGCATCGACCTCGTCCTGCCCGATTTCACCTACCTGCGCGACAACGCGGCATCCATCGTCGCGCTCGTGGCGACCCACGGGCACGAGGATCATGTGGGCGGCATCCAGTTCCTCCTGCGCGACGACGACGGTATCGGCCACCTCCGTGACGAGCCGCTGCCGATCTACGGCGCCGAGTTGACCCTCGGCCTGGCGCGGAACCGCATCGAGGAGGCCCGCCTGCTCGGTCGCTGCGACCTGCGGCCCGTCGCCGACAACGAATCGGTCCGGATCGGGCCGTTCACGATCGAGTTCATCCCCGTGACGCACTCGGTGCCGCACGCCCATGCGATCGCCGTCCACACCGCGCAGGGCATCGTGCTGCACTCGGGCGACTGGAAGCTCGATCTCACCCCGGTCGATCGCCGGACCACCGACCTCGGGCGCCTCGGACAACTCACCGCCGGTGACGGCGTTCGTCTCCTGATGGGTGACTCGACCAACGCCGAGGAGCCCGGCCATGCTCCCAGCGAGACCACGGTCGGCTCGGTGCTGCGGACGTTGTTCATGGACCATCGCGGTCGCCGAATCATCACGGCGAGCTTCGCGAGCCACCTCCACCGGATCCAGCAGATCGCCGATGCGGCAGTGGCCGACGGTCGGAAGGTCGCGACGCTGGGGCTGAGCATGAAGAAGAACGTGCGGCTCGGTCGTGACCTGAAGGTCATCGACATCCCGGAGTCTGCCCTGATCGACATCGAGGACATCGACGACTACGAGCCCGGTGAGGTGTGCGTCATCTCCACGGGGTCGCAGGGTGAACCGATGTCGGCACTGTCGTTGCTCGCCCGTGGCGAGAACCGATTCGTCAAGTTGGGCGAGCATGACACCGTCATCCTCTCGAGCCACGCGATCCCCGGCAACGAGAACGCGGTCAACAAGGTGATCGACGGGTTGCTCCGGCGGGGCGCCGAGGTCGTGCACTCCGGCGTCGTCGACGTGCACGCGACCGGGCACGCCCAGGCCGACGAGATCAAGACGTACCTGTCGCTCGTGCGCCCCGAGTGGTTCGTGCCCATCCACGGCGAGTTCCGCCACATGGTCGCCAACGCCCGCCTGGGTGAGTTGATGGGCGTCCCCCGCAACCGGGTCGTCCTCTGCGAGGACGGCGACGTCATCGAACTCTCCGACGACGGTCTCGACCACGTCGGCCGCGTGCCGTCCGGGTACGTCTACGTCGACGGCATCGTCGGAGACGTCGGCCAAGGGGTGATCCGCGACCGACGCGTGCTCGGCGAGGAGGGCGTCGTCGTGGTCGTCGTCACGGTCGACATGCAGACCGGCAAGGTGCTCACCGGCCCCGACATCATCACGCGCGGCTGGGTGTACGCCCCCGAGGCCGAGGACCTGCTCGACGAGGCGTGCGATCGGGTGTCCACCGCCGTCGAGGCTGCGCTCGGCAACGGTGAGCGAGACGTCGAGGCACTCGAGCGCGATGTTCGTCGGGCAGCCGGCAAGTTCGTCAACGAGCGCACCAAGCGGCGGCCGATGATCGTGCCCGTCGTCATGGAGACGTGAGGCGGCTGCTGTTCGGTGGGGCCTGTGCGCTGTTGGTCGCGTGCGGTGGGGACGAGAGCGCGACGCCCGAGCCGATCGTCGATCGGATCCCCGATGCGGTCGCGGCGGTCGAAGCCCATTACGGGGCGCCCCAGGAGTACTTCGAGATCAGTGCCGGCCTCGATCGGGTCGGGTTCGTCGTTGCGGTCGACGACGCGACGTCCGCGGAGCAGGGGAGTTACTCGGTCGATGGTGTGTTCATCGCCCCCGAACCGGTCGGCGAGGCCAGCGGGGTGACCTTCGTCGCCGACCAGGTCGCATTCGACCCGGATCGGATCTTCGACGGTCTCCGCGAGGAGTTGGACGATCCGGCGATCGTCGACTTCGCGATCCAGGGCGGCTCGAACGGCACTGTGGTGTACGACGCGACGGTCGCGAGCGACGCCGGTGGTCTGCTGCGGGTGCAGCTCGGTCCCGAGGGGCAGATCCTCGGCGCTCGCGGCCAATAGACCGGGGCGGGTGAGGGGCCCCGGCCCCCACTCCTTCGATGTCGTCCCACGAACGACGTGCGGAGTGGCCTGGTGAGGCCTGGTGGTATGCCCTGGCCGGGACCCGCAGCATTGGTACCGTGGGGTGACTCATGAGTACCTGGGGTTCATCGAAGAAATCGCGCGCCTCCGGGCCGTCGCGGAAGGGCAACGCGCGTTCCGGCGCGTCACGCCCGGCCTCGTCACGCTCCAAGGGCGGCGTCCGGGATGCGACACCCCCGGGGACCCGGCGTCGCGACGTCGCACAGGCGGAGCTCCGCCAGGCGGTCGACGGGCGCGAACACGAGTTCATCGGCTTTGCCCTGATCGTCGTCGGGGTACTGCTGGGCCTGGCCACCTACTTCGATCTCGCCGGGCCGCTCGGCCGTGGGATCGAGGCATTCGTCGGGTGGTTCGTGGGGCTCGGTCGGTTCGTCCTCCCGCTCATCCTGATCTCGGCCGGTGTCGCGCTCGTGAAGAAGGGGCAGTCGTCCAGCCCGACCCGTCTCGTCATCGGCTGGAGTCTCGTCGGCGTGGCCGTGCTCGGCCTCCTCGACATCGTGCGCGACCCCGAGTCGTGGACCGACCTCGACGACATCGGCGAGGCCGGTGGCTGGGTCGGCGCCGCAGCGGCGGACCCGGCCACGTCACTCGTGGCCTCCGCCGGTGCCGTGGTCATCCTGTTCGCGTTCTTCGTCGGCGGTGTGCTCCTGATCACCAGTACCTCGCTGCGCACCATGGCGAGCAACACGGGTCGCGGCGTCGGCAGCGTCGCCCGCCCGCTGGGTCGCGCCGCCAAGAAGGCGATCTCCGACATGTCGACGCTCAACAGCGAGCGCGACGAACGATCGTCGCAGGGTCGCTCGGACCGGACGACCGATGCCGACGCCGCCACCGTTGCGGGTGAGGCCTTGTCGCCGACCCTCTACGACGGGGCCGCCGACGACGACGCACTGTTCACGGCGCCCGAGAAGTCGCCGGCCAAACGGCGCAAGAAGGCGTCGAGTCGACAGACCGCGCTCCCGATCGACGGCGAGCAGGTCGGCGAGTGGGTGCTTCCGCCGCTGAGCCACCTGAAACAGGCCGGCCGGCAGGCGGTGAACATGGCCGAGATCGAACGACGCGGCCAGACCCTGCAGGAGTCGCTCGCGCAACACAACGTCGAGACCGAGCTCATCGGCATGACGGTCGGCCCGACCGTCACCAGGTACGAACTCGAACTCGGCCCCGGCGTGAAGGTCGCCAAGATCACCTCGCTCCAGAAGGACATCGCGTATGCGATGGCGGCGACCGACGTGCGCATCCTGGCTCCCATCCCGGGGCGGTCGGCGATCGGTGTGGAGGTCCCCAACCACCAGCGGCAACTCGTGGCCCTCGGGGATCTGCTCGCTTCGAACGAAGCCGGCGAGGCGACCCACCCGCTCGAGGTCGCCGTCGGCAAGGACATCACCGGCAAGGCGGTGTTCCTCGACATCTCCACCACACCGCACCTGCTGATCGCGGGCGCCACCGGCGCCGGCAAGTCCAGCGGCATCAACTGCATCATCACGTCGTTGCTGATGCGGACGACGCCCGACCAGGTGCGACTCATCCTCATCGACCCGAAGCAGGTCGAAATGGGTCAGTACCAGCGTCTGCCGCACCTGCTCACCCAACCGGTCACGAATCCCAAGAAGGCCGCCAACGCACTCGGGTGGGCCGTCAAGGAGATGGAGCGTCGCTACGACATCCTCAGCGAGGTCGGCTACCGCGACATCACCGGCTACAA
>Ga0055584_100002895_pt1 | contig 17007 bp, 17 predicted proteins | sample OSDHelmetaG_FD_58716 | JGI IMG/M metagenome (GOLD analysis project Ga0055584, IMG submission 58716) | Pelagic marine sediment microbial communities from the LTER site Helgoland, North Sea, for post-phytoplankton bloom and carbon turnover... | ecosystem: Environmental > Aquatic > Marine >... | reverse complement strand
GGGCAGCTTCGAGGATTTCGTGAAATACGTCATCCCGGAACTGCAAAAGCGCGGCATCTACCGCAAGGAATATTCCGGCTCGACGCTGCGCGACCACCTGGGCCTCAACCGCCCCAACATCGGCGACTGGCGCGGCACCCCGCAGGCGGCGGAGTAACCGAGTGGGGAGTAGCTTGGTAGGTTAATGCCAAGACATTTCCGAAACGTTTCCCGGCCGGAGAGCCGGGATCCAGTTCGAACTAGGACGACCGGCATGCACTGGGTCCCGGATAACGCTGGCGCGTTTCCGGGGTACAATTGACGAGGCCTGTGGAGCACGCTTATGACCGCACCCACCCCTTTCAAAGTCGCGATACCCGACACCGTCCTCAACGACCTAAAGGCGCGGCTCGCCAACACTCGTTGGCCGGACGAGCCGGACGATGCGGGTTGGGATTACGGCGCCAATCTCGGCTACATGAAGCAGTTGGCCGAATATTGGCGGGACGGGTTTGATTGGCACGCCGCCGAAGCCAAGATTAACGCCTTCCCGCAATTCACAGCACCAATCACCGCCGAGAATGGCGAGACCGTGGACATCCATTTCATCCACGAGACGGGCAGTGGTGCAAACCCACCGCCGCTTTTGCTGATGCATGGCTGGCCGGGCTCCATCGCAGAATTCCTCGACGTGATCGAACCGCTGGCGCATCCGGAGCGTTTCGGCGGCGACCCGGATGACGGCTTGTCGATCATCGCGCCCTCGCTGCCGGGCTACGGCTTCTCGGGCATTCCGAAGACAACCCTCGGCCCGCAAGCGACCGGCGGCATGATGAGCCGGCTCATGCGGGATGTGCTCGGCTACGCGCGATACGGCGTGCAAGGGGGCGATTGGGGCGGGGTTATCGGGGCGCGCATGGCGCTCGATCATCCAAGCGGGATCGCCGCACTCCACGTCAATATCCTGCCGCTGCGACCCGGCATCGGGCGGGACGACCCGCCCCTGAGCGACGAAGAGACCGTATGGCTCGGCGCGGCCAAGAAACACTTGCGGGACGAGACCGCTTATCAGGAAATCCAGGCGACCAAATCCCAGACCCTGGCCTACGGCCTCACCGATTCCCCGGTGGGCCTCGCCGGATGGATCACGGAAAAATTCCACCGCTGGGCCGCGCCCGAGGCCGAAGCACCGCCCTTCACCATGGATCAGCTGCTGACCAACATCACGATCTATTGGGCGACCGGCACCATCAACAGCTCGACCCGGATGTATCGCGGATTCTTCCGCAACGAGCGCAGTGGTGCTATGAAGCGCGGCCAGAAGATCGAAATTCCGATGGGCGTGTGCCTCCCGCCGAACGATCTCTACCCGCCGCCACCGTCGAGCTGGGTACGGCGGCTCGGCAATGTGGTGCAGGAAACCCGGCTGGACGCGGGCGGCCATTTCACCGCGCTGGAAGTCGGCGATGCATTCGTCGAGGACGTGCGGGGTTTATTCCGACAACATCGATAAAATTCAAACGCGGTTCGCTTCACCCCCGAAGGCGGCACGATCACCGTCAGCTGCGAAAAAGCGGAGGCGGGCGGCGGCGCCCTCCGGATGACGGATACGGGGATTGACATCGCCGCCGCGGACATCCCCAAGGTCCTGGGGCCGTTCGGCCAAGTGCGACACGACTCACGCCGCGCCCACGGTGGCACCGGCCTCGGCCTGACCCTCTCGAAACTATTTTTATTGAACCCCATAACGCTATGTGGTATAGTCATTGCCCAAAATTAAGCTTTTGAAATTGCAATTTATCACGATCAGTATTCATCCGAGACAAATGAAAACGATCACACGATATATCCAACCGAGGAGAGTCCCCATGAAACGTCTGCACAACAGCGTTAATGCCCCACTAACGGTGGCACGGCTCTGACGTTTCACAAATGATCCGTGAATTTGCGTGCAAGGAGACCGGTAAAATCTGGGAAGGGTTTCGGTCGCGTAAGTTTCCGAGCAATATGCAGAATATTGCCCTTCGTAAGCTCCGGTACTTAAACAGGGCGAAAACTCTGGCCGATTTGCGTGTTCCTCCGGGTAACCGTCCGGAAGCGCTGAAAGGAAAGCGCAGAGGCCAGCACAGTATCCGGATTAACGATCAATGGCGGATATGTTTTATTTGGAACAAAGGTGTCGTGAAGGGCGTCGAGATTGTCGACTATCACTGATGCCGGAATGGAGTGACAATGGCTAAGCGTTTGTCGAACCCGCATCCTGGAGAAATCTTGAATATGGATTTTCTCGAGCCGATGAAATTGAGCCAGTCAGCGGTTGCCCGCGCTATCGGCGTCGCCCCACGGCGGATCAATGAAATCGTGCTTGGAAAGCGTGCGGTGACGGCGGAAACGGACTTATTGCTGTGCCGGTATTTCGGGATATCCGAGGGGATATTCCTTGGCTTGCAAATGGATTATGAACTGGAGGAAGCCCGACGAAAGTCAGGCGCTCGCGTGGCAAAGGTGCGACCGCTGAAGGCGGCTTAGCGGGTCCGTAGGACACGGGGAGGAGCGGATCAAGACGCTGGGTAACTGGGCCAAGGTTCACCAGTCATCTTGGTACGTCGATTCTTCTCTCACCGCCTAGGAAACAGCGGCCAAGATGTGGCAAGTGATGGAGTCAAACGCATATTGTCCTCGTTATTCCCTACTGAGACTTACTGGAAGGATTATTGCGCTCAAATTAAGATTGGTGCCGGACGAATTAAGTGACTGTCATCGACATAGCTTTATTAGACATTATGTCTCTATTGTGCTATACCACACCCCGTTCTTGAACATGTGAATACACGATAAAAATGCGGACCGGCGGGGCCGAACATGCGATGACGCTCGAATCAGCGGTATTGTAATACTGTGCATGGGGTTGTTCCGCGAATTTATATACCGGCCCCCGCATCGGGCGATCACACCGCATATCGCCGCCGCGCTTCGCAGACCTAAATTGTCAGGAAAGCCCGCGATGGGCGTGCAACGAGAGGGAGTAGCGAGATGGGTAAGCGGATTGCGATTGTCGGGACGGGTGCGGTCGGCGGGTATGCCGGGGCGCATATGGCGCAGGCGGGCGAGGACGTCACTTTTATCGATTTTTGGCCGGAGAATGTCGAGAAGATGCGGGCCGACGGGCTGAAGATCAGCCATATCCGCGACGTGCCGGAATTCACCGTGCCGGTCAACGCCATCCACATCACCGAGCTGCAGGCCACCGCCAAGGCCGAGCCTTTCGACATCGCCTTCGTCTGCGTGAAGTCCTACGACACGGCCTGGGCGACGATGATGATCCAGCAGTATCTGTCGCCGGGCGGCTATATCGTCTCGCTGCAGAACTGCATCAACGAGGAAACCATCGCCGGGATCGTCGGCTGGGGCCGGGTGCTGGGCAGCATCGCCAGCTCGATCACCGTCGACCTTTGCGAGCCGGGCCATGTGCGCCGCGCCGCCGGTAAGAGCGGCGAGAACCACACGGTCTTCCGGGTCGGCGAAGTCCACGGCCGGATCACGGAGCGCGCCGAGGAGGTCTGCAAACTCGTGGCCCTCGCGGATTCCGCCTATACGACGACGAACATCTGGGGCGAGCGCTGGTCGAAACTAGTCACCAACGGCATGGCGAACGGCATGTCCGCGTCCACGGGTTTGATCAGTAAGGAAATTCTGCTCGACGACGGACTGCGCCATTTCTCCGCCAAACTCGGCAGCGAGGGTATCCGCGTCGGCCAAGCCCTGGGCTATCAGCTCGAGGAAATCCACCACATCGATCCCGAGATCATCGCCAAGGCGGGCGAAGGCGACGCGGCGGCCAAGGCCAAGTGGGACGAGCACCGCCTGAAGGAAGCCAACAAGCCGGGCGGTGGCGCCCATCGCCCCTCCATGGGCCAAGACATGGTCAAGGGACGGCGCACGGAGATTGAGTACATCAACGGTTTCATCTGCGACAAGGCGGCGGAGATCGGTATGGACACACCCGCCAACGCCGCGCTCACGGACATCGTGAAGCGGGTCTACAAGGGCGAGTTGGCGCCGGACAAGCAACACATCCTCGATCTGCGGATGAACTGAGCGAAGGTCCCCTCACCCTCCCGCGACCTACCGTTTCCCGGAAACGCTTCGGCGTTATCCGGGATCCAGTTTCATCCGGCACTTGCGGGCGTGAACTGGGTCCCGGCTCACCGCTTCTCGGCGGCCGGGATACAATATGATAACGAGGGCTGTCCCTACTCCCCCAACACCTCCGATGCGCTGGCGTTGAGGGTGTCGACGAAAAGCTTCGGGCCGACGTCGCGGTTGGTGTAGCGCATCGGCGAGTTCACGATCAGAAAGTCGCCGCTGCCGTCATTGATCTCGACCAGGCCGCCGGTCGCCTTCAGTCCTTCGTCGCGCACCACATCGGCCACGGTTTGATAGCGCGTGGCGGGGCAGCCCGCTTCCAGCAGCATCCGCTCCGCATCTTCGGCGCTATGACCGAGCGTCCATTCCTCGAGCTCGGCCATCAACTCGTCCCAATGCTTCCAGCGCTCGCCGACCGTGTTGTATTTCGGATCGTCGGCCCAGCCGCGGCCGGTCGCCTTGGCCAGGGCGCGCAGGTTCGGGTCGCTGACCGGGACCACCATCAGGAAGCCGTCGCGGGCGCGCACCGGCGAGTAGACCAGTGGCGGGATATCGCTCTCGACCTGGGCGTCTTGGATTTCGTAGTAGAGGAGGTTGTGCATGCCGCCCTCCAAGGTCACGTCGATGCGCTCTCCCTGCCCGGTCTTCTCGCGTCCATAGAGTGCCGCCGCGATGGCGCCGAAACCATGCGCCGAGGCGAGGATATCGCCCGCCGTGCTGCGGTTGCTGATCGGTTTCTCGGCGATCCGCGCGTATTCGAAAACCGCCATGTCGTAGCCCGCATGGGCATGGACGATGGGGGCAAAGGCGGGGCGGGTTGAATTGGGGCCGCTCGGCCCGTAGCCTGAAATGGCGCAATAAATGAGACGCGGATTGATCGCCGACAACGTCTCGAAACCGAGGCCGAGACGGTCGAGGACGCCGGGTCGGAAATTCTCCAACACGACGTCGCTGTCCGCGACGAGCTTCTTGATCGCGGCCGTCCCTTCTTCGGATTTCAGGTCGAGGGCGATGCAGCGCTTACCCGCGTTGAGCTGCGCGAAATAGCGGCTCTTGCCGTCGACCACCGGATGGGCGCCGCGGATCGTCTCGCCGCCCGGCGGCTCGATCTTGATGACGTCCGCGCCGTGATCCGCCAGCAGGCGACCCGCGTAGGGCCCGGCCAGAAACATCGAGAAATCTAATACCCGGACGCCGTCCAACGGCCCCGTAGCTTTTTTCGTCGCCGCCATGATCGACGCGCTCCCTCAATCTTCGATAGGGGAAAAGCTAAGCCGAATCCGCCTGTTGGCCACTTTCCCGCTCGGCGGCTTCTCTGCGCCGCACGAACTCCCGGTGCAGGATATAGACCCCGCTGGCGATGACGATGCAGGTACCGGCGATACTCCAGCTGTCCGGCACGTCGCCCCAGATGAAGTACCCCAGCAACCCGGCCCAGACGATCGCCGAATACCGGAAGGGCGAAGCGACGGCGGCCTCCGCATAGCGCAGCGCCTCGATCATCGTGTAATGCCCGACCGCGACCAACGGCACGCAGGCGGCGATCAACCAGATCGAGCGGCTATCCGGCACTTCCCAGCCAAACGGGATCGAGAACAGGCCGAAGACGGTCATGCCGACATTCGCGGTCAGCATGATGGCGATGGAGGATTCGCCCGCCGTCATGCTGCGGGTGATGACGTCGCGCCCGGCACTGGCCAAGGCGCAGGCGAGCGGCAACAGGGCGGTCAGCTGAAAGACGTCGCTGCCGGGGCGCGTGATCACGACGACACCGAGGAACCCAACACCGACCGCCGACCAACGCCGCCAACCCACCTCCTCCTTCAAAAGCGGTCCCGCCATCGCAGTGATCAGTAGCGGTGTCGCGAATGTCAGCGCCACCGTCGTCGCCAACGGTAGGAACTGGACGCTGAGAATGAAGAAATAGGCGCTAAAGCCGAGACAGACCGCGCGCGCTGAGTGACCCCGCCAGCGGTAGACCCGCAAGCTGGACCAGCCGCCCCGAAAGTAGGCATAGATAAAGATCAGCGGCAGGATCATGACGCTCCGCAGGAACATGATCTCGCCCGCCGGCAGTCCTTCGGTCAGGAGCTTCAGGATCGCGTTGTTGACGCCCATGAAAAGCGCGCTCGCGACCATGAAGGCGATCCCCTTGAGGGGGGCGGATTGCTGAGAAGTGTTCGTCATCGAGGGGTGAATTTTCGCATGAACGGCGTACCCTATATGGCGAACACAGAGGGGCAAAGCCCCCTCACTCTAATCCTCTCCCGCCAGGGGAGAGGGAATTATAGGTTGCCGCTGGGTGACGTCCCCTCTCCCCTGGTGGGAGAGGGTTAGGGTGAGGGGGAGAACTTGGGAGAGAACGAATGAAATTGAAACGGGTCGAACACGTCGCCATCGCGGTCAACGACATGGCGGAATCGATGAAGATGTTGCAGGACACACTCGGCATCGAGATGGAGTACGAGGAGCAAATCGGCGCCACGCGACTCGCCATGTTCCCGATCGGCGAGACCTATCTGGAACTGTTGAGCTCGGACGCCAGCGCCCAGGATTCGCGCGTCACCGAATGGATCGAGGAGAATGGCCAGAGCTTGTTCCATCTATGCTTCGAGGTCGACGACATCGACGCGGCGCTCGTCGAGCTGAAGGGCAAGGGCGTGAAGCTATTGGACGAGGAACCGCGCATCGGACACGGCGGCAGCCGCATCGCCTTCATCAATCCGGAATCGACGGGCAATATCCTGATCGAGTTGGCGGAAATGGCCGAAGGCCACTAGGCCCATGGATTACCGGACGCCGGAGAAATCGAAGCGGCCGTATGGTTGGCGCGCACGGATCGGCTTAATCGTGCCGTCGCCCAACACGGTGGCCGAGACCGAATTCTGGCGCATGGCGCCGGACGGCGTGACCATCCATACGACCCGCCTGCTCTACCGCGCCGACGAGGTCGACGACCCGTTGACCGACATGGAGCAATTCCTGCCGCAAACCCTGGAGGAGTTGCGGGGCCTGGAAGTGGATGTCGTCGCCTATAGCTGCACGGCGAGCGCGCTGCGAACGCCGCACGAGCATACGCGGGACGAGATATCGCAAGCACTGGACCTGCCGACGGTGACGACGATGGGCACCATTCTGGATGCGTTCCGCGCACTCGGCGTCACCAAGATCGCGGTCGGCTCGCCCTATCCCGATGCCGTCAACGACGCGGAGCGGGAATACTTCGAAAGCCAGGGCCTGACCGTCACCGCCGACGAAGGCCTGATGCTGTTTGAGGCACAGAAGCGAATGCGGCACATGAACCTGGTGCGCGAGGAAGACGTCGAGGCGCTGGCCGAGAAAATCGACAGCCCGGAAGCAGAAGCCGTGTTCCTCTCCTGTGCCGACCTCGCGACACTGGGTGTTATCGACACATTGGAGAAGAGGCTCGGTAAGCCCGTCGTCACCAGTGTCCAAGCCACGTTCTGGGGCAGCCTGCGCGCCGCCGGGATCGAAGACCGGATCGAGGGCTGCGGGCGGCTACTGGCCGAACATTGATTTCATTAATTTCGTTTCCCGGAAGCGCAACGCGTTATCCGGGACCCAGTTCGCTCAATCGTTACCGAGGGCGCTGGGCCCCGGCTCTTCGGCCGGGGAACAAAAATTACATCACCCGCTGGTCTTCACCGCACAGACCATCACGCTGACATAAGGGAGGACGATGAAGCCGTCGCCGTCCATATGTCGCTCCGCGATCGCGGTGAGTTCGGCCATTCCGTCGTCCCAACCGGCATTGTTCAGCGCTTGCGTCACCTTGCTGGAGGACTGCGCCATGCCGAGGAAGGTCGGCAGTTTCATCGGACGGATCCATTCTTCCTCGAACACCTCGGTACGGTCGACCCAATCGAGGGCGGCCAACTCCGCCGCCGCATCCAACTCGCGCTCGGTGCGGGAAAAGCCCGGCAGGTATTTCTCGTGGAAACCTTCATACTCCGCCACCAATTCGCTCTTGCGCCAATTGCGGGTGTTGCGCGCGATCGTCACGACACCGCCCGGCTTCAGCACCCGTCCCGCTTCGGTATAAAAGGCGGGCCGGTCGAACCAATGCAGCGCTTGGCCGACGAAGATCATATCGAGTGCCTCGTCACCGACCGAGAAGTCTTCCGCCGTGCCGTCCTCATAGCGGATCGAGGGTCGGTCTTTTGAATCTTCCTCGGCGCGGCGGCGCATATCCTCGCTCGGCTCGATCCCGACGATCTCCGCGCGCTCGCCCAGCGCCTTGGAGATCGCGCGGGTCGAAATCCCGGTGCCCGACGCCAAGTCGATCACGGATAAGCGTCCCTCCGGCAGCAAACCCTTCAATTCCCCCAGCATGCGCTGCGGATATTGCGGGCGATTTTTGCTGTAATTATCAGCGAGACCTTCGAAGTTCGGCGTCATTGCGTACATATATCAGTATCCCGAATTGGGCTCTTCCGCACGGAAACCGGCCGCCGATAGAATGCAGCCCTGCCTATCGCTAACCGACCTCTATGGCGTCGACTTTCGAAGTGTAAAAAGACATCGTCTCGCGAATGACCGCGACTTCATCGAAGGGCGTCTCGTAAGACCAGACGGCATTCTCCGCCGTCTGCCCGCCGACATTGATGGTCCAATAGGAGGCGTCGCCCTTGAACGGGCAATGGCTCGAATGATCGGTCCTCTCCATGAGGTCGAAGCGGACATCGGCGCGCGGAATATAATAGACCGGGCCATAATCCGATTCCGTCATGACGAGAGCATCAGCGGTCTCCGCGATGACCTCGCCGCCCAAGGTGACGCGAACCGATTTGCCCGCGGGCGCAATCTCCAAAGGATAGTCGGGCTTACGTTGGAATCCGGGTGATTGGTTATCTGACAATTTCGTTCCCCTCGTGAAACTTCTCACATCTCATAAAGCACCAGCCCGTCATTCCCGCGCAGCCGGGAATCCAGGAATCCACCGACCATACTGGATTCCCGCCTGCGCGGGAATGACAGGGTAGAGAAAATTCTCCTACAGCGTCCGAAAGCGGTTTTCCATCGCCCTCTTCCATTTCGATCCGAACTGCCGGTCGAAAATGATATCCCGGTCGAGCGGCGCCGTCACCCAATCCTTGCGTCGGAGTTCGGCCTCCAATTGCCCCGGCGCCCATCCGGAATAACCGATGACGATGAGATAGCGTTTTGGTCCCTCCCCTCGCGCCAACGCGCGCATGACCGGCTCCTCCGGGCTGACGGCCAGGCCTTTCACGATCTGTTTGGTGCCGTCCCATTTCAAACCGCCGTCGTGGAGAATAAAGCCCGCTTGCGGCGCGACCGGACCACCGCGGAATATCGTGAACTTTCCCTCAACCCTCTCGTGCGTCAGGCCGAGACTGTCGAAGAGCTCTGCCTTCGCCATCTCGGAGACAGGTTTGTTGACGATCAATCCGAAGGCACCCTCGGCATTATGTTCGACCATCAAGATAACGCTACCGGCGAAGATATTCCCGTGCATCTTCGGCGACGCGACGAGCAATTTACCTTTCAGCGAAGTCGCAATGCCTTGCTCATGGGGAACCGTGTCGGGTGCCGGATGGGCAGTCATGACTAAAATCATCGAGAATAAAATGGGACCGATTGGATGTTTCATCTTCACCTTCGCCCAATCACGTGATGTCGCCACTAGATAACAAAGATTGATTCTTCTTAATACTATCGGGAGATAAATCTTTGATTTAGGGTTACGTTTAATTTCTCGCAAAAATCGCATTACCGAAGACGACTCATGAACCTACTGAAATCAATCTATACGCAGATAACGGTAAATCCCTTCATTTCAGTCATGACCACCTTGTTAACTCTCGGCGGGTCCATGGCGGTATATATCGGGCATAATTGGATCAGCGATCTTGAGAGAGACCTTCACAGGATTTCGTGCGCCGCCATCGAAAACGATTTAGCATCAACCAGACCACAAATCATTACGAACATCTTGCTCACAACAACACACACCATGTCTCCCGGCGATCCAAGTTTGACGGCAATTTCGAAACTCGAAGAGCTGTATCGGGATTTCATGCAACAATGCCCAAATGCCAAGAATGATTTTGAATATTTGTCAAATATAAAATTATCTATATTGGACTTTATAAATAAAGATCCAGAATCCTCAATCGAAAAACTAAAGAAAATTTCAGACAACTCCTTATTATATCATCACTTTTACTATGCTTCTGCTTATGCTATTTCAAAATCCGCTGGATTAACTAAAGAAAACAAAAACAAAATGATTAAATATAGAGAAATAGCAGTAAAAAATGCAAAGAGTGCCTATTTACAAGCAAAAACGAAATAAGAGGACCAAGCGCAAAAATAATAATCAAAAAATTGGAATGCAATTGGAAATTATTACTTAAAATCCCCAAAGATTCATTGTCTTGCTTGCAAGATATGCTTGGATTAAAAAGTAATGGTGCTATCTATTTTAACATGTCAGCAAGTCACTCGAAGCTCGGTGAACATCGAGAAGCGATAGAAATGTTTCAGCGGTTTATTGATTGACTCCAAGGCACGTATTTGCCGCGAACAAGTATCTGCCGAGAACGATTTTGCGGCGACTTTGGGTAGCACTTCATACGCAAAACCCTTGCTGGAACTTATAGCCAAGATGCCTTGCGACTAATCAATTAGCATCTTAGCGCCGCCGCCGCTGCTCCTTTTCTTTCGCATATCGACTTGCCGCCTCGTCAATTTTACCCGACGCCATCAGCAACGAATTCAACTGTTTCGCCGTGATGAGCGCTTCGTCCATGGACGCGCGCTGCACGGCGCGGTGCGTGTCCTTCGTCAGCTTAACCGCAAGTGGGTCCAGCGCTTTTAAATCCTCTACGAATTCTTTTTCCAGCGCCGCCAGCTCGTCCGCGTTCGCCGCCATGCGGTTGATCAACCCCATTTCGTTGAGTTGCTCCGACGTAAACGTACCCGCCGACAAAAGCAGTTCGAGCGACTTGCGGGGGCCGATGAGATGAGAGAGCACGGCGGTGTTCACCGCTGCCGGAAATCCACCCTTCATCTCGAGTGCGCCGAAGCGCGCGGTCCGTTCCGCCAGGACGAAATCACACGCCATGGAGAGCGTAAATCCACCCGCGACCGCGAACCCGCGCACGACCGCGACGGAAGGTGCCCCCATCGAACGGATGCTGCCAATCACATCCGCCCAAAGCTGGTCGTATTCCATAATTTGGCCGAGCGGCATGGATTTGTCCGCCTCGCCTAGATCGCGGCCCGCGCAGAAATGTTCACCCTGCCCTTTGATGACAAGGCATCGGCAATCCGGATCACGGGCAACTTCCGCGGTCGCTTCCGCCAGCCGCCGGATCACATCCTCATTCAGCGCATTCCGTTGCTGCGGCCTGTTCAGCGTGATGGTGGTCACCCCACCGCGTTTCATGACACGGGTCATCTCAGGCCCTTTCCTTCAACATCTCTCGCGAGATGATCATCTTGTGCACTTCCGATGCACCCTCGAAGATGCGGAACAATCGCACATCGCGATAAAACCGCTCAACATCGAAGGCCGCCATATATCCGGCACCCCCATGGATTTGCAGCATTCGGTCGGCAACGCGGCAGACCATCTCGGAGGCGAAGAGCTTACAGCTCGACATATCCGCCAGCGGCCGCTCTCCGGCATCGATCCGGCGTGCTGTCTCCAAGATCATTGAGCGTGCCGCCAAGGTCTCCGCATAACTTTCCGCCAGCATATGCTGCACGGCCTGGAAATCTGAGATTGGATGACCGAACTGCTCGCGGCCCATGGCGTAGTCGCGGCCCATCTCGATCAGCCGATCCGCTTGGCCGACGCAGGTCGCGGCCACGTGCATGCGCGCGACATTGATCCCCGCCATCGCGTTCTTGAATCCCTGCCCTTCCGTTCCCCCAAGGAGATTCGACGCGGCGACCCGGCAATCGTCGAAAAAGATCTGCGCCGTGTGCGAGCCGTGGTTGCCGAGTTTGCGGTCCCAAGGGGCTACTTCGATTCCGGGCGTGTCTGACGGCACGATGAAAGCGGAGATGCCTTTCGCATTCGTCGTCTCGGGATCTGTACGCGCCATCACGACAAACACATCCGCCTCCGGCGCGTTGGTGATGTAGCATTTCTGACCGTTGATCAGATAACTGTCGCCCTCTTGTCGGGCCTTGGTTGTCAGCGCGCCCGCATCCGACCCGGCTTGCGGTTCGGTCAACGCAAAGGACCCCGTCGCCTCGCCGGAAGCCATTTTTGGCAACCATTCGGCTTTTTGTGGCTCGGTCCCGTTAAATAGGATCGCCTGACTGCAAAGCCCCAATGTCGTCGAAAACCGGGCTCGATAGACGCAAGAGGCTCGGGTGAACTCAAAGGTCGCCCGAACCTGCTGTTCCATGGAAAGACCGAGACCGCCAAACTCCTCCGGAATCGTCATACCGAACAGACCAAGACGCCGCATCTCGGCGACGAGGTCTTCCGGCACAGCATCTTCTTCCTCGACCTGGTGTTCCGCCGGGATCAGTTTCTCGTTTGTGAAGCGACGAATACTGTCGAGATAAATCTCGAACTCCTCATCGCCAACGTTGCTTGCATCCGGCATTAAAATTAATCCCACCTGTAGGTCTAATACGCTGATTTTTCGAAAGACTGCGTCGCACCGATGAGCACGTCAAGTATTGCCATCCGGAATGGCCCAAAGCAGTGTCGCCAGATGCACGCCGGTAACAGAAAGTTTCTGATTGACCGACGAGTATATACGGGCTGAACAACTAGGCAGCACCTCCACATTGGATGAAAATTTGATCTGCATTACAGCTTGATCCACGCTAATGATTGCGTTAGTCCAGACGTTTGAGCAATTCCGCCAGGAACAACCAATTTGATCTTTTATTCGGTGACTTTTCCGATAATCGCCGCTTCCATCCTCCTTTGGGGAATTGCCGTACAGCGGATCATCGACGGCCCGAGCGATCCTTTCAGCGCATCGAATACCGAAACCCCGCCGCCCTGCGATATTGTTTTTATCGCGGTCTGGCTCGGTGTTTCTATACTGGCGGGTATTGTTTCGTTCATAGTCTTATTTGCGCCGCTCTCGCCGGAAATCTCGCTCCTGATCATAGCCCTCCCGGCTATCGGACTGATTGGCCGGCCTTATCGCGGAGCCGTCTCGACGTTTTTATTGGATTTGTTAAAGCACCGGCCCTCCGGATTCCGTTTAATTCTTCTGTTAGTCACTTTGTTATTGCCCATTTGTTTTCTCGGCAGCCAGCAGACGATTCTTTTTGACACCGCGTACTATCATTTGCCCTTAGGCCGCATTTTCGAGGAATTCGGTGCAATTAAGGGGCTCGTGACCCTGCATATGAATTTTGGCCAGGTTTCATCTTGGCTCGTGCTCGGCGCCCCGAGTACAGTCGGGGGAGAGTTCGGCTGGGGTTCTTCCATCGCGAATACCTTCATTTGCATGCTCGCCGCCGTACAGGCGGCATTCGCATTGAACCGGATCGCCGATGGGTCACGAAGATTATGCGATTTCATCGCCGGAATTGGGTTTCCGCTCATTTTTCTCCTCGCCGCGCGATGGGGTATGATCTCTTCCCTCAGCCCCGACGTTCCGACAATGCTCCTTGCCGTGACAATCGCTTGGCTCCTTAGTCTCCCCGGGGGGCACCGCAGCGTCTTCTTTGCGATACCGGTCGCGGCGTTCGCCATCACGATAAAATTATCCGCCCTGCCGATCGGGCTAATTGCCGGAATTGCGGCTCTGTACATGATCCGGGGAGAAAGCCGTCGCTTCGCGGTGAGCGCCGCTATCGGCTTAGCCATCCTCGCACCATTCGTATCGCTGAGTGTGCTATCGACGGGTTGTCTCGTTTTTCCCGTTTCGCTGACGTGTTTCGAATTGCCATGGACCCCTTCGGCCGAGCAACTAGCCGTACATACAGAAACCATAATCGACGCGGCCCGGGGCGGTGGAAGGGCTCTTCCGACGGACACAACAATCGTTTCACAATTTCTGACCTGGCTCTCTCGCGATAAAAGCGGGGCGCTTATCATCCTGAGCGGCGGCGTCATTTCCGTACTCCTAGCCATACGGCACGCTAGCGCTGAAAAAAAATCTCACTCAACCGCTCGAATGCAACTGTTTACGCCTTACGTATTGGCCGTCCTCGGATTAATTTATATATCTGTTATGGCTCCGACCGGCAGATTTTCAGGCGGTTATACAGCTGTGCTCGCCGCCATTCTGATTGCGACCACACCTAATCTCGAAATCAATTTCAGAAAACTTATAACTATTGGGCTGGTCCCTTTAAGTTTTGCGATTGGGACTATCGCCATTCATATCACAGCACCCGGACAGGCGGTTCGGCAGATGATATCCGAACAAGTAATCAACGGCGTCTACCCAGACCCGGAAAACGGCTTATTGTATCCCAAACGCCTAATTCCGTTTGATATTCACCACCCCGAAAATCGACAGTTACGCGAATGGACCAGCAAAAAAATCGGTCCGATCATATACCAACGGCCGGTTTCAACAGGTGAATGTTGGGCTGCACCACCGCCATGCCTCCCGCAGGGTGTGCACCCTAACATAAAGTATATTGACCCGGATCGCGGAGTTCGAGGCGGCTTTTATATTGCCAAGTAGGTCCGCCCGTTCGTCTCGCTAAAAGACGTGATGAGGCATTGGCATGAAGAAGCAAAAAGAGTATGCCGCATTATACCAATCGATCGCTCCGGTCTTTCAATGCGTCTTTCGATCATCATTCCGGCCTTTAACGAAGCGGCCACCATCGAAGCTGTACTGCGAGGCATTGCAGCGCATCCGGTCTCGGGGTGGGAATTTGAAATCATTGTCGTGGATGATGCATCCACCGATGATAGTGCCGAAATTCTGCGCCGGAATCCGGATCTCTACGACATCTTCGTCGAACGGGAGCGAAACGGCGGAAAAGGCGCCGCCGTTCGCGATGGCTTACGCAAGGCGACGGGCGACTATGTGCTCTTTCAAGATGCGGACCTGGAATACGACCCGGCGCAATACGGCGCGCTCTTGACCCCTGTCGACGGTCAAGATGCCGACGTCGTTATCGGTAGTCGGTTCCTGGCACCCGCCTATGTCCGAGTTCACTATTTCTGGCATTTGGTCGGGAATAAGTTCCTCACCTTAATCTTCAATATGCTCTACAATTTGACGTTAACGGATATCTACTCTTGTTATCTCCTATACCGTCGTAACCTCATCGATCCCGAGCAATTGCGCAGCGACGGCTGGGAACAACACGCCGAAATTCTCTGCACGGCGGCGCGCCGCGGTGATCGGCTCTATGAAGTACCCATTAGTTATGCCGGGCGGACCTATGAAGAAGGCAAAAAAATTCGATTTTGGCACGCCTTGCCAGTTCTCTGGATGATCGTGAGCCGACGATTTTCATCGAGCGGATAAGTGAACATCCCGAATTCTATTTTACGGCCGCTATGGTGCGTGAGATTTGCAAAAGCACATCGCGCCAACAATTAGCTCATAGACCATCTAGAAAAGACGGCCGCCAACGACAGTTTACTTGGCGATACTTTTATGGCTTAAACCGCCGCACGCTCGCAGCGCCGGGGCGCCCCGGTAGGTGCGAGACGAAGCGGTACCAAACCGCTTCATAGATGCAATATTTAGTAGCGATCAAGGGAGCCCAAGGCGAATGGCGATCAATCTCGACAGCGACGATTTCACACTAGGCGTAATCGGCGCCGGCGCGATGGGGCGCGGTATTGTCCAGGTAGCGGCCGCGGGCGGCCTGCGCGTCAAACTCTTCGACGTGAACCAGGAGCAATCCAAGGACGCCATCGCGTTTGTCGGCAAAATGCTTGGCCGGGCCGCCGAAAAGGGTCAAATGAACGAAGCGGACGCGGCCGGCGCCAGCGAGCGAATCTCAACCGTCGAGACGACACAAGGTTTCGCCGATTGCCAGATCGTCATCGAAGCCGCGACCGAGAATCCCGAGATCAAGAACAGCATCTATGCCGACCTTGAAGGCATCATGGCCGACGACGCGATTATCGCGACCAACACCTCGTCGCTCTCGATCACGACGCTGGCCTCGCCGCTGAAGAACCCGGAACGCTTTGTCGGCATGCATTTCTTCAATCCGGTGCCGCTGATGCGCCTGGTCGAAGTCATTGACGGTGTCCGCACCGATAGCGCGGTCGGCGACACATTGATGGAGCTCGGCCGCCGCATGACCCGTGAGCCGGTTCGCTGCAGCGATGCGCCGGGCTTCCTCGTGAACCAAGTCGGGCGCGGCTATAATATTGAAGCGGCGCATATTTATTCGGAGCAGGTCGCCGATATTCCGGACCTCGACCGTATTCTCTCCGAAGGGGCGGGCTTCCGCATGGGACCGTTCACCTTGCTCGACCTGACCGGACTCGACGTGACCCATCCGGCGACGGAACTCATCTACCGGCAATTCTATGAAGAGCCTCGGTTTCGCCCGAACGTCATGCTGCGCGCGCGCATGGAGGCGGGCATGCTTGGTCGCAAGTCGGGCCAGGGCTTCTACGACTATTCCAGCGGCAAGCAGGATTTTCCGGCGGAAGCCGCGTATCCGAGTTACGACAGCCGCCCGGTCTGGATTTCAAAGGTTGAGGAAGACGGACACAAGGCGCTTTCGGAAATCGTCTCCAAGATCGGCGGCAATTTGGAAACCGGCGAGAGCCCAAGCAGCGATGCACTCATTCTGGTCACCCCCATCGGCGACGATGTGACGACCACGGCGGTGGCGCAAGGGCTCGATCCGACGCGTACTCTGGGCGTCGACACACTGGTCGGCCTCGCGACCCGGCGCACGATCATGACCAATCCAGCGACC